>CEUZ01205071.1_pt1 | contig 10524 bp, 6 predicted proteins | sample 361511 | NCBI WGS metagenome assembly CEUZ01 (sample SAMEA2622822, study PRJEB7988) | marine metagenome | biome: marine biome (ENVO:00000447); feature: surface water layer (ENVO:00002042); material: "saline water (ENVO:00002010), including plankton (ENVO:xxxxxxxx)" | depth 5 m | reverse complement strand
GCAAATGCCAGCTTGGATGTTTCGATAAGAATATGTAGATAGTCGCTAGAATTATGCTCCATGCTGCTCAACTCAAACCTCTCCAATATTCCCAATTGTTGCAGAAAAACAGGCCCCTGGGTCCACGTTGGGCATTTATAAACATCTAGCCCTCGATAGTTCAAGGTTACGGGGTCCTCTACTGTCGCATGCCATTCCGATATATCTTCGTAACTTATCAAACCCCGGTTGGCTTTACCGGTGGCATCTTCTACTGGGTTATTTGTTATAAATTCGACTATCTTTTCAGCTACTGGACCTTTGTAGAAAACGTCTCTTGCTGCTTCAATACCCGCAATCCTATTCATCCTTCCTGCTTTTTCCTCCGCGGCACACATAGACTTCAAAACGTTTGCAAGTTCAATGTTGTGCACTAAATCACCTACGCTTGGAATTTTGCCATCCGGATAGTAAACTTGGGCTGTTGTAGGGTAGTGAGTGTCAAACTTTGACTTGTTATTACTTAGAAATTCCTGTAGTTCCGAGTCTAATGGATACCCGCCTTCCGCCAATTCTATTGCTGGCCTTAGCACCTGCGTCATTGTCATCGTTCCAAATCGGGCTAGGGCAACCGCCCAAGTGTCTACCACGGAAGGAACACAGGCCGGTAGATATCCGTCCCCTGGTATTGCTTCTATCCCATTCTTTTGACACCATTCAATTGAGAAACTACCCGGCGACCACCCGACGCCACTAACGGCATAAGTTTTCGAATCTCCAGCAGAATAAATAAGTGTTGGAACTTCCCCTCCTATCCCATTCATATGTGGCTCTAAAAGATTAACGCAAAATGACATCGCTGCTGCTGCATCAACCGCATTACCTCCATTCTCCATTATGCGGAACCCTGCTGCGGTAGCTAGATAGTGCCCCGACGTGACCACTCCTCTCGACCCCATTATTACAGGCCTAGTCGTAAATTCAGTCATTTGTGCCACCTAGACTTTCTATGTTTTTTCACTGGAGTGGTTATAGTCAATCCGTCACTAATCTTTTTCGGTCTTCGCATGTTGCCACAATAAATTTTGCTGATCACTATCCAATCTACTAAATGAAATTCCATCTCTCGAGGATTGATTCAGCATAGATTTAAATCGGCCCTTGAAGCGCTCACTGGATGCCCGAAGCGCGTCCTCGGAGTCAGCACCGACCCAACGCGCTAGGTTAACAATCGAAAATAAAACATCTCCTAATTCTGCGTGTACATCTTCTTTAGTCTTTGCCTGACGAAATTCTTGGATTTCTTCGAGGACTTTATCTAATACCCCATCAACATCCTCCCAGTCAAAACCCGTCTCCGCAGCTATGTCCTGAAACGCCTTAGCTCGCAACAGTGCAGGCATCGACTTCGGGACGTTGTCGAGATTCTTGGCCAAATCTGTTTTATTGTCGTTTTCACCCCTCTTAATGTCGCTCCACTGTTTCTCTATATCTTCAATGCTAGAAACTTTGGATCCACCAAAAATGTGGGGGTGCCTTCTAATCATTTTGTCTACAATTGCACTAAAAACGTCAGATTCCCGAAATGAATCTTTCTCCTTTGCCATACAGAGCTGTAACCCGATATGAAACAGCACATCTCCCATCTCTTCGACTATATTTTCATCGCTTCCAGAATCAATCGCTTCGACGAACTCATAGCACTCTTCCAGAAACAATGATTTAAGCGAGGTGGTGGTCTGGGATTTATCCCACGCACACCCCCCGGGACCCCTAAGGGCTTCCCCCAATTGCAACAATCCTTCAAAAGTGCTCGGAAATTTTCTGTGTCCCCGCATTGCTCCACTCTCGGCACAAGGTCTACCTGAAGTGATGTTAACAGCGGCTTCGTATACCCGCAACACACAGAACTACTACTCTGATAGACTACCGCACTATGCAAATACTTAAATTACTTTCGATCACCCTTCTCTTTATTGCTGTCCCTTTAGCATTGATTGGAACTAACACACGAATATTAATTAACTCACCTTTTCTATACGAATACGGATTCGACAAGTACGAAATTGCTGCCAAAACAGGCATCGAGAGAAAAGACTTACTGCATGCATCTGAACAGATCACAGAGTATTTCTCTAACAGAGAGGAACTACTTGAACTCAAGGTGCCAGTTAACGGAATCCGTCGAAATATATATAGTGAGCGAGAAGTTTTGCACATGAAGGATGTTAAAAACCTGGTGGTTGGTTTATATCGATTCCAAGAGGTTTCAATCGCATATATAGTTATTTTTTCTACACTAATCCTAGTAATAACTCGCGGGAAATTCGTGGGAAAATTAGCCAAATATTTCCTCATGTCTGGAATACTAACCTTAACCATAATCGTCATTACTGGTTTGCTTTCAGCAATATCTTTCGAGTCTGTCTTTCTGATGTTTCATTTGATTAGCTTCAGTAATGATTTATGGCAATTGGATCCAAGTCGCCACTACCTGATTGCAATGTTCCCTCAAAATTTTTTCTTCGATGCGACCGTGGCAATTGCAATTGCCACTATATTTGAAGCTCTTCTACTAACACTGCTGTCCAGTTACTCTGTCCGTCTATGGCTTGGGAAACGCTTTGCGTCAATACAATATTCTGTAAAAACTCTACTGAGTTCAAAAAACCTTTGAATCGCTGTCTATATACAATCCTTTATAACAGGCGTTCCACGCTCAACCTACACCTCTTCAGCTTGCCTTAAGACAGGTTTTATGCGTTGACAAAAACACTCTAACTGCATACACTCTTTTACCGGAGGAATTACGTATGACGTCAACGCCCAAGCGTTCCAGAAAAGTGTCTAAAAAACGCGGCCCTATTGGACTTGCATGGGATCGTGTTGGTGAATGGACTGAATTTGCCGAGAAAGTTCCCGTAATAGGCGGCCTACTTGGTGCTCTGATAAAGCTCCTTTTTGTGCTGGCCTTCTTCGCTCTAGTTGTTGGCTTACTGGCCGGATTCGTCGTTATCGGCGTAACCCTACAAGAGATGATAACTCCTGGGTCCCGCTAAAAAATACCGAGTGCTCTGCACATTCTGCACACAAAGAGCGTTATAACGATTCTTAACTCCGACACTTTACATCCCTGACACAAAAAAAACAGTGGAAAATGCTGTGAATATGATTTTCTGCTTCACCGCCTTCCTAAGACATGTTATAATTGATCGTCGATCGTGCTTAACCTAAATGTAGGGTGGTTTATTTGTCTTTCGTAACGATACGGGATGGAGAAGATGGGGAACAGCTTATCCGGCGGTTCCAAACCCAAATGCAACGTTCGGGAATATTGAGGGAACTACGTAACCGAAGATATTTCCGATCCAAGGGAGAGCAGGATCGTCTGGAAAAGGCCCGCAGCCTCAGACGAATCCGCAGGCGCCGCACTACTACAAGCAGGTAGACACATCCTTTCAGGCTTTTCAGTTACCATGCATGTCTTTCAGGGTAGTTTCCCTGTGCAGAATTTTCAAAATGGACTCTTTTCTCTCCAGCGCATCCCCCTAGTGACCTCGAGAAAGTCGGCGTGCAAGTGCCTGTTAGATACTATTATCCCGTCACTGTATAAGCCTGCGGTCTCCCCGTTTCGATCAGTTGCCAAACCGCCCGCCTCATCAATTAAAAGAAGTCCTGCAACTTGATCCCAGGGTGATAATTGATAGTTGAAGTAGAGATCAATGCGCCCAGAAGCGACGTAAGACATGCCAAGAGCCGAAGATCCCATTATGCGCAGTGTTTGCATGTTCGGCCAAACTTCGGAGACTAGACCAAGTCCCTTCCTGGCACCTTCGTTAGAATAGCTTAAGTCCATACCCAACACAGATTCTTTGACAGTCGTCTTCTTTGAAACATTTATCCTTTCCCCGTTTAAAAATGCACCTTTACCTAATTCGGCTTCGTACAAATCCTTGCGGACAGGATCGTAGTTCACTCCAACAACGGGCTTCCCGTCCACCACAAAACCAATAACAACTGAATAGAAAGGAATCTCCGAGGCGTAATTTCGCGTGCCGTCAAGAGGATCAACCACCCAAACAGGATCCTCTAAATCATCTCGTCCTGTAGACCCTGTTTCCTCCCCCAGCATAGATACCCCAGGGTACTCTTCTCGCAGAACCGACAACACTTTTTCCTCTACATATCTGTCCACGTCAGTTGCAATATTACCCCTACCTTTCTGAGAAATTTCTCCGACCCTACCAAATCTATCTTGTAATATCTCTCCAGCCATCAACGCGGTCTCTCTGGCTATCTGCATTGCTGTTTTCCCACTCTTGCTTTTAGGATTTGCCAACCTTTTCTCCTATAACTTTATTGCGGATTTCTCTTTAACCTGTGCGCGAGTCTTAAAGTATCGACCGCTGCCTACCAAAGCTTCATGGACTCCACGAAGAGCTGGCTAAGGTCATTTTCATTGGCCTCTCTAGGCGAAAGCTTGGTAACCCTGTGTTGTGGTAAAGTTCCCTTTGCTAGAGATGGTCCATCATTATTATTAAAACCTACCGAATTGAGCCCGTTTGGCATATGAATTTTCTTCATAATAGTTATGATTTCTGCGGACAAAATATCACCAGCCTCATCTAAGCTTGCCTTCCAGGCATCAGTTCCCAAAACCTTAGCTGCCTGCAGGTGTCTTTCTAAATTAGAAGATGCCGTAAATCTAAAAACTGCCGGAGCATTAAGAGCAACAGACATACCATGAGGAATAATTGGGTGGTCTTTAGGATAACCGTCAGGAATATACTCCCGCACCATCCCTGAAACGGGATATGACATGCCGTGAGGCAAGTGGCACCCTGCATTACCAAAGCCCACTCCCGCAAATGTTGCCGCTAACAGCATATTACTTCTAGCTTTATAGTCTCCTGGGTCATTTACTGCCCTTTCAATGTTTTTTGACACCATTTCAATCGCCTTGAGCGACCATACATCGCTTATCGGATTTGACCCCTGGTAGGAAGGTCGCATGCCTGGGTTATCCGATTTTAGCCTTTGGCTGAACGGAAGAGCCGTAAATGACTCTAGTCCATGACAAAGAACATCTAAGCCGCTGCAGGCGACAACCATTCTAGGAAGTGTTTTTGTGTTTTCTGGATCCACCAAGCCTATTGTTGGCCGGAGTCTTCTATGAGAAATTCCTGTCTTGGCATGTATCTCTTCCAGGTCAAAAATGGCTACGCCTGTTGTCTCACTACCAGTCCCTGTAGTTGTAGGAATCGCTGCGAGTGGTTTTAGTGGTCCCGGAACCGGCCTTCCTAAGCCTATTGGCTGATTCACATAGGTTAAAAATTCTGCTGGATAGGTAGAGTAAAGATTAGCTACTTTCGCTGTATCTATAGAAGAACCGCCCCCTACCGCAACGAATCCGTCAAACATACCCTCTGACGCAACGTTTATGGCTGCCTTCAAAGAACCATCCGTGGGTTCGATTCGTACGCGGTCAAAAAGAACAGCATCTACGGACTCTTTCCTTAGAGAAGAGAGGGTTGTAATAACAGAATCGCTGGACGCCATTTCAACGTCCGTCACCACCATCACCCTTTGACACCCTAGGCTCCGCATATCGAACCCTACTTCTTGGGTGACTCCTGGGCCGTACTTTATGCTTGAAGTATCTATCGCAAACGCAGTTTCAAGCGCCATTTAGAAAACCAGCCTAAATCGAGGTATAAATTCCCCAACACACTTAAAGTTTTCTCCCAAACGCGGCGCCCTCGGGGTAAAACGTTGCAGCCCAGTCTTCTGCATAAATAAGGACTTCACATTAGGTTAATTATTATTAACCGACAAACACGTAACCGTCCGGACAACGCCGTCAATCGTATGTACATTACTGGTTACAATATCCCCTACTGCACTAAGTCCGTTTGCGCGTATCACTGCAATGATATCGTACGGCCCGGTTACAGGGTCCACTGTCTCTACACCTGTCACGCTGTCCAGTACAGTAGTTACGTGGCGGGATTTGCCGACCGCTGTTTCGATAAGAATGTATGCCTTTGTTGACATTGCATGTCTCCTCCGTGCTGAGTTGAGGTGCGTAAAACACCCGCAATAATAAGTACGTGCATTGTATTCTTGCCTTTGTAGAGTGTCAATTTCATAAGGCTTGGGCGAGATACCCCTCTAGCCTTATAGCTAAAACGCATCTTTTTTGACCTTGTAAATCGTAACGTTTGAGTTGCTAAAGACTCTTTGTATTTGATCGTTTCTATTGGCGGTAAATTTTTCTAGCCCTTCTATGGGATAGTAGTTCCATTCCAATTGACCTATATATATATACTCCACTTCATATTTTACTATTAACTCAAGTGCCTCTTGGAAATTTTCAGTACTGTATATAGTTCTCACGTCTGTAATTCGTGAGGAAATCTCTCGCTTGTAACCCCACCGCTGCTGCTCTTGATGCCACTGCCATCCAATAACGCTAGGAAGGCCCGTATATATTGAAACCCTACCTCCCCACCGATACATTGGGGTAACACCTTCTAAAATGACAGGGGATCCCTGTACGCTCCTTCTTAACCACTCTATCCCCTCAAGGTCTGACGACAGATCTATTTCACCATTTCTGTCATCATAGTTCGCAAAGCGCATGTACTCCATTCCGTTTAGTGTTGGGCCGAGGGAATTGAACCTGCTATCCAACCTAGGCTGAACGCTAAGAATCGGATATGCCACTGACCCTATTACCAATAACGCCAAAATATAAACCCATACCTGAGTCCATATTTTCCTTTCCCGTATCCGAAGGTGCCACTCTTTAGACATATGCCACAGTAGATAAGCAGAAGCTACAGAAAAAAGTATCCATATTTGAAGATAAAATTTAAAGATGCTATTCATCCTGTCAACATCCCCTTCTACACGAAAAAATTCCAGCCCCAGCGCAAGGCCAGTTCCTACAAATACCATCAGCGAAATGAGTGTTAGTTGTGGGGCATTCTGGTCAGAGGATTGCATAAACTTAATGCCGACCGCTGCCACTATCAATGCAAATATAAGTAGTGTAGGAGCCGTACTTCCAAAAAAGTCTGTCAGTGAACTTACCAACACAACACCTAGTACGGCAAATATAACTATAGGGGATAGCCATATTCCAACGCGCTGACTGTCACTTAAATTGTGTGTTCGGCTTAAAAGGCTTCGCTTCCCGTCTTGAAGACGCCCCACCCCTATTTGCACTACCGCATTCCCAAATACCCCCGAGAACCATACGCCTATTTCCTTAAAGAAGAACGTAGCCATTATGAAAGCAAATAGTCCGTTTATACCCAAAAATTGCCACAGTGCCGTCTTCCCAATAGTAGAATCCAGACCAGCGAAGAAAATTTCATAGTTAGCATGATACGGCAGAAAGGCTATGTATCCGACTGAAAAAACAAAGGCTATTTTTGCAGTCGAATTTAGCAAGACCCTCAGAGACGCTCCTCCATGCCTAAAGTACTCAGCCAAATAAATGGCTCCCGCCGACAATATTAGATATGTGGGATAGTCCCATGTGTTGATCACTCTAAGAGCCCCAACGGCAAATCCTATAGTACCCAGTCGGACTATGCCAGAAATGCTCCATCCAGACTTAGACCACAGTATTGTAAGAGCCACCCCCAGAACTAGCAGTGTAAAAGGAATAGCTATCATGTGGGCGTGGAGGTCTGCAAAAAGAAAGGTAAAAAACGGGAACTCAGTGATTTCATTACCTGGAGGCATCATTCGGCTACTACGCCAAAAATCGAACTCGCCCCTCGGGTGCCAGAAGGAAAGACCTTGAGTCACTGCCCTCCATAACCCCTCTATCACCTGAGATGCGCCATCAAGGTTGCCAATTACCACAACTAACGTTGTGCCCGCTAAACCTGCCAAGACAGATGTCCTCCAAGGTCTAGGAACAGGCAAATTTAACCTGCTCTTCTCTGCAAGGTTATAAACCAGCCCAAAGGCCCCTGAGGCTGTTAGAGAAAAGAACAGAGCTACAGCAAGATTATAGGCTACCTCGGGAACAATACCAGTCACTTTAATCAGCGACGCCACCATAACATAACCCCAATAATAATAATTGAGGAACCCTCCTGCTAGCCACGGGTCGTAGGGTGGCATATATGTTGAACGAATTACTGCATTCAGATAGGCGAAATCCATTGGCTTTTCACCGCCTAAATAAGGATGCCAGAGGTCTGGGTTTCCCATCCTCAGAGCCACAAACACAAAGAAAGCTACTAGGAAAATCGCCTCTTCAATAGCAAATATTTGCCATTTCTTCTTTAAAATCTCCGCTAACTGTCTCCATCTTATAACGAGGGCTGCAAGTGACGACACACCAATAACTACAAGGGCAATCGCTATGGAAACACCTGAGAACGAAGACCACCCCAAGCTGGCAAACAACCATGGGCCAAATGGAATAACTAACAGGCCAAACGTTTTTGAGAATAGATACCCACTGTCTGGGAGTGGTGAAAATAATATCAATGCGACAGGAAGAATCACAATCGCAAATAACTGCATAAATAGTAGCCAAAAAATCACTGGAAATCGGTTGGATGCACTATCTAATCTAAATACTTCTGTCCATGTTCCTCCCTCCCGCTGTTTTTGTCGCTGCTCGGAGGACAACATCAACCCTATTTCTGGCAGTACATTTTCTAAGGGCTGGCTGGCAACAGCACCTAACAAAATAGATTCCATTTCCTCAGCACTGTATCTCCCCACATTTCGAAACACCATACCCATGGGATGGTCGTAAACTGTAAAGCTTTCGTCAGCGTGACCCCAACTGATTTTCAATCCTTCTGGTAAAAAGTTTCCTATCCCTTCAGGGGGCTCTAAGCCAGACCTCGTAAATGTGTCGTCTTGAAAGGTTAAATTCGCGATTTTCGGATAAGAGGTTTCCACGTTAACTAATTCGTACCCAAGAGCACCTCTAAATAGCTGCTTGTAATAATTTGCGCTGTATGGATACCTCTCCTCGAGTCTAGAAATGGTTCCATAAAGGCGGTTGCTGTAAAACCATATGTAGTCAGCCCCTGTAAGCAGTGTGGCTATTTTGCTAACCTTTTCCATCGAATCCGGTTCATACATTGGCAGTTCTCTTATTTGGAACCCGCTGGCATCAGGGACACCTTCTTCCCAATGCTCTTTGAGAACAACTGCCCCCGCTTCAGCATTTTCCTGTAGCCAGGATGATGTCCTTACGGCCGTATGAGGAAATTGATAAATGGACATATACGACAGCGTGTAAACACCTGTCGATCCCAGAAGTAACCCCAACATAATCACTATCACTGACTTTGACAATGTCAATTTGGCCCCTGCTTTGTCCCACAGAGACCAAATCATTTTTGAAGCGAAAATGACCAAGAATGGAGTAACTGGAAGTAGATATCTAGAAAATTTTACGTCCAGGGCACCTACAATTAAGAAGTAGGGAATAACCCAAGAAATCAACAGGGCATCCTGTCGAAATTCTCGGGTTCTAAAAAGCCCTGACATTAGGACCGCTACGACTGCAACTACGGACGCAAAAACTATCGCTACAACATTTGACCACATGATCAATATAATGGCGGGGATCAGAACCCCAAAACTTAAGTAATAGATGCTTTGTCTGATACCAAGGCCCCTGAATGAAAAGTACAGTAGCCCAACACACGCAGTAATCCCTAAGGGGAGACCCAAGCCCCACGTAGTCAGTTGTCTTAAATGGTAGAGGTATGGGGTAGTGTCTACGTATTGCCGAGTATAGGGATAGTCTCTTATCCTGCGTACCATTTCTGACTGTTCAGTAAAGTCGCCAAGGAATTGCGACCAGTCCAAAATCACATATGGCTGAACCACGATGAAGGCCGCAACAGATGCCGCAATCCCGATGACGGCATTCCTAATCAGGGATTGCACCAATCTAAGCAGGTCTCCATTCCTAGACCCTCCCGTTTCAATTGCGGAAATCAAGTAGAAAAAATGGGCGACCACAAACGGGAACAGAATAGGCAAAAGGCTTATTTTTGTAGCCAAACCAAAACCTATTAGCATACCGGCAAGGAGAGAGTCTTTCAACTTTCCGTATTTAGACACCCGGATCAAGAAGTAGATAGAGGCAACGGTAAAAAATACCAACAAAGTGTCTACGGTGTAAAAATGGCTTAGCTGTACGTGTATCACAGCGATCGACGCGAATGCGGCTGAAAGCACTCCTGCTCTACGGCTGTAAGCAGACGCTCCGAGTTTGAAGACGACCCAAACAGTTGCCACATCTGCCAACACCGATAACGCCCTCCCCAGTATTCTCAAATCGTTTATTTCGACACCAGGAAGGGACTCAAGGATTAATTGGCAAAGCTTGAGGGTGTAGATAGGCAAACCCCCATATGCAAACCACTTAGGGTTAAGCGTACTCTTATTAGAATCAAAAATTATGGCAACCTGATCCAGCGGCGGGATTTGCAACTGGCCTACTTTCATCAGGATAGCCCGTTCGTCAGGATGAGGTGTCCACAAGTAACC
>CEUZ01015361.1_pt1 | contig 10525 bp, 9 predicted proteins | sample 361511 | NCBI WGS metagenome assembly CEUZ01 (sample SAMEA2622822, study PRJEB7988) | marine metagenome | biome: marine biome (ENVO:00000447); feature: surface water layer (ENVO:00002042); material: "saline water (ENVO:00002010), including plankton (ENVO:xxxxxxxx)" | depth 5 m | reverse complement strand
CCAAGTTTTACGTCAGTACCTCTACCCGCCATATTAGTTGCGCAAGTAACGGCTTTAAGTTTTCCAGCATCTGCAATTATATTCGCTTCTTTCTCATGATTTTTTGCATTGAGAACAGAATGATTAATTTTCTTATCTGCAAGAAGCTTAGAATAAATTTCAGATTTGCTTATACTAGTTGTTCCAATTAATACTGGCTGACCTTTTTTGTTACATTCTATTACTTTATTAATAATTGCTGCATTTTTTTCTTTTTCAGTTCTAAATATTTGATCATTCCAATCCTTTCTAATCATTTCTTTGTTAGTCGGTATGGAAACTACTGGAAGTCTGTAAATATCCAAAAATTCTTCTGCTTCAGTAGCTGCTGTACCTGTCATACCAGCAAGTTTATTATATAAACGAAAGTAATTTTGGTAAGTAATCGAAGCTATAGTTTGATTTTCGCTTTGTATTTCAACTTTCTCTTTAGCTTCAATAGCTTGATGGAGTCCATCTGAAAATCTTCTTCCCTCAAGAACCCTTCCTGTAAATTCATCAATTAATTGTACTTTTCCATCTTTAACAATGTAGTCTTTATCTTTTGCAAATAGTAAATTTGCTTTTAACGCTTGGTTAATATGGTGAACCAAACTAATATTTTGTGGATCATAAAAGTTATTTTTTTTTAAAATTCCATATGTCTGTGATAGTTTTTCAATTTTATCTATGCCTTTTTCAGAAAGCATAACATTTTTATCTTTTTCATCTAATTCATAATCATTTTTATCTAATTGTTTTACAAATCTATTACTTGTAAAATATTGATCTGATTTGTCTTCTGTTGGACCAGAAATCACGCATGGCGTTCTAGCTTCGTCCACTAAGACACTGTCACATTCGTCTATTATTGCATAATGATGTTCTCTTTGCGCAATTTCTTTTGTGCTGTACTTGAGGTTATCGCGCAAGTAATCAAAAGTCATTTCCGAATTAGTTCCATAGGTTACATCACACTCATAATTTTTTTTTCTTTCCATGTCATCCATCTGATTAGTTACACATCCAACAGTCATACCTAAAAATTTATATATTTGACCCATCCATTCAGAATCTCTCTTTGCTAAATAATCATTTACAGTTATTACATGAACTCCTTTTCCAACTAATGAATTTAAATATACAGGTAATGTTGCAACCAATGTTTTTCCTTCTCCGGTTTTCATCTCAGCGATTTTTCCTTGGTGAAGAATAATTCCTCCCATTAGCTGTACATCAAAGTGTCGTTCGGATAGTGTTCTTCTGGAAGCTTCTCTTACGCAAGCGAATGCTTCTGGAATTAAATCATCCAATTTAGTGCCTTTTTGAACTTTTGATCTAAATTCCTTAGTTTTTGCTGGAAAGCTACTGTCTGGCAATTCTTTAATTATAGGTTCCCAGCTATTAATTTTTTTTACAATTGAATTTAATCTATCAATTTCTCTTTGACTTGAATTTCTTATAAATTTACTGATAATCTTGCTAATATTTAGCATAAATAATACTATTGTTTTTAATAAGACTTATATAATCAATAATAACAAAATTTAAACAGTAATGACCTTAAACTTAAAAAATTTGCTTAATCCTAAAGTCAAAATATCAAAAATGGGCGAATTTCAAGAGCTACAGCCTATAGAGGGTTTAGAAATATCAGCAATATCTGCCGATCTTTACGGTGATGGCAGAGATGATTTAACGCTATTTTATTTCAAAGAAGGTGCAAATTTTGCTGCTGTATATACTACAAATAAAGTTACTTCTGCAGCCATCAATTGGAATTTAAAGGTAAAAAGACATTTTGTAAAAGCACTTATGGTAAACACAAAAAGTGCAAATGTATTTACTGGAATAAAAGGTGCGCAAGGATTAAAAGAAATTGCCCAAAATTTAGCAAAAGCTCTTACATTAAAATCTTCTCAATCTCCAAAAGGAGTCAGTGATGTTGTAAAAATAACTGACTTGTTGTTTTTCTCAACAGGACTAATTGGAGGAGAGTTTCCTAGCAAAAAGATTATAAACAGAATTCCTGAACTGGTAAAAAAATTACGGACTGAGCAAAACAAATTTGTGTGGTTTAAGGCTGCTAGCGCATTGATGACTACCGATACTAGACCAAAGGTAGCTTACGAAGAAACTAAAATTGGAAATAAATTAGTAAAAATATCTGGAGTTGCAAAAGGTAGCGGAATGATCTCGCCCAATATGGCTACAATGGGTGCAATGATTTTTACTGATGCAAATATACCTTCAGTATTTTTAAAATCTATTTTGAAAAAAGTTACAGCCACAACTTTTAATTCTATTACAGTAGATAGTGACACTAGTACTAATGACTCTGTTTTTCTATTTTCAACAGGAAAAGTAAAACATGGAAAAATTTACAATGTATTAGATCCAAAGCTTCAAGATTTTGAAAAAACTTTACATAGATTATGTTTAAATCTAGCAAAACAAATTGTAGTTGACGGAGAAGGTGCAAGTAAATTTATAACGGTAAATGTGACAGGAGCAAGATCATCGGCTATGGCAAGAAATGTTGCTTTTTCAATTGCCAATTCTCCTCTAGTTAAAACTGCAATTGCAGGAGAGGATCCAAATTGGGGAAGAATAATAATGGCATGTGGAAAATCTGGTGAAAACATTATTGCAAATAAAATTCAATTAAAAATTGGAAACTATTTAGTAGTAGAACAAGGGCAAGAAGCAAAAGATTATAAAGAAAGTGATGTGAAAGATTATATGAAATGGGATTCAATTAGCATAAATGTTAATTTAAATATTGGAAACGTTTCTCATACAGTTTATACATGCGATTTTACTCGTGAATATATTGATATAAATGCTGATTATAGAAATTAGCGCTTGCTTTTTTTAATTAAAACTAAATAATAAAAATAATTAATGATCAAATATAATTTAATATGCAAATGCGGAAAATCTTTTGAAAGTTGGTTTCTAAATTCTGCAGGATTTGATTCTTTGAAAAGGAAGAGTCTTGTTAAATGTATTTATTGTGGTTCTTCTTCAGTAAAAAAATCTGTTATGGCTCCCAACCTATCAAGTAAATCAAATAAGGTATCTAAAAAAACCAAAATAGAAAAAAATATAAAAGAACAGCTTGTTAATTTTAGAAAATATATAGAAAAAAATTATAAAAATGTAGGAGACAACTTTACTCAAGAAGCCAGAAGCATACATTATGATAAAAAAACTTCAAAAGGAATATATGGCAAGGCTACACCAGAAGAAACCTCCGAACTACTAGAGGAAGGAATTGAAGTTGCTACTATACCCTGGGATGATAATAAAGAAAATTAATTTTTTAAAAAAGTAGAAATATAATTAACTGAATCATCATTACTCTTAACCCATTCTCTTGACAATAAATTAAACTTCATTCCAGCTGTTTCATCTAATACAAAATTGTTTTTAGTTGCGATATTTTCTAAATCTTGAGGAGTTAAAAATTTATCCCAATCGTGAGTGCCAATTGGCAACCATCTTAAAACATATTCAGCACCTAGTATCGCAAATAAGTATGATTTTAAATTTTTATTAATTGTTGCCACAAACATAATTCCTTTATTATTTATAAGCCTTGAACAATTTTTTATAAATAAATTAACATCTGCAACATGTTCTACAACTTCCATATTTAAAATTACATCAAATTCATTTTTAAAATTCAAATTTTCAGGAGCGCAATGAATATAATTAATTTTTAAATCCATTTCTTTTGAATGCATTTTTGCGACTTTAATATTATTAATGGATGCATCAATACCTGTCATATTAGCTCCAAGCACACTTAATGGCTCACACAAAAGTCCACCACCACAACCAATATCCAAAATTTTTATTTTTTTTAGAGGTTTTTCATCGTTAAAATTAAGCTTAAAGTGAGAAATCAATTTTTCTTTAATAAATCTAATTCTGATAGAATTAAAAAGATGTAAAGGCTTAAATTTTCCATTAGGATTCCACCAATCTGTGGCTAATTTTGAAAATTTTTCTATTTCTTTTTTGTTTATTGTAGTCAAAATAATAATAACTCAGATAAGCTTGTACATTTTTATAATTAAGAGTATTTATTATTAAAAATTATATAAAGTAAATAAGATATTTTATCATGAAAAGACTAATTCTTAAGTTTGGCGGAACCTCTGTTGGAACTATAGAAAAAATTAAGAATGTAGCCAATATTGTAAAAAAAAGATTTAGAGAAGGTAACGAAGTTATAGTTGTAGTCTCAGCAATGTCAGGTGTTACAGACGAATTAAAAGCAAAATCTGATTTTATTAGTAAAAATTTTGATCAAAGAGAATTAGATGTATTGCTTGCTTCAGGTGAACAAGTTTCGTGCTCACTTTTATCAGGAGCACTTATAGACCTAGGAGTTAATGCAAGGTCATGGCTGGGCTGGCAAATTCCAATTGTTACAAATGATAATTATACATCATCACAAATAATGAATATAAAAACGAAAGAAATTATAAGTTTTATTTCAAAAAAAGGTGTCGCTATCATTGCGGGCTTTCAAGGAGTTTCGAAAGACATGAGAATTACTACTTTGGGCCGTGGTGGTTCAGATTTATCTGCTGTAGCCTTGGCAAAATTTTTTCATACAGATCGTTGTGAAATTTACACAGACGTAGAAGGTGTTCTTACAACAGATCCGAATATAAACGATAAAGCAAAAAAAATTGACAAAATATCTTATGAAGAAATGTTAGAAATGTCATCTCTAGGCGCAAAAGTTATGCAACCAAGCGCGGTTCAGGCATCCATGATAGATAATATTCCACTTCATGTTAGATCTACTTTTTCTCAAAAATCTGGTACAAAAATTGTTTCTGAGAATGAAACAGATTACAAAAAGGTGGTAACTGGTATAACTTACTCAAAAAGTAATGCCAAAGTCTCTATCGTTGGAGTAGTGGACAAACCAGGTGTTGCAGCAGATGTGTTTGAACCAATAGGAAAAAATAATATTAATGTAGATATGGTGATACAAAATACTTCTTTGGATGGAAAAACAGCCAATATAACTTTTACTATTAAACAACAGGATTTAAACAAAACTTTGAGTACAATTAAAAAAAATAAAGAAAAATTAAATTATACTAAAGTAACACATGATGATAAACTTGCAAAAGTATCAATTATTGGGGCAGGAATGATAGCTAGTCCTGGTGTAACATATAAAATGTTTAGATCGCTAGCTGATGAAAAAATTAATATTTTGGCTATTTCAACTTCAGAAATTAAAATTTCTGTTTTGATCAGAGAGAAACTGACACAGAAGGCTGTCAAAACATTACACAAAGCGTTTGGACTTAATTAATAAGTTAATGAGCATAAGACCATTTCGAGATATTAAAAGAAGAAAGACAAAAAAAATTAAAGTAGGCAATGTTCAAATTGGCGGCGATGCTCCAATTTCGGTTCAGTCTATGACAAATACCTTAACAACAAATATAGATGAAACAATTAAACAAGTTAATGAATTAAAAGAAGCAGGAGCTGATATTGTTAGAATATCTTGTCCAGATCAGGATTCTTCATTTGCTTTAAAAAAAATTATAAAACATACAAAAGTTCCTATAGTTGCAGATGTTCATTTTCACTACAAAAGAGCAATTGAAGCAGCAAATTCAGGAGCAAGTTGTTTAAGAATAAATCCTGGTAACATTGGTTCTAGAGAAAAAGTTAAAGAAATTATTAAAGCTGCAAAAGACAATAATTGCTCCATAAGAATTGGAATTAATGCAGGATCTCTTGAAAAATTATTACTTGAAAAATATAAAGAACCATGTCCGGAAGCATTGGTAGAAAGTGCCATAAATAATATAAAACTTTTAGAAGATGAAGATTTTTTAAATTTTAAAATAAGTGTTAAATCATCAGATATTTTTTTATCTACCAACGCTTATAGAGAACTTTCGAAAAAATGTGACTACCCATTACATTTAGGTATTACTGAAGCCGGAGGTTTAATTTCTGGAAGTGTTAAATCTTCAATTGGAATAGGTATGTTATTAATGGAAGGCATAGGTGATACTATAAGAGTTTCATTATCAGCAAATCCAGTAGAGGAGGTTAAAATCGGTTATGAAATTTTAAAATCTTTAAATTTAAGACACAAAGGTGTAAATATTATATCTTGTCCTTCATGCGCACGACAAGGTTTTCCTGTTATCGATACAGTTAAGATTTTAGAAGAAAAACTTTCACATATAAAGGAGCCAATTACCCTATCAATCATTGGATGTGTAGTTAACGGCCCAGGAGAAGCTTCCCAAACTCAAATAGGATTAACTGGTGGAGGCAAAGACGATCATATGATGTATATCTCGGGTCTGCCACATCATAAAGTACCCAGCAATAAAATAATTGAGGAAGTTGTTAGTTTAGTGGAAAGCAAGTCAAAGGAATTTAAGCTTAAAAATAGTTAAATTACAAAACATGATTCCCATAGAAAAAATTAAATTAATTGTTAATACATATAATAAGTTAGAAAAAGAACTTGCGTCTGGGGATATAGACAAGAAGAAATTTGTTGAGAAATCTAAGGAATATTCAAGCATTGGAGAAATTATAAAAGAAGCAAGAGGTTATATAAGTTTTGAAAAAGAAAAAAATGAACTTGAGAAAATTATAGAGGATAAAAAAAGTGATAAAGAAATGATAGAACTAGCAAAAAATGAATTAAACGATTTAATAAAAAAAAATCAGAATTATGAAAAAATTTTAAAAGTGTATCTTTTACCTAAGGATGAGGCCGATTCAAAAAATGCTATACTTGAGATTCGAGCAGGAACAGGAGGTGACGAAGCTGGTTTATTTGTAGCAGATCTTTATAAAATGTACGAAAAAGTTTGTTTAAATAATAAATGGAAATTTGAAATAATAAGTATATCAAAAAGTACGGCTGGAGGATTTAAAGAAGTAATTTTATTGATTAAGGGTAATAATATTTATTCTTTTCTAAAATATGAAAGCGGCGTACATAGAGTGCAAAGAGTTCCTAAGACAGAGACACAAGGTCGCGTGCATACGTCCGCAGCTACTGTGGCTGTGCTTCCTGAAGCTGAAGAAGTTGATATAAAAATTCAAGATAAGGATTTAAGAATAGACGTTTATAGAAGTACAGGTAGCGGGGGGCAATCAGTTAATACAACAGATTCGGCTGTTAGAATTACCCATATTCCAACTGGCATTGTTGTTACAAATCAAGATGAAAAATCTCAACATAAAAATCGAGCGAAAGGGATGAAAATTCTAAGATCAAGGGTTTATGAAGCTGAAAGAGAAAAAAAAGACAAAGAACGTTCAAAAGAAAGAAAAAATCAAATAGGGTCAGGAGATAGATCAGAAAGAATTAGAACATATAATTTTCCGCAAGGAAGGATAACTGACCATAGAATAAATGTTACATTACATAAACTCGAGGAATTTTTGAGCGGCGATGCTTTTGAAGAATTAAATCAAAATTTGAGGTTACAAGATCAGGAAATAAAACTAGCTAATTTAAAACATTAATGAATTTAGAAAATATAATTAAAGACGCATCAACACTACTAAGAAATAATAATATAATATCACATGAGCTAGATGCTCAAATAATATTGTCAGATATTATGGGAGTAAAAAGAGAATATTTATTTATGAATAATGAAATAAATATTTCTTTAAATATAAAGAAAAAATACAAGGCTGCAATAAAAAGAAGAATTAAAAATGAACCAGTAGCTTATATAATTGGAAAAAAAGAATTTTGGAGTCGAAATTTTATTGTTGATTATTCCACGCTTATTCCAAGGCCTGAAAGTGAACTGTTAATTTATAAATTGATTCATTTTTTTAAAGCAAAGAGTATAAATATATTAGATATTGGAACGGGTTCAGGATGTATTTTGCTTTCATTGCTTAAAGAACTTTATTTATCGAGAGGAACGGGAATTGATATTTCAAGTAATGCAATAAAAACTGCAAAATTAAATTCAAAAAAATTTGGTTTATGTTCTCGTTCAAAGTTCAAAGTTATTGATTTAAATAATTTAAATTTTGGAAAGTATGATCTAATAGTATCCAACCCACCTTATATTGCCTTAAAAGACATTAAAAATTTAACTAAAGACATTATTAATTACGAACCATTGATCGCTTTAAAAGGAGGATTTGATGGACTTGACCTTATAAAAAAAGTTATTTATAAATCAAATTATCTTCTGAAAAGTAATGGGTTGTTGGGAATTGAGATTGGAACAAACCAGTATATAAGAGTTTCACATTTATTAAGAAAGAATGGATTTAGAGAGGTAGATAAAGTGAAAGACTACAATGATAATGTGCGTTGCATAATAACAACAAAGACATGATTTTGCTTAATATTAAAAAAAATATTTTGACAGATTCAAAGGTAAATTAGTAATATAGATGCATCTGTACATTTTTAATAAAAATTAAATATTTCAATGAAAATTTATGCGTAATCGCAAATCAAGAATGTTTAAGTACCGTTCAAACGGTAGAAATTTTCGTCGTCAGGTTGGTGGCGATAGTTTAAGAGTAGTTCCAGGTCATTTTTCTAATCCTAAAAATAATTTTAAACAAAATCAGAGTGCAGAAAAATTACTTGAAAGATATAAAATTTTAGCTAAAGAAGCGTCTTCATCTGGAGATAAAATTTTATCAGAAAATTACTTGCAACATGTGGATCATTTCGAAAGAATAATTAGTCAAAAAAATTCAAATCAAAATATAAATTCTTCACAAACAGGAAACTTAACAAAAGAAAAAGACCAAGGCAGTGGTTTGTCGGACAGTAATAAAGTTAACAAAGAACAATTAACAGAAAATAAAAAATAATTTTTATTTAATTATTATTTTTTTTTATCGATTAGTTCAGCAATCAATACATCAGTTTTAATTCGGTGAATTTCAAACAGTTTTCTGTCTTGATCTTTTAGTACTTTACCCGAAGGTAGTTTTAATGTTTGTGAATTTACTTTTTTTCCATTTACAATTACTTCGTAATGTAAATGAGGTCCTGTAGACATTCCTGTCGATCCAACGTATCCAATAATCTGACCTTGTCTAACTTTTTTTCCAACCTTCATACCTTTGGCAAAACTTTTCATATGAGCATAAATAGTTTCATAAGTAGAATTATGTTTTATTTGTATACAATTTCCTCCACCACCACACCATTTGGCTCGGATGATAGTACCAGATCCAGAAGCCATAATAGGAGTACCCGTAGGGGCAGCAAAGTCTGTTCCTTGATGCATTTTATTAAAACCAGTTATAGGATGTTTTCTCATACCGAAAGGCGATGACAATCTTGCTCCATTAATTGGAGTTTTCATTAGGGCTTTCTCAACACTTTTTCCATTTATATCAAAATAACCATATTCTTTGTCTGTACCAAATTTATAAAGTGTAATTTCTCTGCCATTAACAGACATATGAGCATAAAGTATGGATCCACTTTTTATAAATTTTCCATTTTCATCAAAATACTTTTCATAAACAATTTTAAAATAGTCGTTTTTTCGTATATCCCTTTGAAAATCAATTTCAAATCCAAAAATTCTTGCAAATTCAATAATTGTGTCTGGATTAATTTTTTCTTCAACAGCAGCTGAATAAAGGCTTTTTGTAATTACATTTTCAGATAAAACTTTTTTTTTATAAAGCTTAGTAATGATTTTTTTAGATATAATATTATTTTCCTCATTACGGGCTATTTCTATAGATGTACTTTTTGTTACAGGAATAGCAAATTTTATGACAGAATTTTTATTTGTAGATGAGTTTTCTTCAATAATAATATCAATTTTATTACCGACCAAAAGTTGATTAGGATTACTATATTTTTTGTATTGAACTATAACTGTTTGTATTTCACGATTTTGAACTTTATATTTTTGCAAAATTTTTTGTATCGTATCACCTCTTTTTATTTCGTAATTTATGTTTTTATATGGAGATTTAATTTGATTTAAAATGAATTTTTTAAATGTTTTAAAATCTGAAGATTCGTAATATTTTTTCTTAATATTGTCAGATTTTTTAACTATTTTTTGATCACTTTTGTAAGCAACCGTTACTAGAATTAAGAATATTAAAATAATACCTGATCCTAGTATTAAGTATCTGTTTTTATCCCAGCTTTTTTTAAGTAATTGCTGCATTTTAAATAATAGTTTTTTTGATTGTAATATATTACGCTACAAATTTTATATACAAAATTGTCAAAAATTTCCTTCAAAAGTCCTTAATTTATTCATGTTTTTGTGCAAATATTGGTCTTGCTTTATTCATTAATTAGCTTATAACCAGCGGTCCACCCCGAAAAAGCTTAGTTTATCTTGGTTAATTGCGGGGTTGTTAATTAAAATGCTGAGTTTTGAACTGCTAGATGTGGTTCTAGCGAGAGGCATTTTTAGCTCTTTTAAATTGTAAAAAAAATAAGAAGAGAAGTGTGGACGGTTAGGTT
>CEUZ01043976.1_pt1 | contig 10527 bp, 11 predicted proteins | sample 361511 | NCBI WGS metagenome assembly CEUZ01 (sample SAMEA2622822, study PRJEB7988) | marine metagenome | biome: marine biome (ENVO:00000447); feature: surface water layer (ENVO:00002042); material: "saline water (ENVO:00002010), including plankton (ENVO:xxxxxxxx)" | depth 5 m | reverse complement strand
TAAAATTTGGTGGTACTTCGGTAGGTACAGTAAACAGGATAAAAAAAATATCCAAAATAATAATTAGTTATATTAAAAAAAAATACAAAGTTATAGTGATATCATCAGCCATGAGTGGTGTCACAAATGAACTTATAAAAAAATCTAAAAAAATTTCTAACAATTTTAATGAATCTGAGAAAGATGTTCTTTTATCGGCAGGAGAACAAATGTCATGTGCTTTAATTGCCGGTAGACTTTCAAGTTTGGGTTATAAATCGCAATCTTGGATGAGTTGGCAAATTCCAATAATAACAACTGGCCCACATACGTCCTCAAGAATAAAAGAAATAAATAAAAAAAAAATTATTAAATATCTAAAATCAGGAGGCGTTCCTATTATTACAGGTTTTCAAGGAATTAATAATGAAAATAGAATTACAACTTTAGGAAGAGGAGGCTCAGATGCTTCGGCAATTATGTTTGCAAAATTTTTTAAGGCACACAAATGTATAATATATACAGATGTTGAAGGTATTTATACAACTGATCCTTATAGTTTAAAAAAAGCAAAAAAAATTAAAATTATTTCCTACGAAGAGATGCTGGAAATGGCATCTTTAGGAGCAAAAGTTATGCAACCAATCTCGATACAAGATGCAAGACTAAATAGAGTTGATATTGGTGTTAAGTCATCATTTTCCAATAAAATAGGAACTTTAATTACAAAAAGAAAAAATATTGCAAATAATAAAATAATTACTGGAATAACTTCTACCAAGAATGATGCGAAAGTAACACTTGTTGGTGTTAAAGATAGACCCGGAGTTGCTGCATCAATATTCAAACCACTTTCAAAAAATTACATAAATGTTGACATGGTTGTTCAAAACATATCTGCCGATGGAAAAGAGACTGATTTAACATTTACTATTAATGTTGAAGATTTATCAAAAACATTAAGACTTTTAAAACAAAATAGAAAGATAAAATTTAAAAATTTAATTGTAGATGAAAAAGTAGCAAAAGTATCTATTATTGGAGTTGGAATGATAACCACACCTGGTGTAACATATAGAATGTTTCAAACACTTGCTAATAAAAAAATTAACATTTTAGTGATATCTACTTCAGAAATAAAAATTTCCGTTTTAATAAATAAAAAAAACTTAAAAAAGGCAATTTCTGCTTTACATAAAGAATTTAAATTAAATTACTAATCAATGAGTTTAAGGCCATTTAGGGACATTCAGAGAAGAAAAACCAAAGTAATTGAAGTTGGTAATGTTAAGATTGGTGGAAATAATCCAATTTCAGTTCAATCAATGACGAATACACTTACAAAAAATTCAAAAGAAACAATTAAACAAATTGATCAAATTGCAAAAGAAGGAGGAGACCTGGTAAGAGTTTCATGCCCTGATAAGGATAGCACAGATGCTTTAAAGGAAATAGTAAAACATTCCAGTATTCCGGTAATAGCAGATATACATTTTCATTATTTGAGAGCTTTAGAGGCTGCTGAAAATGGAGCAAAATGTTTAAGGATAAATCCTGGCAACATCGGCGACAAAAAGAAAATTAAAGAAGTAATTTCAGCTGCAAAAAATAATAATTGTTCAATTAGAATTGGAGTAAATGCCGGTTCACTTGAAAAAGATATACTGGAAAAGTATAAAGAACCATGCCCCGAAGCTTTAGTAGAGAGCGCTTTAAGGAACATTAAAATTATTGAAGATGAAGATTTTTTTAATTTTAAGATAAGCGTAAAGTCTTCTGATATCTTTTTATCTATAGGTGCTTATAGACAGATTTCAAAAATTACTGAGTATCCTTTACATTTAGGAATAACTGAAGCAGGATCATATATACCCGGAAGTATAAAATCATCAATAGGTCTAGGAAATTTACTGTTGGACGGAATTGGCGATACCATAAGAGTTTCGTTATCTGATGACCCTGTAAAGGAAGTAAAAATAGGAAATGAAATATTAAAATCATTAAATTTGAAAAATAAAGGGGTTAAGATAATCTCATGTCCGTCATGTGCTAGGCAGGCATTTGAGGTTATAGATACCGTTAAAATTTTGGAAGAAAAACTTTCTCATATAAAAGCTCCTATTACACTTTCCATAATAGGGTGCGTAGTAAATGGGCCAGGAGAAGCTGCATTTACAGATATTGGAATAACTGGAGGTGGAAAAGGAAGTAACATGTTGTACATAAAAGGTGTTCAAACAAAAAAACTTCCAAGTGATCAGATTGTTTCAAAAATAGTCAAACTGGTCGAAGAAAAATCAGCAGAAATAGAAAAAAAAAACAAATGATTCCTTTAAACAAGGTTAAAGAATTAATTTCAAAGCATAAATTGCTTGAAAAAGAATTATCTTCCGGAGAAGTTGATAAAAAAAAATTTGCAGAAAAATCAAAAGAATATTCTGATTTAAATGACGTTATAGAAAATGCCAATGAGTATGTTAGTTTTGAAAAAAGCAAATTAGAACTTAAAAAATTAATCAACGATTCATCTAGTGACGAAGAAATAAAAAGTATGGCTGAAATTGAACTAAAAGAAATAGTAAATAAAAATTATATAAATGAAAAAAAATTAAAATTTTTTCTTTTACCTAAAGATGATGCGGACACAAAAAATGCAATTATTGAAATTAGAGCAGGAACCGGAGGTTTGGAAGCCAGCTTATTTGCTAGTGATCTCTTTAGAATGTATGAAAAAGTAAGTAATAAAAAAAAATGGAAATTAGAAATAATTAGTATTTCAAAAAGCGACGCAGGAGGCCTGAAAGAAGTAATTGCATCAATAAAAGGAAAAAATATTTATTCAACTCTAAAATACGAAAGTGGAGTACATAGAGTACAAAGGGTGCCAGACACAGAAACTCAAGGAAGAGTTCATACTTCTGCGGCAACGGTTGCGGTTTTGCCAGAAGCAGAAGAGGTTGATGTAAAAATTGAAGATAAAGATCTTAGAATAGATGTCTTTAGAAGTAGTGGGCCAGGAGGGCAAAGTGTCAACACAACTGATTCTGCCGTAAGAATTACTCATATACCAACAGGAATAGTTGTAAGCCAGCAAGATGAAAAATCCCAAATTAGAAATAAAGAAAAAGGTCTTAAAATATTAAGAGCAAGAATTTATGAAATTGAGAGACAAAAATTAAATAAAGCACGGTCAGAGGATAGAAAAAACAAAATAGGTACTGGAGACAGATCTGAAAGGATTAGAACTTACAATTTTCCACAAGGAAGAGTTACCGATCATCGTATAAATTTAACTTTACACAAATTAAGTGAATTTATGGAGGGAGAAATTTTTGATGAAATGGTTGAAAATTTAAGTTTGCAAGCTCAGGAAGAAGAATTAGAAAACCTAAATTAAATTATGAATTGTAATAAAATATTAAAAAAAGGTGAAAACATATTAAAAGATAGTTTTGTAAAAAATCCAAAATTAGATAGTGAAATCCTTTTAGCAAAATCGTTAAAAATTAAGAGAGAAGATTTACTAATGAATCTCAATGATAAGATAAGTTGTAATCAAATAAAATTTTTTTATAATTTAATTAACAGAAGAAAAAAAAAAGAACCCATAGCTTATATATTGGGATACAAAGAGTTTTGGAAAAGAAAGTTTTTTATTAACAAAAATGTTTTAATTCCTAGACCAGATAGCGAAGTATTAATAGAAGAGTCATTAAATAATATTCCAATAAAAAAATCTTTTAATATTTTAGATGTTGGAACAGGATCTGGATGTTTGCTTTTGTCAATACTAAAAGAAAGAAAGAAAAGTTATGGTGTCGGCATTGATATTTCAAAAAGCGCTATATTAGTAGCTAAATGTAATGCAAAAATACAACACATTGAATATAGAACGAGATTTTTAATAGCTGATGTTGACAAGTTTTCAAATGGCAAATATGATTTAATTGTATCTAATCCTCCGTATATTAAAAAACATAGCTTAAAATATTTACAAGAGGATGTGAATTTGTATGAACCAAAACTGGCGCTTGATGGTGGCTGTGATGGGTTTTCAAAGATAGAAACATTAATTAAAAAAAGCTCAGTTTTGCTTAAAAATAATGGAAAAATGATTATAGAAATTGACAGTAATCAAATATTAAAATCTAAATTTATTTTAAGAAAAAATAATTTTTATATAAACAAAATTTCGAAAGATTTATCAGGTTTGAACAGATGCATAGTATGCACAAAGTTAACTAAACAATGAGAAATTTTAAGTACAATCATAAAAGAAATAGATTCAGATCAAATGGTGATAGATCTATAAGAAATAACCATACAAATAAAGATAACTTTCATTTTATTGATGGTTCAGATCACAAAAGAAGAAATTTTTCAAAACAAAATCAAAATTGTTTAAAGTTAATTGATAAATATAATGACTTAGGAAGAGAGGCATTATCTAAGGGTGATAAAATAACATCAGAAAACTATTTTCAGTATGCAGATCACTTTCTGAGAATTGAAAATCAAAAAACTAAAAACAATTCTACAGATGAAGAAAAGTTAACTGACATTGATAAAAAAAATGAATTTCAAGAAGTTGAGAAAAAAACTATTAATAGCTAAATATATTTAACATCAATTATTTCAAAGTTTTTAGTTCCTGCTGGTGTTGAAATTTCAACTAAATCTTTTTTGTTTTTTCCTATCAACCCTTTTCCTATTGGTGATTTAAAAAAAATTAGTTTTTTATTTATATCTGCTTCATCTTTCCCAACTATTTTGTAATCGATTTTTTCTTTAGTATCTAAATTTTGCAAATATACAGTGCAACCAAAAATTACCTTTCCGTTATTATTTAGTTTTGTTACGTCAATAATATTTGCACTAGCTATTGTGTTTTCAATTTCTTGAATTCTTCCCTCATTATGAGACTGTTGTTCTTTTGCAGCATGATATTCAGCATTTTCTTTTAAATCACCATGAGATCTTGCTTCTGCTATTGCAGCCACAATTTCAGGTCTTTTTTTTTCTTTCAAAAAAATTAACTCTTTTTTTAAATTTTCAATTCCCTCAACTGTTATTGGTTCTTTTTCCATAAATTATTACCATTCAGCTATAGGTGGTAGAGACATTAATATTGCTTCTGTATTACCACCAGTTTCCAAACCAAATTTTGTACCTCTATCGTATAATAAATTAAACTCTACATATCTACCTCTTTTTTTATTCTGAATATTTTTTTCTTTCTTTGTCCATTTTGCTTTATTTTTTTTATTAATTAATTCTCTAAAAATTTCGTGAAAAACTAATCCAATATCTCGGATAAAAGCAAAATCTTTTTCCCAGTTATTTTTTTTATAATCAAAAAATATACCACCTATACCTCTGGACTCTTTTCTATGTGGTAAATAAAAATAATCATCACACCATTTTTTATATTTTTTATAATATTTTTTATTGTGTTTATCACATGTAGACTTTATTTTTTTATGAAACCATTTTTTTAAATTGTTGTCTTTAAAACATGGTGTTGCGTCTATTCCCCCACCAAACCATCCGTGAGTAGTATATATATAACGTGTATTAAAATGAATTGCAGGAACATGAGGATTTTTCATATGCATTACTACAGAAATTCCAGATGCCCAAAAATTAGAATTTGCATTTCCGCCTGGTATTTTTTTTTTAAAACTTTTTGAAAATTTACCATGAACTTCTGAAAAATTTACTCCAACTTTATCAAATATTTTTCCATTTTTTAAAATTCTATAATTGCCGCCTCCTTCATTTTTTTTATTATTTCTTGTCCATTGTTTAGATATGAATTTATTTGATTTATTTTCCATTTTTTCAATGTCATAGCAGATTACATCTTGTAAAATTTTAAACCAATTTTTTACTATTTTTTTTTTAATTTCTTTTTTCATATTACAATTTTTTTATTTGCCTTATTTGTTCAGATAAGATTATTGCTACAGATGAAGCTAGATTTAATGATCTCTTATTTTCAACCATTGGAATTTTTAATTTTATGTTAACTGCATTATGAACTTCTTCTGGGACACCAGCCGTCTCTCTACCAAATAAAATTATATCATCTGATCTAAAAATAAAATCAGTATAAGATTTTTTTGCCTTAGTTGTAATTAAAATAATTCTTTTTTTAGATTTTGATTCAACAAATGTTTGAAAATTTTTGTAGAAATTTATTTTATCTTCGTCCATATAGTCCATAACAACTCTTTTGAATCTTTTATCTGTAAATAAAAATCCACAAGGTTCAATTACATCCAAATTGGCACCTAGACATGAACATGTTCTAATTATTGAGGCTGTATTTTGAGGTATATCAGGTTCATATAATGCGATTTTAGGCCTTATATTCATTGTTCATGTGTCATTGTTGCAAAAAAAAAAACTTTTTTACTAATATTAAATCATATATTTAAGGATAATAAACAAATTATATTATTGATGTCGAAAGAAAAAAAAACCAAAAGAAGGGATTTTATATTTACAGCATCTTATACATTAGGAGCAGTGGGTGTTGCCGGTTCACTATGGCCATTAATTGATCAAATGAATCCAGATGCCTCAGTAAAAGCTTTAGCAAGCACAGAGGTTGATATAAGTGGAATTGATAAAGGTCAGTCCATAACAGTCTTATGGAGAGGTAAACCTGTATTTATCAAAAGAAGAACTGAGGAAGAGATTCAGAAGGCAAGACAAGTTGATCTTAAAGAATTGCCAGATCCTGAGAAAGATGAAGACAGAACAAAAAATCCAGAATGGTTGGTTATGTTAGGCATGTGTACCCACTTAGGGTGTGTACCTTTAGGAAACAAAGGTGAATATGACGGATGGTTTTGTCCATGTCATGGTTCACATTATGATACATCAGGCAGAATAAGAAAAGGACCAGCACCAACCAATTTAGAAGTACCTAAATACGAATTTATTAGTAACAGCACAATAAAAATTGGCTAGTAAATAATTTATGAGCGATCAAAATTACACACCTGAATCAAGATTAGGTAAGTGGTTTAATGATCGTTTACCTTTGTTAACATTAAGTAAACATTTGCAAGACTACCCAACACCAAAAAATTTAAATTATTGGTGGACGTTTGGTGGAATACTAACTTTTTGTTTAATCACTCAAATAGTTACAGGTGTAGTTTTAGCTATGCATTATATAGCACATGCAGATTTAGCCTTTGGTAGTGTTGAGCATATCATGAGAGATGTAAATTACGGTTGGTTAATTAGATATATTCATGCGAATGGGGCTTCGATGTTTTTTTTGGCTGTGTACATACACATTTTTAGATCATTGTATTATGGTTCATACAAGTCACCTCGAGAAATAATATGGATACTAGGAATGATTATTTATTTATTAATGATGATGGCAGCCTTTATGGGTTATGTTCTTCCTTGGGGACAAATGAGCTTTTGGGGGGCAACAGTTATAACTAATTTATTTAGTGCTATTCCAATTGTTGGTGAAAGTATAACAACATGGTTATGGGGAGGTTATTCAGTTGGAAACCCAACTCTTACAAGATTTTTTAGTTTACATTATTTTATTCCATTTTTAATTTTAGGTCTGGTTGTCCTTCATATTTGGGCATTACATGTACCAGGTAATAACAATCCAATAGGAATAGAAATAAAAAAACCATCAAAAGATACTGTACCTTTTCATCCATATATTGTAATTAAAGATTTATTTGCACTTTTAATATTTTTAATAATATTTGCTTTTTTTGTATTTTACTCTCCAAATATTTTGGGACATGCTGACAATTATATAGAAGCAAATCCCTTGGTTACACCAGCACATATTGTTCCAGAATGGTACCTTTTGCCATTTTATGCAATTTTAAGATCAGTGCCAGACAAGTTACTTGGAGTAATAGCAATGTTCGCTGCTTTATTTGTTTTAGTTATTCTTCCTTGGCTTGACACATCAAAAGTAAGATCTGCGATATTTAGGCCATTATACAAACAGTTTTATTGGTTTTTAATAGCAGATGTAATTATTCTTGGTTATATGGGTGCTATGCCAGCAGAAGGAACTTATTTATTAATAGCAAGAGTAGCTACAACGTATTATTTTGTCCACTTTCTATTTATAATGCCTTTTTTAGGATACAAGGAAAAAACCTTGGAATTACCTTTAAGTATTACCGAACCCATTCTTGGTGGTACCACATTAGATCCGTCTACAGCAAAGAAAATGAGTAGCAAAATATGAATAAGATAAATTTATTTTTTTTTACTACTATATTTTTTATAATGTTTGTGGGAGCTAAAGCAGCAGATCAATCGAAAGAGCTTTTAAATCCTGGTTGGAGTTTTAAAGGTTATTTTGGAAAATTTGATAGAGCTGCATTGCAAAGAGGCTATCAGGTTTACACAGAAGTTTGTGCATCATGTCACTCAATGAAATATTTACATTATAGAAACTTAGCTCAGCCAGGAGGTCCTGAATTTTCAGAAGAACAAGTCAAAATTATTGCTTCTCAGTTTGAAGTTGAAGATGGTCCGAATAGTGAAGGCGACATGTTTCAAAGATCTGCAAGACTTTCTGATAATTTTGTGAGTCCATATCCAAACGACGAGTCAGCAAAAGCCGCAAATGGAGGAGCATATCCACCCGATATGTCAGTACTAGTTAAAGCTAGAAAAGGAGGAGCAGATTATATTTATTCACTTTTACTTGGTTATGATGACCCTCCCGCATCAATATCATTAGATGATGGAGTTTATTACAATACGTTTATGAGTGGAAATAAAATTAAAATGGCTAATCCTTTATCTGAAAATTTAGTTCAATATAGTGACGGGACACCTTCAACCGAAGAACAGATGGCAAAAGATGTTGTCAGCTTTTTAGCGTGGGCAGCTGAACCACACTTAGAAGCAAGACATAAAATAGGATTTAAAGTAATTTTATACTTATTAATAATTAGTATTTTAGTTTTCTTTAGTATGAAAAAAATTTGGTCACGTGTTGAAACGGAAGTTTAAAATATCACCATCTTTCACTATATAATCTTTTCCTTCTAATCTCATTTTTCCATTAGTTCTTGAATTTGTCCATCCATTATATTGAATAAAATCATTATATGCTACAGTTTCAGATTTTATGAATCCTTTTTCAAAATCAGAGTGAATTACACCTGCTGCTTTTAAAGCAGTGCAATTTTTAGGTACAGTCCAAGCTCTAGACTCTTCTGGGCCAGATGTAAAAAAAGTTTCGAGTTGTAGCAAGTTATAACCTTTTTTAATTAATAAATTTAAACCAGTTTCTTTTATATTGACTATTTTCATATAATTATTTTTTTCACTAATTTTCAACTGATTAATTTGATTTTCAATATCTGCAGATATTATTATTGTGTTTTCAATACCGAATTTACTGATAAATTCTTTAGTATATCCATTTCCAGAATTTATACTTTTTTCATCTACATTACATACATAAAGTTTTGGTTTTAATGATAGCAAACCACACTGATTTATAATTTTTTTATTATAATTTTTAAATACTACTTCAATATTTTTATCTTGATTTATACAATTCTGAACAGTTTCAAGAATTTTTATTTGTTCATCACTAATTTTTTTTTTATTTTTTTTCTCTAATCTTTTTTGAATAGATTCTAGGTCGGCAAGTTTTATTTCAGTTTCTACAATTTCTATATCTCTAATGGGATCAATAGATTTGTTAACATTTTGAATATCTTCTGAATCAAAGCATCTAACCATATGAATTATTGCGTCTACTTCTCTTATATGTGATAAAAATTTGTTACCTAAACCTTCACCCTTTGAAGCACCCTTAACGAGTCCAGCAATATCAACAAAAGAAATTGTAGTATTAATTTTTTTTTTTGATTTAGATATTTCAAATAGTTTATCTAATCTTTTATCAGGAACTGCAACGACCCCAACATTTGGTTCTATGGTACAAAATGGAAAATTAGCAGCTTGAGCTTTGCTTGAGTTGGTTAATGCATTAAATAGTGTAGATTTGCCAACATTCGGTAGACCAACTATACCGCATTTAAAACCCATTTATTATTTATTGTTAACTTTACTTGAAAATAATTCTAATTTCTTGTCAATTAATATTTTTATTGAGTCTAGCATTTTATCTGTAACTTCTAAAAGTTTTTCTTGTTCATCTTCATTAAAATCTTTAAGCACATAATCAGACACTGAAATTTTTGATTCTGGTTTTCCTATTCCTATTCTTATTCTTGAGTAATCTTTTCCAATAAATTTATCTATCGAAGCTATTCCATTATGGCCGGCACTAGATCCACCAAATTTTGCTTTTATTTTTCCAAAATCTATATCTATGTCATCATGAAAAACAAATACATTTTCTGCTTCAATTTTAAAATATTCTAAAAGTTCTCTTATACAAATTCCAGAACTGTTCATGAATGTTAAAGGCTTAATTGCGTATACTTTATTATTTTCTATATTTCCTGTGGTTAACAGTCCTTTAAATTTTGGTTTTTGTTTTGATAAGCTAAATTT
>CEUZ01289999.1_pt1 | contig 10531 bp, 11 predicted proteins | sample 361511 | NCBI WGS metagenome assembly CEUZ01 (sample SAMEA2622822, study PRJEB7988) | marine metagenome | biome: marine biome (ENVO:00000447); feature: surface water layer (ENVO:00002042); material: "saline water (ENVO:00002010), including plankton (ENVO:xxxxxxxx)" | depth 5 m | reverse complement strand
TCAAACAAGCCACTAAATGGACTCTATTTTCTTCTCCACCATTAAAAAAATTATGGTACTTAAGATTATTTGTTATGTAAGCAGATCCATCCGCCGGCAAGTGTTTAGCTACTTCTTCTATAACCATTATGCATCCTGGATTAGTAATAATTGGTACATGTAACCTAGGTTCAGGATCTCTATGCCAACTTAGAGTGCTTCTTGGTTCCTTTAATAAAATTCTAACACGGCCTAGCTTAAATCTTGAGCTTAGAATATTATAAACTTCTTTAAAGTAAGTATGTTCAAAATCTTTTACAAATTCAGTGTATAAAGTTTCGTCTAATTTAATATCTCTAGAAACTTCTTTTCCCGTATGATCTGGTTTGGTCCAGAAAACACCTCTTGCATTATGACCCTCTATAGATTCCGGGTTGCCAGGAATTTGATTTAAGCAAATAGCTCCGAAATTAGTAATACCTTTTGGACTTCCATATTTTTTAATTTTTAAAACTTCACTGAGAGCTGATTGCAGTTTTTTTATATCAAATTTGATGTCTTTTAAAGTTTGAAAGTCTGAATAATTGCTCATATAGTTATATTTCTACAATTAAGTTTTTTATATTATTATTATTATATTATATAGGTTGGTTTTGTCGCAATAGCATAATAATTATTATAATATAAACTTAAAATTGATTTGAGAATTATTATCATATGAAAATTGTTGGTTTATACCCTAAAGTAAGATTGAGAAGAAATAGGAAAACTGAATGGTCGAGAAGACTCGTTCAAGAAAACAATTTATCCAAAAATGATCTAATTTGGCCAATCTTTATAAGAGAAGGCAAAAATATTAAAGAGCCAATAAAAAGCATGCCTGGTGTTTATAGATATTCTCTTGATAAAGTTGAGAAACTAGTTGAAGGAGCTATTAAAAAGAAGATTCCGATGATAGCTATCTTTCCGAATACGCCATTAAATAAAAAAAATAAAAATGGTACCGAGGCTTTAAATAAAAGTAATCTTGTATGCAAAGCTCTCAAAACAATAAAAAAGAATTTTAATGAAATCGGTGTTATGACAGATGTAGCTTTGGATCCATATACATCTCATGGACATGATGGAATATTAAAAAATGGTTATGTAGACAATGATGCAACAATCAAAATTTTAGTTAAACAATCTCTTTTACAATCTGAAATGGGATGTGATGTAATTGCTCCCTCAGATATGATGGATGGAAGAATTGGTGAAATTAGAAAAGCGTTAGATAAAAATGGATTTCAGAAAACTCAAATTTTATCTTATGCTGTTAAATATGCTTCCAGTTTTTATGGACCCTTTAGAGACGCTGTTGGTTCAAAAGCTTCATTGAAGGGAAATAAAAAAAATTATCAAATGGATTTTAATAACTCGAAAGAAGCTATAAGGGAAGTTGCTATGGATATTAGCGAAGGAGCAGACTTTGTTATGGTAAAACCAGGCATGCCATATCTTGATATAATAAAAACTATAAAAGAAACTTTTAAAATTCCCGTTTTTGCGTATCAGGTTTCTGGTGAATATAATTTAATTAAAAATGGAATTAATAGCAAAGCTATAGGTGAAGAAGCTATAATTGAAAGTTTAACAGCTTTTAAAAGAGCTGGTGCGAATGCAATTGTTACATATTTTGCAGACCAAGTTGCTAATAAATTAAAATAAAATTTAAATCTTTATTACTTAAGAATAATATTTCTCGAGAACATTTCTCGATAAAGGAAAGCTTAATTTATTAGGTAAAATAAAATTTTCCATAATGAGATTTTTATTAAATAGAAGAGCTTCTTTTATTTCCGGTATTGAAGTTTTTTTTTTAGATTTGCTTGTTAAAAAACTTGGTATTTTAAAATTTTTATCATTAATTGATACAATATTAGACTGATCTAAAAAATTTATTTCAAAGCCAAGTTCTTTAATCAAAGATAACTCCCATAAAATATATTGCTCTATCCAACTACTTTGACTCATAGAAAAAAGGATATTTTCAAAAGATTTATAAATTTTTTTATTAATTTGTCTTTCTGGTAGTAAAATTTGCAATAGAGATGTAGCGGAAACGAGAACTATTGACTTTTCTTTATTATCAAAAAAATATGGTGATATTGGCTTAAGTAGTTCGGTTGAAAAATACCCAATTTTATTTTCACCTTTTGATTTCCAATTTAGAAGAATCTTGTTACCTATTTGGAAATTTTTTTTGATTTTTCTTGATGACCCACCGTAAACAATTCCCGACGATTTTCCATGGTTTAAAGTAAATACATCAATAATAATCGAGTTTTCATTAAAATTTTTTTTAGTTAAAAGATATCCTTCGTCAGTCCAATGCATAATTAAACAATATTAATATTTTTTAATAATTTTTCAGCACAATTTTGTTCAGCTTTTTGTTTTGAATTTCCGACACCAATGAATTGTTTACTACCATAAATTGATACAGATATTCTAAATTCTGGATTATGCTTGGGTCCTTTAGAGCTTAAAAGTTTGTATACAGGTAGTTTCTTAAATTTTTTTAATGAGTATTCCTGCAATTTCGTTTTGGAATCTAAGATTGTTATATTTGAACTTTTAATTTCGTTTTTCCATAACTTAAGAACTACATCTTTGGTTTTCTCATAACCTTGATCGATGTATATAAATCCTATTAATGCTTCACAAGCATCACTCAAAATTTTTTCATCTTTTTTAGTGATTTTCGAATTTTCAATAGATACTCTAATGTAATGCTGCAATCCAATATTCCAGGAAATCGAGCAACATGTTTTTCTATTTACCATCTTCGCAAATTTTTTATCTAGAATTCCTTCATTAACATTTGGATACAAATCATATAACTTTTTTGAAAGAATTAATCCTATTACTCTGTCACCTAAAAATTCTAGTTTTTCATTATTAAAATCATTATCTAAACTTTTATGAGTTAGAGACCTTTCAAATAATTTTTTATTTTTGAACTTTAGACCAATTCTTTTTTCTAACTTTTCTAAATTATATTTCATTTTATTTTATGAAAAAATCTCTCTGTTCTTATTGATTTGCTCCATCTCCAAAATTTTAATAAACTTCCTTTTGTAGTATCATTTGATAGGAAAATTATTTTCGATTTTCCTACTAAATTAGTATAATTAACATAACCTACGCTTGATAAAAATCTACTATCTTTAGAACAATCTCTATTATCTCCCATAAAGAAAAAATGATCTTTTGGGACTATAAATTTATCTGTATTTTTCATTGAAAAATCTTTTCTATAAACAGCTATATATTTCTTTCGATTTGGTAAAATTTCTTCATAAGCGCTGACATTAAAAGTCTCTCCCCCACAATTTATTTTTTTAATACCTTCAATTTTATTACGTTGTATTTTTGACTCATTTAAATAAAGCTCGTAATTAATTATTTGAATCGTGTCCCCAGGTAAACCTATCAATCTTTTAATATAATCGGTTCTATTGTCAGCAGGTGTTTTAAAAACAATTACATCACCTCTTTCCGGAATTTTATAAAAAAATCTTTCATTAAATATTTTAGGACTAAATGGAAAAGAGTGGCGACTGTATCCAAATGTATATTTAGAAACAAATAGCCTATCTCCTACCAATAAATTAGGTTCCATAGACGATGAGGGTATATAGAATGGCTGAAAAAGAAAGCTTCTTATTATTAATGCTATGATCAATGCATAAATAATTGTTTTAATATTCTCTATAATTTTATTTTTCATTAATTATGGGTGATTATTACAGTAGCTTGAGCCCAAGGCAAATCATCAGATAGAGAAAGATAAATATTAAACTTTTTTTTATTTAGTTTTTTTTTTAAAAAAGCATATGTTTTTCCTTTTAATAAAATATGAGGTTTTCCCTTATTATCATTTTGCACTTGAATATTTTTAAATATTACATCTTTTTGAATACCGGTTCCAAGAGCTTTACTTAAAGCTTCCTTCGCTGCAAATCGCTTTGCAAAATGCGCACAAGAATTATTTTTTTTCTCACAATAAGCTATTTCACTTTTAGTAAATATTTTATTTTTAAATTTACTTCCTTTATTTTTTAAAGATTTTTCTATTCTTTTTATACTTACTATATCTGTTCCAATGCCAAAAATTTTCATATTAATTTTTTATTATACTTTTAAATTTTTTAATCACTTTTTTTAAACCTAAATTCAGAGAATCTGAAATAATAAAATGACCAATATTAAACTCTGATATATCATTAATTTTAGAAATCAATCTAGTAGATTTATAATTTAGTCCATGACCAGCATGAACATTTAACCCAATTTTTTTACCATATTTAGCACACTTTTTGATATTTAAAAAAGAACTATTGTAATCCTTATTACTATTTACCAATCTACAAAAGGAACCAGTATGTATTTCGATCGAATTTGCTTTCATTTGATGAGCTAATTTAATAATTGATATTTTGGGTTCAATAAACAGACTAACTTGAATTCTTTTAGACTGCAAAACTTTAATAATCTTTTTAATTTTTTTGGTATTTCTTTTTAAATTTAATCCGCCTTCAGTAGTTATTTCTGATCTTTTTTCTGGCACAATACAGACTGAACGAGGTCGATTTTTTAAGGCGATATTTAACATTTTTTTTGTTGCTGCGATTTCTAAATTAATAGGAATTTTTATTTTTTTAACTAAATTTGATAGATCATTATCTCTTATATGTCTTCTATCTTCTCTTAGATGTATAGTAATAGAATCAGCTCCACTTTTTTGCACCAAAGACGCGATTTTAACTATGTTTGGAGAGTCTTCGTTTCTAACATTTCTCAAAGTTGCAGCATGGTCAATATTAACACCAAGTTTTTTGTAATTCATTTTATAAACTTCTGCTGCCAGGTTTTAAAGGTTGTATTTTTTTCAAATCTTCTGGGATCTCATTTTCCTTAAAAGTTTTAATCTTAATAGCTACTTGCGAAACAATTTTATTCTTTATTAAGCTGTTATTGTTTGATCTATCTATAATACAAGCATAACCAAGTAAATTAGCTTTATTGCGTATAACTATTTCAGAACATTCCTTAGCAGATTTACCTGTAGTAATTACATCCTCAACAATTAAGACGTTAGATTTTTCCTTTAGTTCAAAACCCCTTCTTAAAACTAGGTTTCCAGATTCTCTCTCGGCAAAAATATTTTTAATTCCCATTATTCTAGCAACCTCATAACCAATTATCATACCGCCAAGAGCTGGCGATAAAATTATATCAATATTTTTAAATGATTTATTAATTTTTTCCACTAAAGATATACATAAATTTTTTGCTAATTTAGGATTGCTTAATAATTTTGCACACTGGATATATTGAGCACTATGTAGACCCGAAGACAATATAAAATGCCCTTCTTGTAGTGCTTTAGTTTCTTTTAAAATTTTTAAAGATTCTTTGTAAGAAAGCATTTTTTTTCCTATGTCTTATAATTTTAAATTTATAGTCTTTCAGTTTTAATTCACTTACTAAATTAGTGTACTGCTTTAAATCTTTAACTCTTATATCAAAAATAAATTCAAGATATTCCGTATTTTTTTTAACTATTTCCATATTTATAATATTACATTCGTGCATTCCTATTAAACTGCTCACCTGGCCAAGCTTACCCGGCGCATGAGGTATTTGTATGCAAAGGCCTGATGTATAAAATTTTTCTTCATTCTTTTTATTCGTATTAGATTTATTTTGCCAATGTCTTCTTATAGCTGCTCGCGCTTTACCTGTTTTAGCAATTGATAGCCAGTGTAAAGATGGAGAGATTTTTTTGGATACTAGAATTTTAACTAAATCACCATTTTTTAATGTACTTTGCAACGGGGAATCCTTTCCGTTAATTTCACAACCAATGGTGCTATTTCCTATATTTGTGTGAACAGCATAGGCAAAATCTATTGGAGTAGCGTTTCTTGGTAGCTTGATAACTTCTCCTGTTGGTGTAAAACAAAATACATTATCTTGAAACATTTGAAGTTTTGTGTATTCAAAAAAATCCTCGTGGTCATCACCTTTATCTATTATCTCGACCAAATCTCTAAGCCAATCATATTCCTTCATCGCTAATTGACTTAATTTTTCTGACGATTTGTAAATCCAATGGGATGCTATCCCTCTTTCAGCAAATTCATGCATTTCTGATGTTCTGATTTGTATTTCAACCCTCTCCTTTTTTGGACCAATTATAGAAGTATGTAAAGATTTGTAATTATTAATTTTAGGCGTGGATATATAATCTTTAAATCTACCAGGAATCATTGACCACATAGAATGAAAAATTCCTAATACCTCATAACAAGTTTTAATATCATCAACAATTACTCTAAACCCAATAATATCTGTTAATTGTTCAAGAGAAATTCTTTTAAACTGAATCTTTCTCCATATGGAAAATGGTGTTTTTTCTCTTCCTACTATTTTACAATTAATATTATTAGATTTTAAAATTTTTTCAAAATTTAGTGACAGCTCTTTAAAGTTATTTTCTCTGGCAGACCTACTTATTGATAATTTTTCAGCAATAAGATTTCTTGCTTCCGGATTAAGTTCCTTAAAGGATAAATCTTCAAGTTCATCTCTGATACGATTCATTCCCATTCTATCAGAAAGTGGAGCATATATTTCCATAGTTTCCTTAGCTATCCTTTGCCTTCTTTCTTTGCTTTCTATAGAGCTTAAAGTTCGCATATTGTGTAATCTATCAGCAATTTTTACCAACAAGACCCTAATATCTTTTGAAGTTGCAAGTATTAATTTTCTCAAATTTTCAGCTTTAGTATTAACAACCACCTTACCTTCAAGCTGGGAAATTTTTGTTACACCATCAACAAGATCTGCCACTTCTTTGCCAAATATTTTATGAACTGATTGGTATGTTACCTTTGTGTCCTCTATTGTATCATGTAACAGCCCCGTAGCTATTGTTGCGCTATCGAGTTTAAGATCTGTTAATATACTAGCTACTGCGACGGGATGAGATAAATAAGGATCGCCCGAATCTCTTCTCTGATTCTTATGAGCTTTTAGAGCAAAATCGTATGCTTTGGTTAGGGTTTCCGTGTTAAAAAATTTATTATAACTCTTAACCTTATTAATTAAATCTTTTTGATCAAGCATATATATATTATTATATCAGTTATCATTAAGCTTTAATATAGACTTCTTTTCAAAATCTGGGAGATTATTAATAAGCTCATCAATGCTTTCACCTGTTTTAGGATGTTTCCATTTAGGATTTATTTCCTTCAATGGGTACAAAACAAAACTTCTTTTTGTGAGACCTGCGTGCGGTATATTAAGAATTAAATTTTTATATTCAAAGTTTAAGATTTGACCGTTAAAATCAATAATATCAATATCGCATGTTCTTGGATCATTCTTTTTATTTCTTTTTCGCTCAAGTTTTTCCTCTATCAAAATTAGTTTTTGCATAAGATCATGTGGGCTTAGGGTCGTTTTGACAGCAACTATAATATTAATAAACTTTGGATCATTTTTGTTAGGAAAAGAATAAGTTTCGTAGCAACTTGATTTTTTGTGAATAATAATATGAAGCTCTTCTATTTTTTTAATAGCTAAGCTAATATTTTGAAATCTATCTCCATAACTCGATGATAAATTAGATCCAATACCTAAAAAAATCATTTTATCTAGCTAGTTTTTCTGAAATAGCGAGATTTTTCTCTATTCCAATCTCTAGTTTTTTTAACATGTCTTTTGTCATATTGTTTTTTTCCTTTAGCAACAGCTATTTCAATCTTAGCCCTACCCTTCTTGAAATAAATTTTAGTAGGTATTAATGAATAACCCTCTCTATTTATTTTTCCAATTAATTTATTAATTTCTTTTTTTTTTAAAAGTAACTTTCTATTTCTTCTTGGATTGTGATCGTTATAACTAGATTCTTTATAAGATGCTATGTGCGAGTTTATTAAAAAAATTTCTCCTTTATTATCAATTGCATAAGATTCTGAAATATTAATTTTCCCATTTCTGAGAGATTTTACCTCAGAACCTTTAAGCTCTATTCCTGCCTCAAAAAATTCATTAAAAAAATAGTTAAATCTAGCTTTTCGATTATCAGTAACTATTTTTAAACCATTTTTGGTTTTCTTTTTCATTTATTAAACTAAATTAATGGATGACATCGCTGCTTTAACAATTTTTTTTGTTTTTTCTGAAACCTTAACTAGTGGAAGCCTGACATCGTCATTACATAGTTTTAATAAACTTGCAGCATATTTTACTGGGCTAGGACTACTTTCAATAAAAAGAGATTTGTGTAAAGGTAATAACTTATTGTTTATATCTTTTGCTTTTTTTAAAGATTCCTTATTATTTTTATCATTAGTAAAATTTTGAAACTCAGAGCACATTTTTGCTGCTACATTAGCGGTTACAGAAATACATCCAACGCCGCCTCTAAGATTAAATTCTAAAGCAGTACCATCCTCTCCAGATAATTGAATAAAATCTGGGCCCATTTTTTTCTTTTGCTGATCAACACGATCTAAATCTCCAGTAGCATCCTTTACTCCAACGATATTTTTTAATTCGTAAAGCCTAGCCATTGTATCTACAGACATATCCACAACAGATCGCGGCGGAATGTTATAAATTATAATTGGTATAGAGCAATTATCATTAATTTCTTTATAATGATAATATAGTCCCTCTTGCGTTGGTTTATTGTAATAAGGAGTAACAACAAGAGCAGCGTCGGCACCCGCCTTTTCAGCAAATTTAGTCAATGAAATTGCTTCTTGGGTAGAGTTTGAACCCGTACCAGCAATAACCGGAATTTTACCGTTTGCCTCTTTAACACACAATTCAATAACTTTTTCGTGTTCTTTGTGACTTAAAGTTGGAGATTCGCCAGTAGTACCGGCTGGCACTAGTCCAGATGTACCATTTTTAAGATGATGATGTATTAAAGACACGTAAGTATCTTCATCAAGGGCGTTATTCTTGAAGGGTGTAATTAAAGCAACAATTGATCCTTTGAACATAAATCTTTATAACATACTTTAAAAAAGTAAATCATCTTAAATTTTATGAAGAATTTGATCAAACTTAAAGCATTATTCCTAGCATTTTTGATCATTTTTATTTCAAATTCTTATGCAGCTGATCGAATTTTACCTGTTCCAAAACCTGCCATTGATAATCAAACAAAAAAGAAGCTTTTGGAAAAAAAGAGAATTTATCCTCAAAAAAAACCTACACAAATAAAAAAAGAAATTAAATCCGATACAAATGTTGAAACAGCTAAAGAAGAAGAAGAAATCAAAGATGATTCCATAGAGGATGTAGTTATATATCCTCAAAAAAAACCTATCGTAGTTAAAAAGAAAGTAGTAGATAAAGTTGTTAAAAAATCTAACATACTTTCAAAGAGGGATTTTAAAATAGCAAATACTGCCTTCGATTTAATTAAAAAAAAGAAATGGAAAAAAGCTCTAAAACTATCCAAAAAAGCCAAGGATCCGACTTTATATAATCTTATAAACTATCTATATCTAAAAAAACCCTCTAACAGCGCAACATTTCATGATTATAATATGTTTATAAATAACAATCCTGATTTTCCAAGATTAAATAGACTTAGATATTTAGCCGAACATAAAATTAATTTTAGAACTAATAGTCCTATCTCAATAAAAAAATGGTTTGATACTAAAGAACCACTGAGCTCATTTGGAAAAATTAAACTTGGTGAGGTATATTTTTCAACTGGAGATACTGAAAAAGGATCACAATTAATTAAAGAAGGCTGGATACAAGCAAAATTATCAAAATCTCAATTAAGATATTTAAGAAAAAAATATAAAAAAATTATTACCGTAGAAGATAATATTAAGAGAGCGGATTGGCATGCATGGGAGGGAAAAAATTGGGACGTTCAAAGAATGCTTCCATATCTACCAAAAGATGAAACAGCTTTGTATCGTGCTCGACAATTATTAATGGGGCAATCTTATGGTGTTGATAGCGCAATAGCGAAAGTACCAGCAAAGTATAAAAATAATATTGGGTTAAAATATGATAGACTTAAATGGCGTAGAAGAAGAGGAAGATTAGAACCTTCTCTCGAAATATTATTTACCTTACCCAAAGATTCAAATAAATTAGTACGTCCAGATATATGGTGGAAGGAAAGGGCTATACTAAGTCGCTCTCTTATATATAAAAAACAATATCCAAAGGCTTATAAAGTTGCTAGCAACCATTCACTTGAAAGTGGGCCTGAATATGCTGATGCTGAATGGCTTTCTGGATGGATATCTTTAACTTTTTTAAATGATCCTAACCTAGCTCTTCAGCATTTTAAAAATTTTTATGAAAATGTTGGCTACCCTATAAGTTTGTCAAGGGGCGCCTACTGGTTAGGAAAAACATATAAAGAAATTAATAATGAAAGCAAATCACAAGAATGGTTTTCCGAAAGTTCTAAATATTTAAATACCTATTATGGTCAACTTGCTTTTTTAGA
>CEUZ01092079.1_pt1 | contig 10533 bp, 10 predicted proteins | sample 361511 | NCBI WGS metagenome assembly CEUZ01 (sample SAMEA2622822, study PRJEB7988) | marine metagenome | biome: marine biome (ENVO:00000447); feature: surface water layer (ENVO:00002042); material: "saline water (ENVO:00002010), including plankton (ENVO:xxxxxxxx)" | depth 5 m | reverse complement strand
ACTTTCTGAACAATCAAGAATAAGATCTAATGATATAAGAAGAGGAAGAGTTTCTAAAAATGAATTTGAAAAATTTATAGAAACATCAAAAAATATTTCTGAACTACCATTATATATAGATGAAACACCGGCGATAACAATTGCTGCTATAAGCAATAGATCAAGAAGAATTAAAAGACTTTTCGGACTTGAGTTAATTGTTGTAGATTATATTCAATTAATGAAATCTGGTAGCAGAAAAGATTTTAATAGGGTTCAAGAGATTTCAGAAATTACTCAAGGTTTGAAAGCGCTGGCTAAAGAACTCGATGTTCCAGTGCTTGCCTTGTCTCAGCTTTCCAGAGCAGTTGAACAAAGGGATCAAAAAAAACCACAGTTATCAGATTTAAGAGAATCTGGATCTATTGAGCAAGATGCTGATGTTGTTATGTTTGTTTATAGAGAAGCTTACTATCTTGAAGGACAAGAGCCACAATTAGGATCTATTGAACATGATGAATGGAGGCAAAAAATGGATGAAATATCCCGTTTAGCTGAAATAATGATTGGTAAACAAAGACACGGACCAACTGGAAATGTTAAAGTTGAATTTGAGGCGATGTATACTAAGTTTAAGGACTTAGATAACAAATAACTTTAACGTTTCAATGTTTGAAAAAATATATAAAAGTTCAATAATTGAAAATCCAAAATCGACATTATTAATTCTTGTTTTGCTGTTATTAACTTTTGGATATTTTACTAAAAATTTTCAACTTGATGCTTCATCTGATACGCTGCTTTTAGAAAACGATCCCGACTTAAAGTATTTAAGAGAAGTAAATTCTAAGTATGGTTCAAAAGATTTTCTAGTACTGACTTATAGTCCAAAAGATAACTTGTTAGATGCAAATACTATAAAAAATCTTACAAATCTAAAAAATGATTTAACAAATTTAACATGGGTTAATAATGTAATAACCATTTTAGATGTCCCTCTGCTAAAAAATAACGACGACCCTTTGACAGAAAGAATTAAAAATTTCAAAACTTTATCTAGCGAAGATGTTGATAAAGAGAGAGGTTTTGATGAAATTATTAATAGTCCAATTTATAAAGAATTTGTAATTAGCAAAGATGGAAAGACGAGTGGAATTCTAGTTTACATAAAACCAGATCAAAAAATATCTCAACTTATACAAACGAAAAACGATTATTTAAATAAAAAAGATATTGGAAAATTAACATCAAAAGATAAAAAAAAATATAAACAATTTCTAAAAGAATATGACAAATATAAAAAATTATATAATGAAAAAAATCATCAAAATATAAATGAAATTAGAGCGATTATTGAAAAGTATAAAAATACCTCTAAAATTCATTTGGGTGGAATTCCAATGATTGCTGATGACATGATGACTTATATAAAAAATGATATAATGGTATTTGGTGCTGGTGTTTTTATTTTTATTGTTTGTACTCTTTGGTTTGTTTTTAAAAATTTATTATGGGTATTTATTCCTCTTTTAAGTTGTTTTTTCTCTGTTTTAATTATGGTTGGTTTGTTGGGTTTAGTTGGTTGGAAAGTTACGGTCATATCTTCAAATTTCATAGCTTTGATGCTTATTTTGACAATGGCTATGAATATCCATATGAGTGTGCGGTACTTACAGTTCAAAAAAGATAATCCAAATACTTCGAATAGCGAAGCCATTCTATGGACTTCAAGTAAAATGTTTTGGCCAATTCTTTACACGGTGCTTACAACCATATGTGCTTTTCTATCACTTATTTTTAGTGATATTAAACCTATTATAGATTTTGGATGGATGATGACCGTAGGTTTATTAGTATCTTTATCAGTTACTTTTACTTTGTTGCCATCAATTTTAAACATTTTAAGTAAAAAAAATACAAATTATAGAGATGAAAAAAAATCAAAAATTACTTCATTCCTAAGTCAAGTGGCCCAAAAAAATACAAAAACTATTTTTACATCAGCTGCGATTGTTATTGTAGTAAGTGTTTTTGGTATAACAAAACTTGAAGTGGAAAATAGTTTTATTAATTATTTTGATAAAAAAACTGAAATTTATAAAGGTATGAAATTAATTGATGATAAACTTGGGGGGACAACTCCACTCGATGTTATAGTTAAATTCCCTAGTAAAGAAAAAACAGAAAAAACTGATGATGATTTTGATAGTTGGGATGACGAAGAAAAAGATGATGCCAAATATTGGTTCACAAGAAACAAAATAGACAGAATTACACAAGTCCACGATTACTTAGATAACTTAGAATCTGTAGGGAAAGTTATATCATTTGCTTCAATGGTTCGAGTTGCAGAAGACCTTAACGATGGTAAAAAATTGCAAGGCTTAGAAATGGGTGTTTTATATACAAAAATACCAGATTCGATCAAAAAAGAAGTTATAGATCCTTATATATCTATAGAAAATGATGAAGCAAGAATTAGTTTAAGAGTCTTGGATTCAAAAGAAAATCTTAGAAGAAATGAATTAATAAAAAAAATTAATTATGATCTAGAAAATCAATTAGGATTAAGCAAAGATGAATTTAAATTAGCTGGTGTTCTTATTCTTTTTAATAATCTTTTACAAAGTCTTTTTAAATCACAAATATTAACTCTAGGGGTAGTAATGGCAGGTATAACCTTAATGTTTTTGATTTTGTTTAGAAATATTACACTTTCTTTAATAGGCGTAGTACCTAATTTTATGGCTGCCTTTTTAATTTTAGGTATCATAGGTTTATTAGGAATACCTTTGGATATGATGACAATAACAATCGCCGCTATAACTATAGGTATAGCAGTCGATAATAGCATTCACTACATCTACAGATTCAAAGAAGAGTTTAAAAAAATTAATGATTACAACAAAACTCTAGAAAAATGTCATGACACCGTTGGTGTGGCAATCTTAAATACCTCTATTACAATAGTTTTTGGTTTTTCAATACTAGTACTCTCAAATTTTATACCAACAATTTATTTTGGAGTTTTCACAGGAATAGCAATGCTTTTAGCTATGATTTCAGTTTTAACTCTCTTGCCAAAATTAATTTTAGTAGTAAAACCTTTTAATAATGTCTGAAGCGATAGATTTTATACAAAATAGTATTTCTGCATTCGATCTTATTGTTTTTTTAATTGTTGTTTATTCCATGACTGAATGTGCAGCAAAAGGATTTATGAGAAGCCTGCTATCTTTTTCAAAATGGATACTTGCTTTACTTTTAACAATATATCTGGTGCCAAAATTAAATCCTTGGGTACAAGATTATATAGAATCAAAATTTATTGCTGATATAGGTTTGGGGGTTTTTTTATACATAATTTCACTTTTCGTAATAATTAATATAGGTAAAGCTATTGGTAAAACTCTTACTTGGTCGGGTCTTGGTTCGGTTGACAAAATCTTTGGTTTAATTTTTGGAATATTCAAAGGATATGTAATTTGTGTATGTATTTTTTCTCTGCTTAATTGGTTTTATCCACATCAAAATTGGCCAATAAAAACGGAGGGTAGTTTTTCTTTTGAAAGAATATATAAAGGAAGTGAGCTTTTGATTGATGAATTTCCTAATAGCATGGACTATTACAAAGAGACAGAAGAAAAAATAGAAAATATTTAAATGGATCGATTAAAGGAAGAATGTGGTGTTTTTGGAATTTTTAATAATAAAGATGCAGCTGCATTAACAGCCTTGGGGCTACATGCTCTACAACATAGAGGACAAGAAGGTTGTGGAATTGTTACGTCCGATGATAAAAATTTTTACGCTGAAAGAAGACTGGGGCTAGTTGGAGATAATTTTACTAAAGGGAAAATTTTAGAAAAACTGCCTGGAAATTCAGCAATTGGTCACAACAGATATTCCACTGCGGGAAATAATTTAATTAAAAATGTTCAGCCTTTCTTTGCTGATCTACACTCGGGGGGTATTGGTATAGCTCACAATGGTAATTTAAGTAATGCATTTAACTTGAGAAAAGAATTAGTTAAGAATGGTTCTATTTTTCAAACTACTTCTGACACTGAAACTATAGTTCAATTGATTGCAAAATCGAAAAGATCAGAAATCATTAGTAAAATAATAGATGCGCTTTTTAAAATTCAAGGTGGATATGCCTTAGCAATTTTAACAAATAAAAAATTAATAGGAGTCAGGGATCCATTTGGAATTCGGCCACTCGTCATTGGTAAAATTAATAAATCTTATGTGTTAGCTTCAGAAAGTTGTGCTTTTGATATTATTGGAGCTAAATTTGTCAGAGAAGTAGAAAATGGAGAAATAATTGCTATAAGCGAAAAAGGAATTGAGAGTATAAAACCTTTTCCTAAAAAAAAAGAAAGACCGTGTATTTTTGAATATATATATTTCTCTAGGCCTGACAGTATAATAAAAAATACCAGTGTTTATGAATACAGAAAAAATTTTGGAGCAGAGCTAGCAAAAGAAAGTCATATTGATTCTGATTTAGTAGTTCCTGTACCAGATTCAGGAGTCCCCGCTGCAATTGGTTATTCAGAAAAAATTAAAAAAAATGTCGAATTGGGTATCATTAGAAATCATTATGTTGGAAGAACCTTTATTGAACCAACTCAACAAATAAGAAGTTTTGGGGTTAAATTAAAGCATAATATTAATAGATCTCTCGTAAAAAATAAAATTATAATTTTAATAGATGACTCTTTAGTAAGAGGGACAACTTCAGTCAAAATTATTAAAATGTTGTATGATGCTGGTGCAAAAGAAGTTCACTTGAGAATTGCTTCTCCTCCTATTAAATACCCTGATTACTACGGAGTAGATACTCCTCACAAAAATGAGTTGCTTGCCTCTAAATACGATTTAAATGGAATGAGAAAATTTATTAATGCAAAAACACTAGAATTTTTATCTATTGAAGGCTTATACAAATCAATGGGTCATGACAAAAGAAACTCTGCTTATCCTCAATTTACTGACCACTGTTTTACAGGCGAATACCCAATAGAGCCTGTTGATGCAAATGATAAAGATTTTATGAACAATCGATTTTCCCAAATGTCCATAAAAAGTTAGAGAAAATTTTAGTTAAATCCAATAATTTTAGAATTATCGGTTAAAATATATAATTTACCATTGTTTATTATTGGAGAAACGGTTATCCGATCTCCGATTTTTTTAAAATATTCAGCTTTTCCAGAAGTAGCAGAACTTACAATTAAGTAACCATTGAAGGTAACAGAGTAAATTTTTCCTGAACCCAGGATAAATCCTGTAATTTTTGTTTCTCTTTTTCTTTTCTTTAAAATTTTTAAAATATTAGCAGATGAAATTATTTTTCCGTTAGATTTATTCAAAATTACAAAATATCCATTTTCTGTATTTAAAAAAATATTTTCTCCACTAATAATTGGTACCCCTATAGTGCTAACTTTATTTTCCCAGTTAATATTTCCAGTTTCAATATTATAAGAATACATTGTTCGGCCAGAAGAAAAAATAATTTCATTATTTTTAATTAAAACATCTGAAGATTTAAAAAAATCTGTGGCATGAGCATACAATGTATCTGTTGTATTTCTATTCCAATAAACATCTCCATTTAAACCTTGAACTTTAAATAAATCAGCAGCAGAATTAATTGATATTAGGTCTTCATCCTCAGAAATAGCTAAAGATAATAAGTTCTGTGATTTTATAAAAGATGAAAGTGTAAGAATGCCCCAAATTTTAGATCCATCTTTTGTATTTAAAGAAATAATTCTGTTATCTTGATCTATAAGAAAAATTTGCCCTTTAAAAATTTTAATGTTTGATTTTATAGGTACACCTAAGTTTTTTATCCAAATTAATTTTCCACTATTTAAATTAATTGAATAAATGAATCCTATATTATCGGCAACATAAATATTATTTTCATATATTGATAACGACAGGGTTTTATAAATTTTTTTATAAGTTTTTAAATAAATATTTTTTTTCCATCTAACTTTTCCATTACTAAATATATTAAATATAGTTCCAGTATCATCAGAAAAAATAATGTTTTCATCATACATTAGTAATGAAGTCGTACTTTGTACTGTTGAAAATTTATCTTTACCAATCTTTTTTTTTAAAAATATATTTTGAACTTTTGGTAAATAAATATTACCTAAATCGTTTTGATGATTTAAACCATCCATATTCCATGATTTATTTTTTTTGGGTTTTGGTAAAACAACACTTTCAGCTAAATTTTTTTCTTCAGAAAATAAGCTATCAGAAGAATAAATTTTTTCGATATTAATTATTTGTTTTTGTTTTTTTTCTAAATCAGAGATTTTTCTTTTTTCATCTTCTGATCCAGACCATATTCCAGTTTTGCTATCAAATGAACATGCGTTTAGAAAAAGAAACAGTAAAAAAAAAAATAATCTTTTTTTATGAATCATTGGAAATAAGGGAAAGTTTTAATATAGTTTGATCGTAAAAATCTCTTTCTAAATTTTTTATAACAAGGATTTGTGAATAAAATTCCTTTGCTTTTACATACTCTTTTTTAGATACAAAATAATCACCAATCAGCATTAGAACATGCGGTTTCCATAGAGTTTCTTTACTTAGCAAAGGTTTTAAATCTGCAAGCAATTCTGTTTCGGATGTAAAATTCGAATTCAGCAAAGCTTTTTTATAAATCAGTAAATTTTTTATTTCTTTGTCAAATTTATTTTTTTCTAATAAATGATTAAATATATCCAGCAATTCCTTATCGTCAGTTATTAAGTTTTTATTTAAAATCAAAAAGAAACTTAAAGTTGAATAAGTTTTATCATCTGCCTCAATAATGCTTTTTAATATATTCAAAGCCTCATTATTATTTCCATTTTCTAGATAAATTTTAGCTTGGATATAATTTTCTGACAGCAAGATTTTTTTATCTTCTTTTTTCTTTAAATAAAATCCGTAAGATGAAAATAATATTATTATTATTAATACTGATGAAATAATTAGGACTTTATTTGTATCATAAAATCTCTTTAATTTAGATTTTTTACTAATATCATACTGAGCTTCAAATAAATTTTCTGGCATAACAAATAATTTTATTTATAAGTATTATTATTATAAGGAAATTTTCTCTTTCTGACATCCTTTGTGTAATTTCTTATACTTGTTTCAATACTTTTATTTAATTTTGCATATTTTTTTACAAACCTTGGAGGGAAATTGCTCAGACCAAGCATATCATCACTAACAAGTATTTGACCATCACAATATTTTGAAGCACCTATTCCTATTATAGGAACAGAAACGCTTTTAGTAATCTCTTTAGCCAGACTTTCAACTACACATTCGAGTACTATCGCGAAAGCTCCAGAATTACAAATAGTAATAGCATCATCTAAAATTTTTTTTTTTTGTGAAAGATTTTTTCCTTTTACTTTAAAATTGTTTGAGGTTTGTGGCAATAATCCTACATGTCCCATAACAGGAATTCCCTTTCTGACAAGATATTGAATTGTCTTAGCTATTCTTTTATCCCCTTCTAATTTTATTGCATCACATTTCGTAAATTTTATAACTCTTTTTGCATTTTTGTATGCAGTAAATTTGTCTCGATAAGTTTTATAAGGCATGTCAAATACTACTAAACTTTTTTTGGTAGATTTTTTGACAGTTTTGGCATGAAGCAACATTGTATCAATTGTCATATCTCGAGTAGTTTTCATTCCATACAATACCATTCCTAAAGAATCGCCTACTAAAATTATATCACAATATCTATCTGCTATTTCCGCTATATTCTTGGAATAGGCTGTTAAGCAAGCAATTGGAGTTTTATTTTTTTTTTTTAAAATTTTTTTAATTGTTATTTTTTTAATCATCTGGATTCAGCTTTTCAAATTTTTCTTGAATTTCGTTTTTCTTTGAACAAAAAGATTTGCATACTAAATTGAACTCGTCGATCAATTTTTTTGCATGATTGTAATCTGATTGCTTAATTTTTAATAGAGTAAGCATATATAGTGCTTCGTCATTTTTTGGATTTAATAATAAAACACTATTCAAATTTATCTCTTCTTGGTCATCTTTCTCTCTTTCTTTAAATATTTTTGCAAGGAATAGGTAGGATTTCTCACTTCTTGGATTAAAGACAATGTCTTTTTCGAATAAGATCTTTGACTTATCAAATTCATTTTTTTTGAAAAGTTTTATTCCTTCTTTTAAATAGTTAGATTCTAAACACAATCCTCCTGTAGTCAAAAATAGATAAATTAGTATTACTTTTAAACTTAGATATTTTCTCATAATTTAATTATAAAAATTTTTTACTATGTATCACAGTTTTAAAACACCTTTGCAATAAATATAAATTTCCTTTGATTCTTTTTTGCTTGAAATTGGTTTGTAAATCACAATTTTTTTAAAATTTTCTTTTGCTTTTTTTCTAATTTCCTCAAATACAGAACCCATGAATATTTTTGATAAAAATACACCATTTTTCGACAAAATTTTTATTGATAGTAGCATAGCACTACGACATAGTTCTCCTGTTCTAATTGAATCTATTGTTTTGTTTCCAGTAGTATTTGCTGCCATATCAGACAAAATTACATCGATTTTATTATTAAAATGAAGCATTATCTTTTCATGAACTTTATGTTCGGTAAAATCTCCTTTTAGAAAGTCTACGTTAGAAATTTTCTCCATATCTTTTATATCAACTGCTAATATTTTGCCTTTTTTAATTTCCTTTCTTGATACTTGAGACCAACCTCCGGGGCTCGATCCTAAATCTAACAATGAAGAATTTTCTTTCAAAAACTTAAGTTTTTTATTCATCTCTATTAATTTAAAAGCGGATCTTGACCTATATCCCTGGATTTTAGATTGTTTAAAAAACAAATCTCTTTTTCTTTTTTGAAACCAATTTTTTGAACTTTTTTTTTTCAATTACTTAATAATTTTTAAACAAAATCATAGAATATCTTCGTCTTGTTCCTCATTAGAAGATATAAATGATTTTTTATTTTTTCTTGAGTAATGGTAAAAACTTATAGGAATTAACAAAAGATAAATAATTCCACTAAAAAATAAAGTCTCAAAAGTATAAAAAATTAAAAGACTTACATAAATACCAATTCCTAATAATAAAAAAATTGTTAGATTTCTTGGTATTAAAATTCTTTTTAAGGAGTAAGTAGGTATTTTGCTTACCATTAAAATAGATGTTGTCAAAATTGCTATTGAACTTAATATCGAATAATTTTGAAATTCGATCAAACCACTTAGATTTAATATTAGAGGAAGCAAAACCAGACCAGCAGCAGCCGGTGATGGCACTCCCTCAAAAAAATTTATTTTCCATGTTTCGTTTTCATCTATTTCTGTCAAATTAAATCTAGCCAAACGAAGAGCACAACAAACTGCATAGACTAAAACAAACATCCATCCAAATTTTCCAATTTCATTTAAAGACCAAAAATACATTATGAACCCTGGTGCCACACCAAAACTAATAACATCGGTTAAAGAATCCAGTTCTTTTCCAACTTTTGATGTTCCTTTAATCAGTCTTGCTACCCTTCCATCTAGTGTATCCAGAATTGCTGCGAATCCTATAGCGATTACTGCCATTGAGTAATTTAAATCTATTGCAAATTTAATTGAGCTTATACCCAAGCAAACTCCAAGTATTGTTAAAGCATTCGGCAAAAGGGATTTTGGATTTTTTTTTGAAATTAATTTAAATTCTTTTTTATTTTCCATCATTTATTTTTTTTTAGCTATAATTGTTTCACCTGCCACCATTTTTTGATTTTTGCGAATCATTAATTCATAATTCTCAAAATATAAATCTACTCTACTACCAAATCTAATAATTCCAAATTTGGCACCTTGTTTTGTTTCTTCATTTTCTTTAATTTCACAAATAATTCTTCTAGCAATCAAGCCTGCTATTTGAACTAAAATCAATTGGTCTCCGTTAGAATTTGTCATTTTAATATAATTTCTTTCATTTTCGTCACTAGCTTTATCAAAAGAAGCATTTATATATTTGCCAGGTTTGTAAATTATTTGATTAATTTTTCCTGAAGATGGCATCCTGTTTACATGACAATTAAATACATTCATAAAAATACTTACCCTTGTAAATTTTTTATTTTCCAAGCCAAGATCTGACGGACCATCCAATTCTGTAATTTGGGTCACAACTCCATCTGCAGGACTAAGTAAATAATTTTCATCATGCATTGGAAATCTTTCTGGATCTCTAAAAAAATAGTATACCCATATAGTTAAAATAAAACTTACTATTCCAAGAAAGTTAGAAATTAATAGCAATATAAAAGTAATCGCTGCAGCTATTGCTAGGAATCTATAGCCTTCTTTATGTAGTTTCGGAAATAAAATATCTATCATATCAATATGTTTTGTAATTCTACGTTAATATGTATATTAAGTAATTTAATTCAATTGACAAAATTAAAGAATAATGGCGAAAATTAAAGTAAAAAACCCTGTTGTTGAGCTAGATGGCGATGAAAT
>CEUZ01276156.1_pt1 | contig 10548 bp, 12 predicted proteins | sample 361511 | NCBI WGS metagenome assembly CEUZ01 (sample SAMEA2622822, study PRJEB7988) | marine metagenome | biome: marine biome (ENVO:00000447); feature: surface water layer (ENVO:00002042); material: "saline water (ENVO:00002010), including plankton (ENVO:xxxxxxxx)" | depth 5 m | reverse complement strand
GCTGAAGTCGAAGCTCCTTGTGATGGTATTATAGAAATCATTCATGCAAAAGTTGGCGATGATGTTTCAGTTGGCGATAATATATGTGAAATAACTGATAAATAATTATTATTAAAAAAGCCAATTTCCTTTTTGAATGTGAGAAAAATGTCATTAAAATCAATAGAAAACAATTACTTTTCCCATTATTTAGAAACATTGCGAATGGGTTTTCCTATTATAATAGCAAGAACCTCTATTCTTATAATGGTAACGGTGGATGCAATTATGACAGGTTGGGCAGGACCAGAAGAACTTGCCTACTTAGGTTTAGGGCTTGCTCCTGTTTTAACATTAATGGTTATTTTTATTGGGGCATTAAATGCAACTGTAGTTCTAGCCTCACAAGCTATTGGCTCCAAAGAACAAAATAGTATTGGCCTCATTTGGCACACAAGTTTGTTGCATAGTGTTATATTTTCGCTAATAGCTATATTTTTAGCATTCTATGTTGAAGAGTTTTTTGTCTTTACTGGCCAAGACGCAACTATCTCATATCTATCTTCTCAGGTTTCTCTTGTTTTTGCATATGGTATTCCTGGTATGTTATTTTTTGTTGCTACTAATTTAATATTAGAAGCTATTGGTTATCAAAAAGTTGGCATGTATGTGATGATTTTTGTGAATATTCTTAATATTCTTTTCAATGGAATATTTATACTCGAATGGGGTGGTTTATATTCACAAGGTGGTGCTTATGAAGCTATTTTAGTATCTTCGATATTAAGATGGACTGCTTTTATTATTTCATTGATATACTTAGTCAAAATATCTATTGATAAAGATAGCATATATAGAGTAAATGTAAATTTGATCAGCTATGGGAAAATTATTTCTTTATTTACTCATGATATTGCGTATAAATTTAGAAAAATTGCTTTTCCTATGTCTCTTCTTCAAGGTGTGGAGAGTGTTGCGTTTGGGGTAGTAGTTTTTATTGCAGGATGGTTTGGAGCAGCCGCTCTAGCTGCTAATCAGGCAACTTTTACAGTTATGAATTTGGTTTATATGAGTGCTATAGGTGTTGCTGGGGCAACCTCAATAAGAGTTGGTATTGCTGTTGGTCAAAAAGATATTATGGGAACAAAATTATCTGGTTTTATGGGATTGATGGTTGGGTTCACTTTGACTCTACCAATATCTATATTCACAATACTCTATCCAGAATTAATTGCTAAGTTATTTTTTAGTGATATTCAGATGATTGAAATTACAACAGAAATAATATATCTGGTCGGCTTTTTATTTGCGTTTGATACAATGATGGCTGTTTCACTAGGAGCTCTTAGAGGAACTGGAGATGTTTGGATTCCATTCTTTATACTAGCATTTTGTTTTTGGATTCTAGGTTTACCGCTTGCTTATATATTTGCTGTTCATCTTGGTTATGGTTTGACTGGCTTATGGATAGGGATCGGCATCGGAATCATTAGTTCATTATTGCTTCTTGTTCCTAGATTTTATATAATTTCATCAAATCCAATAAAAAGAATTTAAAAATTGATCATAAAATGTTTAAATTTCCAATTGTAGATAGCCATCACCATGTATGGAAACAAAAAGATATAGAATGGCTTCAAGGGCCAATACAACCTAGAATATTTGGAGATTATACTAATATAAAAAAAGACTACCTCATTGACAATTTTATAGATGATGTTTCAGAATATGGTGTCGAAAAATCAGTTTATATTCAGTGTAATTGGCCAATTGATAGATACTTAGACGAAGCTAAATTTATAGATCAGTGTTACAATGCATCAGGGTGGCCCTCAGCTTTTATTGGGTATTGTAATTTGCTCGATAAAGATGCTAAGTCAATGCTAGATAAACTGTTTGACTACCCTTTGATGAGAGGGGTCAGGATGCAATTACATTGGCATGAAAAAAAGCTATATTCTTTTGCAGAAACGAACGATATTATTGATGATCCTGTCTTTAATTATAATTTTGAACATCTTATAAAATATAACTCTCTTTTTGAATTGCAGGTTTTTCAGGGTCAATTGGAGGCAGCGCAAAGCCTTATCCAAAGATATCCTGAAGTTAATTTTATTCTTCAGCATGCTGGTATGCCGCATGAAAATTCCACTGAAAGTATTAAAGAATGGGAATATTTCATGGAAGAGCTGTCTGTTAATGAGAATTTATTTATAAAATTATCTGGACTTGGAACATTTATAAATAAAAATGATCCCATTTTTATCAAAAGTATTGTTGGTAAAGTTTTACAAATTTATAGCTCAGATAGATGTTTGTATGGCTCTAATTTTCCAATTGAAAAAATATGGTGTGAGTATGGGGAGCTTATAAATGCCTATTTATCGGCAACAAAGTCACTTACAATGTCAGATAAGAAAAATATATTTAATACAACTGCAACAAGATTATACGGCCTTGAATAAATAAGGGTTTACTTACTTGATAAGACTGGTATCGCCATATCCTTAATTGGATAATGTAGTAAGGCCGCAAACAATCCAAGTGCAACTGAGAACCACCACATTAGATCATAATTTCCAATAGCATCATAAATTAAACCTCCAAACCATGAACTGAAGAATCCCCCAAGTTGATGTCCAAAAAATACAATACCATAGAGAGTTGACATATATTTTGGACCAAAGAATGTAGCTACTAAGCCACTAGTCAAAGGAACGGTTCCTAGCCAAAGCAATCCAAGTACAAATGTGAAAATCAAAGTTGATATAGCACTAATCGGAGTGATAATATAAATGGTAAAAACCAAGGCTCTCAATGCATAAAGAACAACCAAGACATTACTTTTATCAAATCTATCTCCTAGTTTGCCAGCAATCGCAACACCGAAAATATTAGCAAATCCAACAAGGGCAAGTGCTGTGGTTGCAACGCTTGCATTCAGTGACATATCTGAAATATATGCAGGCAAATGCGCGACAATAAAATTAACATGGAAGCCACATATGAAAAAACCAAAAGTCAAAAGGAGAAAGTCTTTCGATTGAAGGGCATAAGTTACAACAGCTTTTAGAGATTGATTGATCTCATTAACTTCTTGAACATTATCTTTATTAGTTTTTGAATTGTTTATTATGCCTTTTGTGAGACCATAAGCCAATGGGATCGCAAGCAAAGATAGTATTGCCAACCAGAAAAAAGCAACTGACCAATTTGTATTTTCTATTAGTGATCCTGATACTGGTATTGCAAGAAACATTCCAATTGATCCGCCCATGGTAGCCAAACCAAGTGCTGTACCTCTTTTTTCTGGCGGCGCAAATTTACCAATGGCCCCCAGTATTACTGTGAATCCAAGGCCAGATAAACCCATGCCAATTATTATTCCACCAATTAGTAATGTAATACCATCATTTGAGTTGGACAAAAGGAGTATTCCACTTGAATAGAGGATTGCACCCATAATTACAACTTTTTTGATGCCGAATTTATCAGAGAGAGCTCCAGTGAATGGAGCGCAGGCGCCCCATAAAAGATTAACTAAACCAATTGATAATGCAAAAGTTTCTCGTCCAAGATTTAAATCAGTACTTAAGGGCTCAAGAAACAAACCAAATGATTGACGAATACCAACTGCAATAGCAAGTATTAGACCTGCAAATATTATTTTCTTTGATAATTCAGATGGCATAATAAATTTTATATTGATATTTCAGTTTGTTCGAAAGAGTTGGTGTTAAAATTATAATTTCTACGATATACTTTTAAGGCCCAAGTGTCATCTATTTTTCTAATATGGTATTGTAAATATGATAGCGCACCATCAATAATCCTAGAACTTGAGGGTGCGCCAATACATGGAATAGAAGTTTTATTATATTCTATAAAGTTAATCACCTCGCGATGAAGGTGTCCGTGGATAATTAAATTAGCACCTCTATTTAAAATTTTATCTACAATATTATCCTTATTAAGCAATCCCTTCATATTCATCCATCCAAATTGATGGAGTGGGTGATGTAACATAATTATTTTAAAATAATCATTTTGATCAATTGAATCTAATAATTGATCAAATAATTCTATTTGTTCTTTAGAAATCTTTCCCCAACACATAAAGGGAGGGCTTTGTATTGCTGTTGAGAAGCCAATAATTGCTATTCTATCAATTATTTTCAGAAATGGAAAAGGGCTATTAGAAGTTTGTAAATTTATCTTATCTTGACCAACTTCAAAGTGACGCAATGATTTTTTGTAATCAATTTTGACATATGCATCATGATTGCCTGGAACAATAGAATAATTATTTTGAGGGAAGCTTTCATTCAGAAAGTTACTAGCATTTATAAATTCACTCTCCAACGATAAATTAACTAAATCGCCAGTTATTAAGGTATGTTTTGTTTTTTTTGAATGAATGTCTTCAATAACTAATTTTAGATTTTCTTTCTTATGAAGGTTCTTTCTTTTACTATGATGGTTGATATAACCTATTATTCTTTTATTAAATAACTCACTATATTTTGGAGATTTTGTTATCGGTATATGAAGGTCTGATATGTGTGATATTATTTGCACCAAAGATTTAGCTCCCATTATTTAGAAATTATCTCTAAACATATATTTTTGATGGTAATCCTCAGCTGGATAATAATTCATTTTTGAATATATTTGTGTTGTTATTGCTGAATTGTATATTTTTTTAGAATTTATCAGTGCGATCTGATCTTTGGCAATAGTTATATATTCTGGACAATCTGTAAATATACAAGATCTATATTGTGTACCAATATCTAGACCTTGCCTATTGAGTTGCGATGGATCGTGAATATTCCAGAAAATCTCTAGTAATTCAGCAAATGATATTATCTCTGGGTTAAAATCAATTTTAACCACTTCTGCATGATTCGTTGAACCAGAACAAACATCTTCGTATGTAGGGCTAGTGGTATTTCCACCTGCATATCCAACTTCTGTATTGCTTACACCTTTTGTAAAGTTGAATACTTTCTCAACGTGCCAAAAACATCCAGCTCCTAATAGTATTTGATTTATTTTATATGTCATTAATTTATATGTTTCTGTTATGGCTTTGGTCAAAATCAAATGAGGGACCATGAGCAATTATCCCTGTTGGGTTTAAAGTTTCATGACTTCCATAATAATGTAATTTACTATACGTATCATCGTAAGTTTTACTTACTCCTGGGAACTGATATAGCTCTTTTGTATAATTAAACAGTGAATCGTATTCTCTAATTTTCTTCTTATTACATTTAAAATGTCCATGATACACACTATCAAACCTTAGCAATGTTGGAAGAAACCTCCAATCTGATTCAGTTATTTGATCCCCTAGTAAGAATCTATTTTTAGATAGTATATCCTCTAATTTATCTAGGCCGTTGAATAATGTTTCAATAGCTTCATCATAAGCTTCTTGAGTTGTGGCAAAGCCAGATCGATAGACACCGTTATTGATATTTTTGTATATAAAAGTATTCATTTCTTCAATTTTTTCACGATACTTAATAGGATAGTAGTCACCCTTGGTTGCGCCAAGTTGATCAAACTCTGAATTGAACATACGTATAATATCTGCAGACTCATTATTAACTATTGAATTAGTATTTTTATCCCATAAAAGTGGAACTGTTACTCGCCCTGTGTAATTTGCATCTTCAGCTAAATATACCTCATAGAGATACTTTGAGTTATTAATGTTATCGGCTATTACGCCATAGCCATCATCGAAGGTCCACCCCTTATCTCTCATGAATGGATTTACACATGAAATTGTAATTATATCTTCAAGTCCTTTTATGCTCCGAAAAATCATAGCTCTATGAGCCCACGGGCATGCCCATGAGATATATAAATGGTATCTATTTTTTTCAGCTTTATATCCCTCCTTACCGGTTATACCAGCGCTACCATCTTTAGTGATCCAATTTCTATATATTGATGGCTTACGAACATACCTTCCCTTTGTATCTTTTGTATTGTGCCATTGGTCAACCCATTTTCCATTATCTAAATATCCCATATCTGTTTTTGCTTTCTTAAATTTATATTAATTTTGTAGTATTTTTAACATTTTTAATTTATTTATTCTATCAGAACATTTCAATATTTCCATTAAGAAGAAAAGCTTTGAAAATCACGAAACAACATAAAATTAATATTAGGCTAGAAAGGCCAGCTGATAATAAAAAAATTGATGAGCTATGCAAGAGTGCATTTGGTCCAGGTCGTCTAGTACGAAGCGCATACCGCTACCGTGAAAAAACAAGTCATATAATTGAAATTTCCCACGTGTTAATTATAGATAATTTAATAATTGGTTCAGTTAGGTACTGGAAAATAATTATTAACGGTCAGTCGGGCCTTCTCTTAGGGCCGGTAGTGGTAGACCCAGAATATAGGGGAAATGGTTATGGTCATAAATTACTAGATTTTAGCATAAATAATTGTATAAATAACGGCTATAAATTAATATTATTAGTCGGAGACTTTGATTATTATGCCCAACTTGGGTTTAAAAGATTTAAAGGTCAGGAATTAGATTTTATTGGTCCAGTAAATAAGAATAGGATCCTTTATATTGATAATGATAATGTGCTTCGCAAAAAAGCAAAAAAGGTTTTGATAAAAAAATATATTAAATAGCTTAAAAGCTAGAAATGCAAATGATCGAAAAAAAAATAGTAGAAAAATACCTTAAAGATAAAACTAAAACAAAATTTTTTATTGATAAAGAATGTAATTGGTTCTTTGAGGGCTCCCTGATAAAAAGAGAGGCTATGATCAAGCTGTTTTCGAGATATCTGCAAATAGACAATGATGGAGCTTACCATATTGTTACACCATACGAAGAAGTGAGGGTAGATGTTTATGATGTGCCTTTTAAAGTTACAAAGTTATTTTTTTCAGGGAAAGGTATGGGCCAATTTGTAAATATTACAACAAATGTTGGGGATGTAATAGAAATTGGTAAAGAGCATCCAATAGTATATAAAGTAAACCCTGCAAATAATGGATTAAAACCTTATATTATTGTCAGAGATAAACTAGAAGCCATTTTTCCGCGATCTCTTACTTTTGAACTGATTAATCACTGCGAATATAAACTAGAAGAAAATAAAAAAAAATTTGGCCTTTGGAGCAATGGCATATTTTTCAATATAGAAGCATAAAACTATGAGTAATGTTGGTAAGAGTAATTTGACCCATGAGGAAATAGGACGTAATCTTCATAGTGAGATGCCTAAATTCTCTTCTGGTCATGGACATGAGAATAAAAGTTCAAATTTTTATTCATTCATTGGTAAAAAAAAATACCGCCACTCAGCTGTCTTAATACCCCTAATTTATAAGGATAATGAGACTAAAATAATACTTACTGTTCGCTCAAAAAGCCTTCCCACTCATGCAGGCCAAATATCATTTCCAGGAGGTAAAGTTGATCAAAGTGATGGAGATGCTCTGGAAACGGCCACTAGAGAGGCCGGAGAAGAAATTGGTTTAAGAATCGAGGATCTAACTATTCATGGCTTTTTAGATATCTGTAAAACAGGTACAAATTATATGATCTTGCCTGTTGTTGGAACTATTAACCGAAGTTATATACCCACTTTAAATCATAGAGAAGTTGACAGAATCATATACTTACCTTTAGATTTTATTAGAGATAAATCTAATCTAAAAGAAAAGATGAAAATAATAGATGGTGTGGAAAGATATTTTTTTGTATATGAATATAAAGGTTACAATATTTGGGGAGCTACTGCAAAAATGTTAAAATTACTTAGTGAGAAAGTATTTGATTATGTTTAAATTAATAATCTTCCATATACTAATTTTAATTGTTCCCTTTTTATCTCTTGGTATTATTCTTGCTCTACTTGGAAAGTATTCAGAGCTTCGGATTTTTTATAAGAAATACGGATATTGGCTCTTAATTATTGGACTTACAATTTCAATAACTCTTTTCTACCTCAATCCAATCTTTTCAAAATCTTCAAGAGACAGCTCATATGTTCCACCATATTTAGAAGATGGTTCAATAATTTCAGGCTCGACACAAGAGTGATGAATGAGATATGGGTAACATCCAAAACTACGAACAATACTATATCAAGACCCTACAAGAGCCATTTTTAATTGACTATGAATTAATTACAATTGGTAAATTGTTTGATGAGATTGGATATAAATTATGGATTGTCGGTGGAGCAGTTCGTGATCATATAATTAATAGTGAAGTAAACGATATAGATTTAGCCACTAACGCAACGCCAGATGATATTCTGTCTTCTAAATTAATTGATATATTCAAAATTGATGATAATTCCTCAAAGTTTGGTAATTTAATTTTCTACTTAAACGATAAAAAATATGAAGTTACTAGTTTAAGGTGTGATTTAAAAACCTATGGGCGATATGCAGAAGTAATATTTACAAAAGATCTTCTGGTGGATGCAAAGAGAAGAGATTTTACATTCAATGCATTATATTTATCTTTGGATGGCAGGCTTTTTGATCCTCTAAATGCCTACCCAGATGTTATTTCAAGGAAAATAAAATCTATTGGTAAAATTGAATATAAAATAATTGAGGATCATTCGAGAATACTGCGGTATTTTAGATTTTATGCCCAGTTTTTTAAAGATAACGCAAACTCTAAAGAACTAGATGTATGTTTTAAAAATATAGGCTTACTCAAGAAATTATCAGCAGAGAGGTTAAGGCTTGAAATACTGAAATTATTTTCAGTTATTAATTCAAATAAAATTATAGAAATTTTTATACAGGGAGGTGTCTTTGAAGCTTTATCACTCAAGGTTAAGCCTTCTTCTTTGCTTCCTGTTATTAATTCAATCCAACAAAATAATAATTTATCTATTTCTGATGATTTTAGATTTGCCATGGCTATCAAAGATGATTTGAATAGAGGAGAATATGAGGTAATTCTCGAGAAGTTTGATTTTAATAAATCATCAAAAAAATTTATACTCAATGTATTGGCTTTTGATAAAATTCATATTGAAGATTTAAGAATACAAATGAATTTTTTGCTTTATAAAAATGGAAAAGTAGAAACAAGGTATTTAATAATCTTTAATTGGGCATGTAATCATATCATTGGAGAAGATAAGCAATGGATTGATTTACTAAATTTACTAGAACTATCTAAGATCCCAGTTTTTCCGTTAAAAGCTAGAGATTTAGTTTCTTTTGGCTATAAAGAGGGTAAAGAAATTGGACAAGCCTTGAGAGAAATAGAGTCTTTCTGGATTGAAAGTAATTTTACAAAAAACAAAAGGGAACTTATTGAATTATATATGGAGTTGTTACCATCTGACAAGGGGAGGCAATGATGACAAAATTGAATTTATATTACCTCCCGTTTTTAAACCAAATATTGTTCCCTTATCATACATTAGATTAAATTCAACATATCTTCCTCTATAAAAGAGTTGCTCATTTCTTTGTTTATCATTCCATTCTAGTTCAATATTATTTTTAACTATTTCCTCATAAGATTTTATAAATGATTGACCTACATTATTCATAAATGTTAAATCATTTTTATAATTTTCTGATTTAAAGTGGTCAAAAAATATACCACCCGAACCACGGTTTTCATTGCGATGTTTGATTAGGAAATATTTATCGCAATCTTCTCTCATCTTTTTATAATCTGCACCTGGATGACCAAAACATGCATTCTCCATGGCTGAGTGAAACAAAACTGTATCTTTATCCTTCGTATCTCTTTTTTCTTTAAGCATTGGAGTAATATCTGCACCGCCACCATACCAGAAAGAATCTGTAACTAACATTCGAAGATTTAAATGCACGGAAGGTATGTATGGGCTTAATGGATGAATTATCACTGATATACCGCTTGCCCAAAATAACTTTTCATTTTTATCTATATTTGAAACCTGAAGATCTTCTGGCATTTTTCCATATACTGTAGATACATGCACCCCAGCTTTCTCAAAGACATTACCTGTGAGGATACTTGATAATCCGCCTCCGCCTCCAGGCCTGTCCCAATTGTCTGTATAAAATTTATTTTTAATTGCCTTATCTGCCCTGCTAAGGTAAGTATCAGCTTCAATTAATTCGAGAGACTTGCATATCTTATTACGTAGCTCTTTAAAAATAGTCTTTGCTTTATCTCTCTTAAACTCTGTCTCTTCTAAGAGATCTTTATGTGTATTCTTGGTCATTTGAATTAGCACTTCTTATTTATTAATTTGCCTAATTGACTCGCTCACTATTATAGCGCAAGAGCTTGCAACATTAAATGATCTGATATTGTTTTGCATCAATATTTTTATTCTACTATCGCATATACTGTGAATATTATCAGGGACTCCAGAGCTTTCTCTACCAAACAAAATAATATCACCTGGAATGAAATTAAAATCCAAATAGGATAAGCTAGATTTTGTGGTTGCAAGTATAAGTCTTTTTGATTGTTTCTTTGAAGAATTATAAAAAGCATCCCATGAATTATGTTTTTCTAAATCCAAATATTCTAAATAATCCATGGTC
>CEUZ01050087.1_pt1 | contig 10554 bp, 9 predicted proteins | sample 361511 | NCBI WGS metagenome assembly CEUZ01 (sample SAMEA2622822, study PRJEB7988) | marine metagenome | biome: marine biome (ENVO:00000447); feature: surface water layer (ENVO:00002042); material: "saline water (ENVO:00002010), including plankton (ENVO:xxxxxxxx)" | depth 5 m | reverse complement strand
CCTTAATCTTTCATTAAGAAAATTTAAAGCTAGATCAGGATTAGGAAGGTTATCTTTATTATCTATAACAGAATTAATATTATTTACAGCTAAGCTATCAATAAGTGTAACATCGGCTCCTAACCTTTTTAAATGAATGCCAAGATTATGACCAATAAAACCAGCGCCGCCTATAATAACAATTTTTTTATTCATATTTTTTTAATATATTATTTACGATTCTAGAAATACTTAATATTTGATGTTGTTTTAAATGTGGTCCAACTGGAAGAGCAATTGAATTATCACTGATTGTGGTCGCGTTCTTAAAATTTTTTTTATTGAATTTATATTTTTTCTTATAATAATTCATTCTATTAACAGGGTGAGGATAATAAATACTTGTTCCAATGCCACTCTGATTAATTTTTTTCATAATTTCATTTCTTTTATTAGAAAGATTATTTTTTAAAATAATTGATAGACAATAGTGTGAACTTTTAGAAGTAACATTATCATTTTTTATCACTTTAATATTTTTATTGTTTTTTAAGTTTTTATTCATTAATTCAAAATTGATATGTCTTTGCTTTAAAAAATTAGGTAATTTTTTAATTTGACCACATCCAATTGCAGCATGAATTTCGCTCATTCTGTAATTTAATCCAAGATAATTGCTATTATAAATACCTTTTTTTCTTTCTGAAAAAGTTTTATTAACACCGAAAGCTCTTAGCAATCTTAATTTTTTTGCGAGTTTTTTATTTTTTGTTATTATCATTCCACCTTCACCAGTTGTAAAATGTTTGACTGGATAAAATGAAAAAACCCCTACATCTCCAATAGTTCCAACGTGATAGTTGTGGTTATATTTTGCTCCAATTGCTAATGCGCAATCTTCTAATAAAAATAAATTATTATTTTTTGCTAGTTTTTTTATTTCCATGATATTTGCTGGTATTCCAAGGAAATGAACAATCGCCACTGCTTTAGTGTTTTTAGTAATTTTTTTTTTTATTTCAGAGGCATTAATATTTCCTGATTCTAATTCACAATCTGTAAATACCGGTTTTGCTCCTGTGAGCTCAACTGCGTGGACAGTGGAAATATGTGTTTGAGCTGGGACTATAACTTCGTCTCCCTTTCCAATTCCTAAAGCAAAATAAACCAAATGCATTCCTGCTGTACATGAAGAAACGCTGATTGCATTTTTTGTACGAGTAAATTTTTTAAAAAGGTCTTCAAACTTATTAGTTATTTGCCCATGAACTAAAATATTACTGTTTAAAACTTTTTTTACTAAATTGCTTTCTAAATTATTTAGGATTGGCTTTCCAAATGGATAATTTACATTCTTTATCATATTGTTTTAATACTTAATTTTTTCCCATTTATTTGATTTTACTGATTTGTCAATTGCTATTGAAACAGCCATAGAATTAAATACATCCTGTTTGTCTACTAATGGTTTATTTTTATGTGTTAAACTTTCTATAAAATTTTCTAAAACTTTTTTTTTGTTTTTGCTCGAGTAGTTGTTTTTCATTTTTACTGATCTTGTATTTTTATCTCTTGATGAATAAATATTTACTTTATTATACTCTTGTACAAAAGTTCCTTTAGTTCCATAAAGCTTGAATGAATGATGGTGTGGCATAACACATCCAAAATTTGATGTAACATTTAAAATTGTTCCATCGTTAAACTTAATCAACGAGGTAGTAATATCATTTGATTTAAATTTAGTCCGCTCAGTTGAGATTTTATTTCCACCAGCAGAGACTTTGTCTGGTTTTTTTTTTATTATAGAAAGTGCTAAATCAATTATATGGATCGCACCTCCGTGAGTAACTGAATATTTTTTTAATTTTCCTCTCCATCCAGTAATAATTTTTTCTAGACGGCCATAATTATATTCTCCTGAAATATAAAAAATTTTTCCAAATTTTTTCATTTTAACCAAGTTATTCAATTGAATAAATTGTGGAGAAGTTCTCAATATGAAATTACTGGAAATTTTACTTTTTGGGTATTTTTTAAAGATATTTTTAATTTTTATATATTCTTTGTAATTAGTGCAAATAGGTTTTTCTACAAATACATGTTTTTTATTTTTAACAGACTCTAATATTTGATTACAATGGTAATTATCATATGAGGCAATACAAACTAAATCAATTTCTTTATTATTAATAATATCTTTATCATTTAAAGTAGTTTTTAATTTAGGAAATTTTTTTTTTATTGTATCTATTTTTTTTTTATCAAAATCGCAAACTGAGACAACCTTGCAAAATTTATTTTGCATAAAACATTTAAGATGATAATAACCCACTCCGAGACCTATAACTCCTACTTTTAACTTTATATTCTTCATAAACACTCAACATTCTTTTCATTAATGAAATGGCTTTTGACATCATAAAAATAACCATTTTTTTTCATCAGTGAGTTGAACTTTTTAAAACCTATTTTCTTAAAAATATCATGAGAAACTGTTAAAATAATTGCATCATATTTAATTTTTGGATTAATTTTTTCCAAAATATTAAAATTAATTTTACCTAATTCATTTTTATCAATCCATGGATCAAATACATCACACTTTCCCCCCTTTTTTTTTAAATGATTAATTATATCAAATACTTTACTGTGTCTTAAATCCGAGCAATCCTCTTTAAAAGTCAATCCTAAAATTAATATTTTTTTTGGACTTTGCTTATTTAAATTAATTTTCTTTATTACTCTTTTAGCTATGTGAATTGGAATATAATTATTTATATTCTGACCAGATAAAATTAATTTTGGATTTACCCCAACTTTTTTAGCTTTATAAGTTAGATAATATGGATCAATAGCTATACAGTGACCTCCAACTAGTCCAGGTTTAAATTTAATGAAATTCCATTTTGTACCTGCGGCCTCTAAAACTTCGTGAGTATTTATTTTTAATTTTCTAAAAATTAATGATGCTTCGTTTATTAAACTAATATTTATTGATCTTTGAATATTTTCTAAAATTTTTGCAGCTTCTGCTACTTTAATACTTTTTGCTTCATACAATCCTGCTTTGATTATTTTTTTATATAAATTTTTTATAATATTTAAACCTCTTACAGATGAGGCGCTTACAATTTTTACTATATTATTTAATTTATTTATTTTATCACCTGGATTAATTCTTTCAGGTGAATAACCGCAATTAAAATCTCTATTTATCTTTAGTTTAGAGTATTTTTCAATTATTGGTATACATAATTCCTCTGTGCAACCCGGGTAGACTGTTGACTCAAATATAACTGTACCTTTTTTTTTAATTGTTCTTCCAATAGTAATACAAGCTTTCTTTAAAAAAGTTAATTTAGGTAATTTTTTGTAATTAATTGGAGTTGGTACACAAACTATGAAAAAGTTGCTACCAGCTAAATCATTACGATCATAACTGAATTTAATTTTACTTTTTAAGATTTCTCTTGGATTATACTGATTATTTTTGTCTATACCATTTATAAGATTTTTAATTTTGTAAATATTTTCATCATAAGCAACAATTCTATAAAATTTACTCAATTCTATTGCTAAAGGTAAACCAACATATCCAACACCCAAAATAGCGATTTTTTTTTTATATTTTACTAACATTTGAATTATTTTAACTACTAAAATGTTTATTATTTTTATTGAAATTTAAAAAATTAAAAAAACTCAATTTAGAAAAAGATCTATTAAATTGATGAAAAAGAATTATTCTTTTTCCTTTTCTCTCAAAAGATGTTCGTCCATGAAAGCCATTTGTCAATGCTATAATCGCACTATTGCTTTTCATAGTAATAATTTTTTTTTTCTGTATGAACTTTAATGCACCTTCATCTGTTTCATCAAAAAATTCTGCGTTTGTGAAAAAGTTTTTATAATCTTTATTAATTTTATGACTATTTATAGCATATGAAAAAGGTGCATCATGAAGTGTTATCTCAAATGGTGAGAATAATATTTTTAAGTTTGGTAAAAATCTATCTACATGTAAAAAATTATCACCTCTTATTTTCATCTCAGGTATTTCATGACAATAATCAATGTACAAGTCTCTAGTTGGCGCTAATTTTTTTCCATATACTAATGAACTAAAACTATTTGTTAATTGATTTAATTCAAAATAATTAAGATTTTTTGGATCGTAAACAAACCTTTCTCTTTTTTTGTCTTCTGAAATATTTAATCTATAATTGTCAGAACTGCTCAATTTTTCATTTTTTTTTAAAAATTCAATTTCTTCAATTTTAGTTTTTAACTTATTTAAGTTATCATGATTTAGAATATTTTCTAAAATAACTATACCATTATATGAAAGTGATTTAATTATTTCTTCAGAAACAATATTTTTTTGGTTAAAATCGAATATAAATTGGTTATACACTTCAGAGTCTTTAAAATATAAATTTTTAAAGCTTAAATTTTTTTTAGAAAAAAAAGTCCAGAAACTAATATAAAATAGCTTTATCTTTTTGGACTTAATTTTCTTTAAAAAATCAAGTGATGGTATAGTCAAATATTTTTTTTTGAATACCCATATAAATTTTTCTGGGTTCTTTATACTCTCTTTTATTAAATGTATTATATGTCTAATCATTTAAAATTTTATATATTTTGAGAAAATTTTTTCTTTGATCAAAACTTAATTGAGTTTCGATATTGTTAAATTTTTTTATTGCAATATCGACAAAACCGTATCCTAGCAGTAATAACAAATCTCTATAATTATAATTATTTTTATTTAAAATATAGTAGCAGTCCATTTGTGAAACTTGATTCCTGTATATAGGTGAAGCATATGTTCCTCTTTTAAAATTTTTTAAATGGCTATTAAAATTACTTTCTGAGCTTTGGTAGCTTGGAAATATAGTTTCTAAATTATATTTTTTTGATAAAAAATTATGAATAGAAGTAAAAGTATCTCCAAAATTTGAGTTTTTGAAATTTGTTTCGATTTCTATTATCAGCGGGTTTTTGAATTTTAAAATTGATTTTATTACTTCCAATTCAAGTCCCTCTATATCAATTTTGAGTATATCGATTTTATTAATTTTATATTTCTTTCTTAAAGTTGAAAAATTATATACTTTTTTTTTTTGAGGTTTTAGTTCTTTATCATATTTTATAAAACTCGAGCTCGTTGGTATATTTGCATGATAATAATTAAGTGTTGTATTTTTTTTATATATACCAGTCTTAATTGGGATAATATTACTTTTGAACTTTACAATATCTGTTAAATTTTTAACTGATACATTCAAATTATCATTTGGATCAATCATAAAAATTTTGCTAGATCCATCAAAATTAAGAACTGGTCTTAAATATCTTGCTCCTGCACCAACATCAATAATATAAAATATTTGATCTTTGGATAAATTTTTTTTGATCAAATGTGAAATTTTCTTAGATTTAGATATATATTTTACTTTTGTTACATACTCGTAAATTCGACTTATAGCTTTTAAAAACATAAAACATCTTTCAAATATTTAATTTAAACAATGCTCCGCACTATGTAAAAGTTGGATTTTTTACATACTCATAAATTAAATATTTTTTACTATACAGGTCTAAATAAATTTTGCTCTTTAGATGCTGTAACTGTATAATTGCCTACAATAGCTTTTACAGACAATTTATTTTCTTGTATTATATTAATGATCATATTGGTAAAAGGACCAGATATGAATTGACACTTATCGCTTTTTTTATAATCAAAAAAACTTGATTTTATAAATCCATTTTCATCTTCGTTTTCTTTGCATTTAGAAATAAATTGTTCTATTTCTGTTTGTTCATTTAAAAAATCAGTAAGAAAATATTTTAATCCTTTCGAATATTTTAAAGAAGTTAAAACAGATCTATTAGAAAAATCTTTATGAAAGCAAAATAGATAGTCGCCAATCAGTGGAATTTCCCTTATAAATTTCTTTTTTTTAAGAAATTTTTTTAATTTTAGTTTTGGTATGTAAAATTTTACATCATGCCCTAGTTTATCGATAAAATTTTTTTTTAAAAAAGATATATTATTTCTATCAACTTTTAAAACGGTCCACATCTATTTTCCCATTTTAATTTCTGCTTTAAGTTCATCATACTCCTGCATTTTTCTTTTCATAAATGATAATGTTAATTTCAATCTATGTTTAATCCCTACTGGAGTTAAAACATAAATATAATTTATTTTGTTTTTATTCTTTTTAAAATTGTTTATTTTTATTAATCCTTTTAATTGTAGCTCTTTTAAGCAATAGTTTAATTTACCTAAACTAAACCCAAGCTCTCCGGCAAGTTCCCTTTGTGTACTCTCGGGTTTTTTATGTATTTTTCTTAATACTTCAAAATGATCATCTTTATTTTTCATGATTTAAATTTATGAATATATAACGTTCAATTATTGAACAGTAAAGATATAAATGTTATTTAATTGTATATTCTTCTTTAAAATATCACATTTTTTAGGCTAAATGTTTAATTATTCTTCAAATAGCTTGTTATAAGCATCATATAAATATTTAGGACTCCAATATATTTTAGTATTGGTTTTGTATTTTTCACGTAAATATTCATTGATCCTTTGATTTTTAAATAAATAATTTTTTGAGTACCCTTCTTTTATAAAATTTTCCATTGTTTCAAAAGCATCGATCATTTCGTCTGAGTCTAAACTTTTAAAAGTGAAATCATTATATTTTTTATCGTTTTTAGTCTCAATTTGATTAATATTTTCTTCAAAAATTTCTAAAAGACCTAATTCTTTTTTATCTGACTTTTTTATAATTTTTTTGGGAAAAACATATGAGATATTATTATTTAACTTATAATTAAAAGAAGAAAATTCCCCACAATTAATATAAATTCTTTTCTTTCTGAATAAGCTAGACAATGCATCCAGTCCTGTACCAGTGCTTATAACAAATTTTGAAATGTAAAATAAATATAAATCCAAAAAATCAGATTTTTTATTATCAAAAGCATAATCAAATAAATTTGGATGATTGTAGTTTATTTTTTCATGCACAAGTTGACCCATCCTAATTACTTTGTAATTTTTTTCACATAGATATTTCACAAGATGCTCAAATTCACCTATTCTGCTGTCTCTGTTTGAATAAATTATATCTTTTTTATCTAAATAATTATTTCTGAGTTTTAATCTATAAACTGGATCTCTAACACATAATAAAATTATTTGATCATTTTCATTTATGTTATAACGACTTAACTCTTTAATACCTTTATCAATTTCATGATTTTTGAATTGAATAATTTTTTGATGCTTGTCAAGTAAATCAAAAATATCATGTATTTGCCATTGAAAAAAGTTTTTATTCTTATCATTCAAATATTTTGTATGATGTCTGAATGGAATTAGAAATTTCTGATTATTTCTTTTTAACGCTTCTAAAAAAATAATTTTAAAAAAAAATCTAAAAAATTTATGATCCGACTTTACAGATAAAATTTTTTTCCATTTACTCCATAAAAATTGATTTACAATATTTTTTTCTCTAAAATATATATCTATATAATTTTTTTTTTCTTTAATTAATTTTTTTTCATATATATGAATTTCTATAGGTTCGCTCATATGACCTATGGCTGATGTTTCCACCATTAAAAACCTAATCCTAAAGATAAAATTTATAGGCCAAAATAAATAATATATAAGTTGAGATATTAAAAAAAAAATAAACTTTTTAAGTAATAACATTAATACTAAATTGCTGGATGTAATCTTTTATCATGAAAACGCTCTATTGTTTTTGAGCTTGTTAATCTATTTTTTACTTCATCGGAAGCATTGCTATATAATGAGAGAAACCACCTTCCATCATTTATGTCATTCCAATTTGGTAACTTGTCACAATTTACAGGTGCAACCCCATGATAAACTGAAGAAGAACCTATTCCTATATCTCCAGTATCAATTAAATGTTCAACCTCTAAAATTTTATTTTCTTTATTAATTAAATAAAAACCTAAACCATCGTAGTCAACACCTTGCTTACTCATGTATCCGCTTATAATTAATCGTTGATGAACATGTGGATCTAAGTGAGGTTCTAAATAACCAATTTTGGAGGGATATTGAACAACTTGAACTCTATCAACGACTCCATCTTTAGGAGTATTTTTTTCATATTCGTTTGGATTTAAACCCATCAACAATTTTAAAACTCTCCATTTTTCGTAAATACTATCAAATATTTGTAAAGGATCATTATTCCATGGATAAAAATAAAATGAATGTTTGCAACTTCTAATGGAATATTTTTTTCCTATTTCAAGATCAATTATACGATGAAAATCAGGTGTACCCTCAAGCATCTTATGAAATTCAGATTCTTTATTTTTAAAATAATTGAAAGTTTTATCTTTCAAATCTTCCATAAATTCTTTCGAGAAAGAATTTTTTAAAATATAAAAGTCTCCTTGATATATGTTTTCTATCAATTCTTCCAAATAGCTTTGGTTTTTTTCTCTAATTTTTAACTTTATTTCCTCAAAATCCGAAATTATTATATTTCTACATCTTGAAGGTAATTTATGCCTCTTTTCATTTTTTTCCCAAATAGCCTTTATAAAACTATTGTTCATTGACTATTTTATTTATTGGAAAATCAAATCTATCTGTATTTCCAGTGTAATTATTAGGAACACCACAGTTAGATATACTCTCTGGAAATTTTTCTTGATTAATATCATCAAAATTTAAATTTAAAGAGTCAAATTTTTCTGACCAGTAGTTAGAATTATTTAATCTATCTTTAAGTCTTTTTTTTGTTATGTCGGACACTTTACCAAAAGATTTTTTTTCCATTAAACCAAAAAAGTAAATCATCATTGCATTATCTGGTGCTGTTTTATTTGTTATATGATTTAAAAATCTGTATTGCTGATCTATTTTTTCTGGCCTCTGTTCTCTCAATAATCTCGCAAAATTTATCCTAAAATTCATATAAAACCACAAATTATCTAAATCTTTAGGTGAGGGAATAACGTTTAAATTCTTAGCTTTAATTCTATCTAAAAAATTATTTTTTATATTTTTAAAGTCAGTCTTATCAACAATTTTACCACTCTCTATTGCTCGTTGTCGTGAATACGTTCCTAGCTGATACGGAGCTTTGTCATTATCATCGGTTTTTAGTGTTCCTTCTTTGTCACCTAATAATCCTGCATCAGACATTTCTTCATAAATTGGTGTTCCTTTCCAGGGCTGTAAAATCGATAAATTAGCCCAATCAAAATTTATTTTTTCAGCTAGTTCAATTGTATCAAAAATCATTGATAATGTTTCATTTGGAAAACCTAACATTAATAATGCTCTTGTATTAATTTTAGGATACATTTTAAGAACTTCAGATGCTTCTATAAATGTTTCGACGGTACCTGGTTTTCTGATTTGTTTTAAGATTTCTGGGTTTCCAGATTCAATACCAATATGCAAACCTATACAACCACTTTCGAAAGCACCTTGTACAATTTCTTTTTGCTTTAATGAGTGGGCGATAACACCATTAGTTGCATCCCAAGTTAATTTAAGATTTCTTTTTACCATTTCATTAAACATTTGAAGGGTTCGTTTATGATCTTTTAGTAAATCGTCGTCTAACCAAACAATATGTTCGACACCATAATCATTTTGTAAACATAAAAGTTCATCCACAACAGAATCTACAGTTCTGTGTCTAACTGTTTTTCCATGATAGGTTCGCACATTACAAAATGTACATGAAGCTCTACAGCCTCTATTTGATTGAGCTGTTGAAACAACAACATCTTTTTTTAACATTCCATGCCAAGAACCTATAGCTCCATATTTTGAGTGATCTTTAATATCCATTTTATCATATGCTGGCATTACGCTCATTGTATGACCGTCAGGAACTAATCTTTTTTTAAATGAAACTATTTTATCTTTACTTTTAAATGCAAACTGAGCTAAATCTTTAATTTCTTTTTTACCGTTTATAATATCGAATAAATTTGGTAATGCCAGATCTGCCTCATACATACATACAAAATCAACACCTTCTAGATCTTTAAAAACACCATCTAAATCATGCGAAACATGTACTCCACCAACAATTACAGGTAAATTTTTAAAATTATATTTTATATATTTGCAAACTTTTTTAAAAGAATTGTGCGTAACAGAAAAAAGACAACTAACCCCAACAATATCTGGTTTAAATTCTTTAACTTTTTCATTAATCAAACTTTGCCACTCATTTAAATAATTAAATTCTTTGGAGTTTTTTGAATAATATACTTTTTTTAAAAGCTCATGATTCAAATTTATAATATCTGTATCGTAGCCCAATCTACTCAATTGTGCTGTTAGGATACCTATTCCGTAAGAAGGATAATTGTTTCCTCTTCCTCTTTTAGCAACTTCGTAATCAAATATACTTTCATCTACATCTGGAGGATTTACAAATAAAACTCTTTTAATTTTTCTACCATTCATAATTGAATCAATATGAGCTTTTGCTAATAAATGATCATCATTTATTACAGTGGTAAGATTTT
>CEUZ01085189.1_pt1 | contig 10556 bp, 11 predicted proteins | sample 361511 | NCBI WGS metagenome assembly CEUZ01 (sample SAMEA2622822, study PRJEB7988) | marine metagenome | biome: marine biome (ENVO:00000447); feature: surface water layer (ENVO:00002042); material: "saline water (ENVO:00002010), including plankton (ENVO:xxxxxxxx)" | depth 5 m | reverse complement strand
TTTACAAAAGGTATAATTTCATCTTCATCGGGATCTTTTTTTTGGGGCTTTTTTGGCACCATTTATTTTCAATATATTTCATTTATTGGATTTTTTGAAGTTGTTGTACATAGATCAATTTGGACATTGCTTATACTAATTATCACAACAACTTTTTTTAAAAAATGGAAAATTTTTAAAAAAATATTAATTGATAAAAAAAAATTATTAATATTATTTATCACAGCTTTATTAATATTATCAAACTGGACTTTATGGATATACGCCGTATCTAATAACAAAATTATAGATGCAAGCTTTGGTTATTTTATTTTTCCTATATTAAGTGTTTTTTTAGGATTTCTTTTTTTAAAAGAAAAACTTAATAGAAAAAGAATAATTTCAATTTTTTTAGTAATTATTTCTAGTACATATTTATTATTAAATATTAATTCAATACCCTGGGCTGGATTTGGCATGGCTTTTTTTTGGAGCTCATATAATCTTTTAAGAAAAAAAATTCACGTTGATACAGATATAGGTTTACTTATTGAAAGTTTATTTATACTTCCAATAATTGTTATCGCATTATATTTTATCATTGAAACAAATAATAACGATTTTAATCTAACAAATATCAATCTTGCATTGTTAATCATTCTAGCTGGACCTATGACTTTGATTCCTTTATTTTTATACGTTAAAGGTGTTGAATTATCAGGCTTAGGAGCATCAGGAATGATTTTCTTTATTACTCCAACCTCACAGTTTTTGCTTGGATATTTTTATTTTAACGAACCTTTTTCAAATCAAAAGTTTATAAGTTTCATTATAATATGGATTGCTGTATTTATTTACTTAAAAGATTTATATGAAAAAAATTAAATTTATAGCAATTATTTTTTTTATGTTTAATTACTTAACGTCAGTTAAGGCTAACGATAGTTTTGATGAATGGAAAATTAGCTTTTCAAAATATGCTATTTCAAAAGGTGTTACAGAAAAAACATTAAATCTTATAATTGATGATTTAAAATTTTTACCAAAAGTTATTGAATATGATAGATTTCAACCTGAATTTTATGAGGATACTTTTACATACATTAATAAAAGATCCAATTCTAAAAGATTAGCGATAGGTATCAAAACTTATAAAAAAAATTCTGTTTTAATCAATCAAGTTGAAAAAAATTTTAAAGTTGAAAGAGAGCTTCTCTTAGCATTAATGGGAATAGAAACGAATTTTGGAAAATATTTAGGTAAAATGGATATACTTTCCTCATTAGCCACTCTAAGTTTTGACAAGAGAAGAAGCGAATTTTTTACTAAAGAATTAATAATAGCATTAAAGTTAATTGATAATAAAAAAATTAAACATGATGAACTTTATGGATCATGGGCTGGTGCATTTGGCAACTTCCAATTTATGCCTTCGACAATACAAAATAATGCAATTGATTATAATAAAGATAACTTAATTGATTTAAAATCAACCGATGACTCTTTTGCTTCAGCCGCAAACTATTTATCCAAAATGGGTTGGAAAAATAATAAAAAATGTTTTAACAAAATTGAATTAGATAAAAATATTCCAATTAAGTATTTAAATTATTCAGCTAGAAAAATTAAATATAAAAAAAAATTATCTTTCTATAAAAAATATATAAAAGATTTTACTGATACTTTGGGTAACGATAATGAGGTTGTAGCTATAATTACACCCGATAAAGAGATTGTTGATAATTCGAATTTGTATTCTCCTGCATATATAATATATGATAACTACGAAATAATATTAAAGTGGAATAGATCTTTACGTTTTGCATTGGCAGTTTGCACTTTAAAAGACAAATTTAAAAATGAACTATAAAATATTAATATTAATATTGCTTTTAACATATTCATGTACTAATCAAAATTTAAGTAAAAAAAGAACTACCGACAATATAATTTTTCAAAAATATTCTAACAATGGATTTACTTTAGTTTACTCAGACGATTTATATAAAAATAAAATAGTAAATAAAAAATTAAATGATAGAGATTTACTTGTCTTGCAAAAAAATTTAAAAAAAGATACCACTGTTAAAATAACTAACTTACTTAATAATAAATCAATAATTGCAAAGGTAAATAATAAATCAAAATATCCAAATTTTTATAATTCGGTAATTACTAACAGAATAGCAATTGAAATAAATTTAGATGTAAACGAACCTTACATTCTCATAGAGACTGTGGATCAAAATTCTGTGTTTTATGCTGGTAAAGCAAAAACTTTTGATGAAGAAAAAAATGTTGCTGATAAAGCGCCTGTTGACAGTGTAAATATTGTAAATATTTCAACTGAAAACTTAATTAAAAAAAATGACACAAAATCAACAAGAAAATTTAATTATATTATAAAAATTGCTGATTTTTATTATGAAGATTCAGCAAAACTGGTAAAAGAAAGAATAATGTCAGAAACCAATATAAAAAAAGTTAATATTAAAAAAATAAATGTCAATAATTATAGACTTTCACTTGGCCCTTATAAATCAATTGATAAATTAAGAAATACTTTTGAAAAGATGGAAGGTTTGTATTTTGAAAATTTGGAACTTATTAAAAAATGAAAAAATTTTACTTAACAATTATTTTTATTTTTTTAAATTTTGCTTCCCAATCTTCCGAATTTAATATTAATGCAAAAACAGCAATCCTTCAGGATTATCTTTCTGGTGAAATTTTATATGAGAAAGAGCCTGATTTGTTAATTTACCCAGCTTCAATGACGAAAATTATGACATCAATAATTGCATTTGATTTAATTAAAAAAGGTCACTTAAGTTTAGATGATAAGTTTTTTGTGTCCGAAAATGCCTGGAGACTAGCTAATGCCGGATATTCATCAATGTTTATTATGGTTGGTGACTCAGTTTCTGTAGAAAATTTACTTAAAGGTATAATAATAGCATCTGGCAATGATGCTTGTGTTACATTGGCGGAAGGCATAGCAGGTTCTGAAGAAGAATTTGCAGTAATGATGACTTCAAAGGCAAAAGAAATAGGTATGGATAATACAAATTTTTCCAACGCCTCAGGTATTAATGATGCAGATAATTATTCCACTGTTAGAGATATTTTAATTATGTCTAAATATTTAATTAGAAATTACCCTGAATATTACAAATATTTTGCAGAAAAAGAATTTACTTGGGATAGAACCGGTGGCGATCCTATCACCCAAGGTAATAGAAATCCTTTATTGTATAAAAACATGGGCGTTGATGGTATTAAAACAGGCTATTTGTCTTTTGAAAAATATTCTTTAGCATCATCTATATTAAGAAATGAACGAAGATTAATTGGTGTTGCTAGTGGATTTCAAACTAAAAATCAAAGATCAAAACAATCTGCAAGACTTTTAACATATGGATTAACAAATTTTGACACCATTGAAATTTATAATGAACAAAATTCATTTCAAGATATAGAAGTTTGGCTTGGTAAAAAAAATACTGTAAAAACTCATTTTAAAAATAATATTTACAAAACAATTAAGAAAGCAAGATTAAGAAATTTAAAAGTTATACTTGAATATACTGGACCAATAAAAGCACCTATCAAAAAAGATCAAAAAGTTGGAGTTGTTAAAATTTATTACAAAGATGATTTAATTGATGAGCTTGAACTTTTGTCTTCAGAAAATATTGAGGAAGTAAATAAATTTACAAAATTATTGAGATCAATTAATTTTTTAATATGGGGCGATGTCTAAAAAAAAACCTCTAATTGTTTTTGAGGGAATAGAAGGTACTGGTAAAACAACATTAATTAATTATATATCTAAATATTTAAGTAACAAAAAAATACCTTATATCAAGATTAGAGAGCCGGGTGGAAATAAAAATTCAGAGTTAATTAGAAATCTCATACTAAATCAAAAAAATAATTTTAATAACTTTACTGATCTCATGCTTTATTTTGCAGCAAGAAGTGAAAATGTTGAAAAAGTTATAAGTAAAAATTATAAAAAAAAAATTATTATAGTTGATAGATTTACCGACTCAACTCTTGCATATCAACATTATGGTATGGGAATAAATAAATCATTAATTAACAATATTAATAAAATCCTTTTAAAAAAAATCAAACCACAAATTATTTTTATAAATTTGGTTAATGAAAAAAATCTTAAAAAAAGACTTAATTTAAGAAAAAAAAAAAATAGATATGATAAATTCAAATTTAGATTTTATAATAAAGTTCAGAATGGTTTTTTAAAATTATCTAGAAAAAGAAAAAACTATGTTACAATTAATTCAAATCATAATCTTTCAAATAATAAAAAGAAAGTTTTAAATCATATTCTTCAGTTAATAAAATAATGATCAACTACAATAATAAATTATATTCACACAAAAAATTATTTGATTATTTTGTAGATTTAAGCTTAAAAAAAAATTTACCATCAAAAATATTACTAACAGGACTTGATGGAATTGGTAAAAGTACTTTTGCTTTACATTTTATAAATTATATTTTTTCACAAAATGAAACTACAAAATATGATTTATTAAAAAATGAAATTAATAAAAAAAGTATTTCTTATAATCATATTAATAATTTATCACATCCAAATTTTTTTTTAATAAAAAAAAACGATGATAAAAAAGATATTGAAGTCGAACAAATTAGACAAATGATAAATTTTTTAAATAAATCATCTTTTAATAATTGTATAAAAATTATACTTATTGATGGGGCGGAAGATTTGAATTTAAGCTCTTCTAATGCTTTATTAAAAAGTTTAGAAGACTCGAATGATGATAAATTATTCATACTTACTCACAATATAAATAGAAACATACTTGATACCGTCAAATCCAGATGTATATCATACAAGTTAAATTTTAATTTTTCTTATATTGAAAATATTTTATCTGACTATTTTAATGATAACTTTTATCACAGTCTTAATGATGATTTTAAAAATATCTTTTTATCTCCAAAATTTATTATTAATCACATAAATTTTATTAAGGACAACAATTTAGATTTAGAGATGTTTGGTGTAGAAAAAACAATTAAATTCATTATAGAAAAAAAATCATATAAAAAAAATATTTTTATTAACAACAACTTCCAAAGTTATATTGAATTATATTTCACAAAGTTGTATTCGAAAACAAGGGACTATAAATATTATAATAATTTTATGAATACTATAACCGAAACTAATTTAATAAATAAATTTAATCTAGATTTAGATAGTTTCTTTATTAAATTTGAAAATAAATATCTTAATATTTAATTCTAAAATGAACAAAAATTATTATATAACAACACCAATATATTATCCCTCTGCAAAACCTCATATGGGACACGCGTATTCAAGTATAGTTGTTGATTTTTTTGCAAGATTTAAAAGAATTGAAGGATATAAAGTTTTTTTTCTTACAGGTACAGATGAACATGGATTAAAAATACAAAGAGCAGCAGAAAAAAATAAAAAAACCCCTCTTGAATTTTGTGACGAAATTAGCAAAACTTTTAAAGAATTATCTAAAACATTAAATTTATCCAATGACGATTTTATAAGAACAACTGAAAAAAGACATTATAGTTCAGTACAAAATTTATGGAATATTTTAGAAAAAAAAGGTGAAATTTATCTATCAAAATATTCTGGATGGTATTCAGTATCTGATGAAGCATTTTATTTGGATGATGAAATTAAATTAAAAGATGGTCTAAATATTGCTAAAATATCCGGATCTCCAGTCGAATGGCTTGAAGAAGAGTCTTATTTTTTTAAATTATCAAATTGGCAAAATAAACTTCTTGATTTATATGAAAAAAATCCAAATTTTGTTTTACCAAAATCAAGAAAAAATGAAGTTGTTAGTTTTGTTAAAAGTGGTCTTAAAGATCTGTCTGTTAGCAGAAAATCATTTTCATGGGGTATAAAAGTACCTTCAAATAAAGATCATGTAATTTATGTATGGTTAGACGCTCTTACTAATTATTTGAGTGCACTAAATTATCCTAACATTGAAAATGAAATGTATAAAAATTTTTGGCCCGCTGATTTACACATGATTGGAAAAGATATTCTTAGATTCCATGCAGTTTATTGGCCTGCTTTTTTATTGGCCGCAGATTTACCTGTTCCCAAAAGAATATACGGTCATGGATGGATACTTTCAGGTGAAGAAAAAATGTCAAAGTCTAAAGGAAATATTTTAGATCCTATAGAAATTATTAATGAGTATGGATTAGATTCATTAAGATATTATTTATTAAAAGAAGTTTCTTTTGGAAATGATGGGAATATATCTAAAGATAAATTAATTTCATGTATTAATAGCGATCTAGCAAATAACTTTGGAAATCTTTGCCAAAGAGTTTTAACATTTACAGAAAAAAATATAGGATTAAAAATTCCTCAAATAGATTCCTTGGATAAAGAAGATTTAAGAATATTAAATGGATATAATGAAAATTATCAAAATTTAATCAATTATATTAATGATCAAAATATTAATTCTTATATGAATTTTATAGTAGATCAAATGTTTATAGCTAATAAATATTTTAATGATCAAGAACCTTGGAAAAAAAAAGATGATATAAAAAGAATGCAATCTATTATTTATACATCCTTAGAGCTTATAAGAAAAATTTCCATACTACTTTATCCAGTTATTCCTAATAAATCTTTAAAAGCATTAAGTATTTTTAATATTAGGGAAAATGAAATTTCCATAGAAACAATAAAAAATAATTTTTTTTTGAAATCAGACTTAATTATTAATAAAATTGATATATTGTTTAACAAAATAATCCCTAATGATTGATTCACACTGCCATTTAGATCAGGAACCTTTATATCAAAATTTAACAGAGATTATTTCAAGATCAAAAGATATTGGTATTACTAAAATTCTTACTATTTGTACGAATTTAGATAGCTATGAAAATATAAAAAAAATAATTAATTTTGATCCTATCATATATGGAACTTTTGGAATTCATCCTCACGATGCAGATAAAAATTTAATATCCAAAGATACAATTATTGAAAAATTTAAATATTCAGAAAAAATTATAGGTGTAGGGGAAACTGGATTAGATTTTTATTACAATAATAGTGATAAAAGTAATCAAATACAAAGCTTTATTAGTCATATTGATGCATGTATAGATCTTGATAAACCTTTAATTGTACATTCCAGAAATGCAGAAAAAGAAACTTTTGACATTTTAAATACATATAAAAATACCGATATTAAAATTTTAATGCATTGTTTTACCGGTTCACAAAATTTTGCAAAAAAATTACTAAGCTTAAATAGTTATTTTTCAGCAAGTGGAATTATCACTTTTAAAAATTCTTCTGATTTGAGAAATACTTTTTCTTACATCCCTAATGATAAGGTAATTATTGAAACAGATAGTCCTTTTCTAGCACCAATGCCAATGAGAGGGAAGAAAAATGAACCAAGCTTTATTAAATATACGTTGGAAAATCTAGCTGAAATAAAAAAATTATCTTTAGAAAATATGGATGAAATCACAACAAAAAATTTTAATAAACTATTTTCATTTAAATGAAATTAGAATTTATAATACTTGGTTGTGGTAGTTCTTTAGGTGTTCCACGAATTGATGGTAATTTTGGTGACTGCAATCCTCAAAATATAAAAAATATAAGATCAAGATGTTCAGGACTAATTAAATCCAATAATTTCAATATATTAATAGATACATCCCCTGACATAAAACATCAATTCTTAAGTAATAAAATAAAGTTTTTAAATTGTATTTTTTATACACATCAACATGCTGATCAAACTCATGGCATCAATGATTTAAGATATTTTTTTCTTAAAAATAGAAAACCTTTACCTGTATACGCAAATAAGGCTACCAGTAAATATTTATTAAACTCATTTAAATATTGTTTTAAAAAAACTAGTAGCTTTTATCCTCCTATTATGAAATTAAAAAGTTTAAAAAAAAATCATAGTTTTTATAGAAATCAAATTCAAATCAAATCATTTGATGTATTACATGGCTCAATAAATAGTTTGTGTTATATTATTAATAATAAACTTGCTTACGCAAGTGATGTAAGTCATATAAATGAAAAAGATTATTCAAAAATATATAAAATTAAATATTTTATTATTGATTGTTTAAGGGAAGAACCACATCCTTCTCATTATAATTTAGATAAGATTTTAGAACTAACAAAAGAATTAAAGCCATACAAAACAATTTTAACTAATTTACATAGCAGTCTTGATTATGAAAAGATTAAAAAAAAGTTACCCAAATCAATTATTCCAGCATATGATGGGATGAAACTTTTAATTAATTAATTCTTCAATTTTATTAATAATTTTTTTAGAAGTAGGTTTTGTAAATGATGAATATACTTCTTCAATTTTTCCAGTCTTATTAATCAAAATTTTGTGGAAATTCCATTTTGGTTTCGCTGCATTACCGTAGTTTTTGATAGCCCACTTATAAATAGGATGAGCATTATTTCCTTTAACGTTCGTAATTTCAGATATTGGAAAGCTAATATTAAAATTAAATTCGCAAAAATCTTTTACTTCGCTATTAGTTTTTTTTTCCTGATTAAATGAGTTTGACGGAATAGCCAATACTACAAAGTCATTATTTTTATATTTATCCCAAATAATTTGCAAATCATCATATTGATTGGTAAAACCACAATAGCTCGCTGTATTAACCATTAAAATCACCTTATTTCGATAATCATTAAGATTTAATAGTTTACCAGAAACATCTTTAATTTTAAAATCATAAAATAATTTATCATATGTTCCCAGCGCATTATTTTTAAAAAAAAACATAATTACTATTGATAGAAAAAATATTCTGATTTTCATTAAGTTATTTATTTGGAGTAAGTAATATCAAGAAATATCCAAATAATGTCGATAATAATGACCCAGTCAACACTCCTATTTTTACACCATCTAAGTATTGAATATTTTCTACAAATGCTAAATTTCCAACAAATAAACTCATTGTAAATCCTATTCCCGTTAATACTCCAACACCATAAAAATTATACCAATTAGAATTATTTGGCATTTGGGCAAATTTTAATTTGATAGATATGTATGAAAAAATAAATACACCAAATTGTTTACCTATGAATAAACCTAATACTATACCTAAAGGCACTTTATTTAATAAAGTTGCAAAGGATAAGCCTTCTAAAGAAACTCCAGCATTAGCAAATGCAAATAATGGCATTATACCAAATGCAACGTAAGGACTTATTCCATGCTCTACTTTTACTAATAATGAAAAATCTCTTTCTTTTTTACGATGAGGAATACTTATAGCTAATAATACACCTGCTATAGTAGCATGTATGCCAGAGTTATGAGTAAAATCCCAAAGCAAAAGTCCAACTACCAAGTACGGTAAAAATTTTTTTACATTAAATTTATTCAATATTAATAAAAAAATAAACGAAATTAGCATTAGTGATAAATATTTTATATTTAAATCACCGGAATAAAATATAGCAATTATAAGTATAGCTCCAAGGTCATCAATTATTGCTAGCGCAGTAAGAAAAACTTTTAAAGATAGGGGAACCCTAGATCCCAATAATGATAGAACGCCTAATGAAAAAGCTATGTCTGTAGCAGAGGGTATAGCCCAACCTTTTATAGTGTTTGCATCATTAAAATTTATAAATACATAAATTAGAGCTGGCACAATCATACCTCCAATAGCACCAATTATTGGAAGCATTGCCTGTTTGATATTAGATAACTCACCTTGAATAAATTCTCTTTTTATTTCTAATGTTACAAAAAAGAAGAAAATTGCCATCAATGCATCATTAATCCAATGCATAACACTAAGCTTTAAACCAACATTATTTATGCCAATAAATAAATATTCATTTAAGGTATTAAAATATAAATCTGAAAAGCTAGAATTACTTATAATTAAAGCAATAATTGCAGCAAATAAAAGTACTAATCCGCTAGCTGCCTCAAGTTTAAAAAACCATTTAAAAGAATTTGTAATATATCTTATCATTTAATTAAAAGATCTTTTGTAAATAAAAAAAGGTCTTTTAGTGTTTCATAAAGATTATTTAATATAAATTTTAGATCAGGAATATATTTTTCTAGTTGATATTTAAAAGTATCAAGTAAAATAATTAAAGCCATTAAAGAAATAAAAATAACTATAAAGTTTTTCAATAAGTTCAATTTTTTTTTTGGTTTTTTTATATCCTTGTAATCACCTGAAACATTATTTTTTATGATTTTTTCTTTTTTTGTAGGTTTATTAATTAGAGTTTTTCTATCATCATTGTTTTTATTATCTTCAAGTTCTATTCTAAGACTTTGTTTAATTTTTTTATAAAACCATTTATGATTACAACTTCCACATTGAAGCAATCTACCATCATCAGGTATTAAATTATCTTCAATATTAAATTTTTTAGTACATTTTTCGCAAGTAATAATCATGAATCAATTATATAGCAGATTCTCTTAAAAAAGCTTTTATTTTACCTCTTA
>CEUZ01158756.1_pt1 | contig 10560 bp, 12 predicted proteins | sample 361511 | NCBI WGS metagenome assembly CEUZ01 (sample SAMEA2622822, study PRJEB7988) | marine metagenome | biome: marine biome (ENVO:00000447); feature: surface water layer (ENVO:00002042); material: "saline water (ENVO:00002010), including plankton (ENVO:xxxxxxxx)" | depth 5 m | reverse complement strand
TAAACTTTGATGATTTTCAAAAACAAGATATCAAATTTGATATTTCTAAATTAAGAGATGCTTGTAATCAGGTTTTAAATATCAAGGGATTTGATACAACTCTGGGAATACCTCACTTTGCTGGAATTTCCTTGAATCAAATTCCCGGAGATCCTGAATCAATTAAAGGCACCAAGATAAGAGGTGTCTATTGGACTAAACCTGACTCTACTGGAAAAGAAGTAACAAGAGATTCTCAAATTGATGAGAGCAAGTACACTCAGTTTATTGATGATTTTAAATCAACATATTTTAAAGATGTTTATGATCAACTTTCAAAAAAATATAAACTGGGAAGAGTAAGATTATTATTAAAAGAACCTAGATCAACCTTAAGCTGGCACAGAGATCCTGAACCTAGATTGCATATACCAATATATACAAATCCAGGTGCAATTATGGTTATTGATAGCATAGCAAAACATATGCCAGCAGATGGATCAGTCTGGATAACAAACAATAGAAAATATCACAATGCATTTAACGGTGGGGAGGAAAATAGAGTCCATCTTGTTGCTTGTGTATTAAATTATAAATTTAATTAATTGAAAAAGATAATTATAGCTTCTGATCATGCTGGTTACTCATTAAAAGAGTATATAAAAAAAACTTTATCTAAAAGAAAAAATTTAATAAAAGATATTGGGACTCAATCAGAAAATAGTGTAGATTATCCAGACTATGCTCATAAATTATCCAAAATTATTAAAACAAATCGTAATGCAATAGGTATTTTAATTTGTGGATCTGGCCAAGGAATGATAATGAGTGCAAATAAACATAAGAATATTAGAGCTGCTTTATGTTATAATGCTAAATCAACAAAATTATCAAGATTGCATAATGATGCAAATATTATAACATTAGGCTCTAGACTTGTTTCAAAAAAAAATGCGATTAAATTTATAAGTATTTTTTTGAAAACAAAGTTTGAAGGTGGTAGACACCAAAAAAGAATAAGGAAAATTTAGATGTCAAAAGAAGGTAATTATATAAACAATCAGTATCAAAGTTTTTTTGAAAATAGCCTATCTAATATTGATCCTGATATTCATAAAGCAATATCTGATGAATTAAACAGACAACAAAGTCATATTGAGCTAATTGCTTCTGAAAATATTGTTTCACAAGCTGTATTAGAGGCTCAAGGATCAGTTTTAACAAATAAATATGCTGAAGGTTATTCAGGAAAAAGATATTACAATGGATGTGCATATGTAGATGTAGCAGAAAATTTAGCAAATGAGAGATTAAAAAAGTTATTTAATTGTAAATTTGCAAATTCCCAGCCTCATTCTGGTGCACAAGCTAACGGTGCTGTTTTTTTAGCTTTATTAAACCCAGGCGATACATTTATGGGTATGAGTTTAAACTCGGGCGGTCATATTACTCATGGTTTAAAAATTGCCATGTCCGGTAAATGGTTTAATGCAATCGGATATGATGTGGATAAAAATTCTGAATTAATTGATTACGAAAATGTAGAAAAACTTGCATTGGAACATAAACCCAAATTAATAATTGCTGGTGGTAGTGCTTATTCAAGAGTAATTGATTTTAAAAGATTTAGAGAAATTGCAGATAAAGTTGGTGCATATTTAATGGTAGATATGGCTCATTTCTCTGGATTAGTTGCAGGTAAAGGATACCCAAACCCTGTTGATCATGCACATGTTGTTACATCTACAACTCACAAAGTATTTAGAAGCGCAAGAGGAGGAATAGTTTTAACAAATCATGAAGACCTTGCAAAAAAAATTAATTCAGCAGTTTTTCCAGGATACCAAGGTGGTCCATTAATGCATATAATTGCTGCGAAAGCCGTGGGTTTTCTTGAAGCATTAAAACCAGAGTTTCAAACATATATTAAAACAGTTTTATCAAATGCAAAAATTTTATGTGAAACTCTAGTTAACAATGGTTTTAAAGTTTATTCAGGAGGTACAGACACACACTTAATGCTTGTTGATTTAAGACCTTTTAAGGTTAAAGGAAATGCTGCAGCTGAAAGTTTAGATAGAGCCAATATTACGTGTAATAAAAATGGTATACCGTTTGATACTGAGAGCCCAATGATTACTTCTGGTATCAGATTGGGTACTCAAGCTGCAACTACTAGAGGTTTTGGACCTAATGAATTTAAAATCGTTGGCAACCTAATAACTAAAACAATAAAAGGCCTATCAGAAAACCCTAAAGATAATTCTATAATTGAGAAAGAAGTTCAATCAGAAGTTATAGATTTGTGTTCAAAATTTCCAATCTATAAAAAATTGAGGAAATAAATGATTTGTCCATTTTGTAAAAAGGGAGAAACTTCGGTTGTTGACTCTCGTCCTGCAGAAGATGGTACTTCAATAAGAAGAAGAAGATTGTGTAGTTGTGGAGAACGATTTACAACATTTGAGAGAGTTCAGTATAGAGAAATAATTGTAGTAAAAAAGAATGGCAGAAAATCACCATTTGATAGAGATAAATTATCAAAATCAATTTATATAGCTTTAAAAAAAAGACCCATAGATACAGATACAATAGAAAAATTCATCACTAAAATATCAAGGTCTTTAGAAGAATTGGGGCAAAATGAGATATCATCAAATACAATAGGCACTATGGTAATGGACGCACTAAAAAATTTAGATCCAGTCGCATATGTTCGTTTTGCATCAGTTTATAGAAATTTCCGTGAAGAAAAAGATTTTGTAACTTTCGTAGACAGAATAGATGTCTATAAAAAAAGATAAATATTTTATAAGACTTGCTAATAATTTAGCAAAAAATTCATTAGGTTACACTGGACCAAACCCTTCAGTGGGTGCCGTAGTCGTTAAAAATAACAAAGTAATTTCATTCGGTACTACGAACTATACAGGTAGACCACATGCAGAAGTTATAGCCTTAAATAAACTTTCAAAAAAAAATAAAAAAGACTCAACTATTTATATTTCCTTAGAACCTTGTTGCAATTTTGGTAAGTCACCACCATGTGTAAATAAAATTATCAGTTCAAAAATTAAGAGAGTTGTTTATTCAATTAAGGATCCGGACACAAGAACTTTTGGCAAATCATACAAAATTTTAAATAAAAATAAAATCAAAGTGAACAGTAATTTATTCGATAAAAAAGCAAAACTGATTTATAAAGATTATATTTATTCAAAAAATAATAATAAACCATATGTTTATGGTAAACTTGCTATATCAAAAGATTTTTATCTTAAAGACACAAAAAATTTTTATATTACAAATGAATATTCTTTAAAGACCACCCATATTTTAAGAAGTAAAGTAAATTGTATTTTAACTTCATCAAAAACAATTAATGACGATAACCCAAAGCTTAATTGTAGAATTGAAGGATTATCTAAATTTTCACCTAAAGTAGCAATTATAGATAAAAATTTAAAAATAAAAAAAAAATCATTCCTTATAAATAATGCCAAAAATAATAAGACTTTTTTGTTTTATAATGAGATTAATAATAACAAAATTAAATATCTTAAATCTAAAAAATTAAAACTTATTTATACCCCTTTACTTAATAAAAATTTGGATTTTAATTTTATACTCAGAAAATTATATACTAATGAAGTATCAAGCTTATTAATTGAGGGTGGAAAAACATTAATTTCATCATTATTAAAAGAAAACTATTTTAATGAATTTTATTTATTCGTATCGTCCCAAAGGCTAAAAAATAGAGGAATATTAAAAATGAAATATATAAAACAAAGTTTATCCAGTAAATTTAAAAAAAAAAAAGTAAATGAAACTTTTCTCTATAAGGATAATTTAATACATTATTATTAAAATATGTTTAATGGAATAATCTATAATCAAGGTATAATTAAAAAAATTTTAAATTCGCCTAAAGGTAAATCTATATTTATATATACAAAATCATTTTTTAAAAAAAAGATTGGTATGTCAATTGCATGTGACGGTGTTTGTTTAACCCTAGTTTCACTTAAAAAAAATATTTTAGAATTTTATCTTTTGGATGAAACTTTAAATAGATCAAAATTTAAGTATTCAAAAATAGGCGACATCATAAACTTAGAAGCTCCATTGAAATATGGGCAAGATATATCCGGTCATTTTTGTCAAGGACATGTAGATACTACCTCAAAAGTAATTAAAATTTCAAAAAAAGGTGCATCTAAAATTGTTGAATTCGAAATAAATAAAAAATATAAAAAAATACTTTTAGAAAAAGCATCTGTGTTAATAAATGGTGTTTCTCTCACAATTTCAAAAATTACAAAAAAAGGTTTTGAAATTTGGATTATTCCTCATACATTGAAATTAACTAATCTGTCGAATATAAAGATAAATACAGTTGTAAATATTGAATTTGATATTTTATCCAAATATATAAGAAATTACATTTCATGAAAAAATTAAAGTTTAACTCCATAGAAACAATTATTTCTGATGCAAAAAAAGGCAAAATGTATATTTTAGTCGATGATGAAAATAGAGAAAATGAGGGTGATTTAATATTTTCTGCCAAAGATGTTTCAGCAGAAAAAATTAATTTTATGGCAAAATACGGTAGAGGGCTGATTTGCCTAGCATTAGATACTTATCAGGCTAAAAAACTTAATTTAAATTATATGTCACCAAAAAATGAGTCTAGAAATCAAACTGCATTTACAGTTTCCATAGAAGCAAAAAAGGGTATTTCAACTGGTATATCAGCCAAAGATAGAGCAACAACGATTAAAGTTGCAACCAAAAGCAATGTTTCAAAAAAAGATATAGTTTCTCCAGGACATGTTTTTCCAATAGTAGCTAAAGAAGGAGGTGTTTTAATTAGAGCTGGGCATACTGAGGCCTCTGTAGATATATCTAAACTAGCCAAAAAAAATCCTTCAGCAGTAATATGCGAAATTATGAATGAAGATGGATCAATGGCTAAAGGAGATGATTTAATTACTTTTGCAAAGAAACATAAATTGTCTATTGGAAAGATTGAAGATTTAATTGCTTATAGACTAAAAAAAGAAAATTTCATCAAACTTAAAAAAACTTCAAATATAGTTTTAGAAAATCAAATGTTTAAAATAAAAATTTTTGAAAACATAATAGATGGATCCGAACATTTTGCTTTAATCAAAGGAAAGATACAAAAAAATGTAATACCAAGAGTAAGAGTAATTTCATCTAATATAGTTCAAAATTATTTACTTGGTGACAAAATACCCAATTCATTTAATAAAACAGTTACATATTTTAAAAAATTTAAAAATTGTATTCTTGTTTTTATAAAGGACCCAAATCTTAAATCTGTTTCAGCTACTCTTAAAGATTATCAAAATAACAAATATTATAAAAAAGGAAGAGATAAACTTATAAGAAATTATGGTTTAGGAGCACAAATTCTTAAAAATTTAAAAGTTAAGAAAATGATTTTAGTTACAAAATCTCGAAAGAAGGTTATAGGTTTAGAGGGTTATAATTTATCAATTACTAAACAAGAGATTATATGAAAATTTGCATTGTTGTTTCTGATTACTATAAGGATATTTCAATGGATTTATTAAATGGTAGTATTACTGAATTAAAAAAAAATGGATATAAAAATATAAAGATTAAATTTGTTTCAGGAGCTTTTGAGATACCAAATGTTATTTCTCGCAATATAAAAAAATTTGATGCATTTTTAGCTTTGGGTTGCATTATTAAAGGCCAAACAGATCATTACACTTTTATTTCTCAAGCAGTAACATCAGGATTGATGAATTTAACTATACAATCATGTAAACCAATTGGTTTTGGTGTGCTAACTTGTAATAATTTAAAACAAGCCAAAATCAGGGCATCAATTTTAAAAAAAAATAAAGGAAAAGAAGTTGCACGAGGAATTATTTCAATTTTGAAAAACAAATGAAATATAAATTTACACCAGCCAAAAATCCAAGAGTTCTAATTATACAAAAAGTTTATGCACAATTAGTTAACAATGAGCAAAAAATTGTTTTTGAAAAACACAGATTCAAAAAATTCATCAAAGACGTTGTCAATGGTACAATAGAACGTCTCGAACTGATAAATTCAGAAATTAATAACATTGAAAAAAATTTTAATTTAAAAAATTTAGATGGAATTTTTAAAATCATCATTCAATGTGCCACTTTTGAATTTATGTATAAGCCAAATTTATCAAGAAAAATAATTATTAAAGAGTATTTAAATGTTTCTAATTATTTTTTAAGTAATTCTCAAACTAAGTATTTAAATGCTATACTAGATAGCTTAGCGCAATCTTTGTCGAAATGAATGAATACGAAATTATTAATAATTTAAAAAAATTTATAAAGCATCCATCTTCATTAAATCTTGAAGATGATGTATTTTTTGATAAAAAAAAATCTTTACTTGCTTCAATCGATACTTATAACGAAAAAATTCATTATCTTAATTTCAAAAATCCAGACTTGATAATTAAAAAAGCAATTAGATCCTCAATTTCTGATGTTATTTCAAAAGGCGCAGATCCAAAATATATACTACTTTCATTTTCAGGAACGAAAAAGAATTTTTCTAAAAAGAATATAAATTTAATAGTTAATTCAATTAAAAACGAGCAAAAAAAATATAAATTTAATTTGATAGGTGGAGATATTACATCTTCATTTAAATCATCATTTACAATATGTGTATTTAGTTTTGCTAAAAATATTATTCAGAGAAAGGGTTGTTTTAAAAATGACGACCTTTATTTAACAGGTAATATTGGTGATGCTTCTGTTGGCCTAGAAATTATTAAAAAAAAAATTAACCCACCCGTTAAATCAAAAAGTTTTTTTTTAAATAAATTTTATATGCCAGATTTAGCTTTTGGTTTTCATAAAGAACTAAATAAATTTGCAACTTCTTCTATTGACGTTTCAGATGGTCTTTTAATTGATATAAATAAATTAGTTAGTTATAAAAAATTTGGATTTGTTATTGATTTTGACGTTTTGCCTAAATCTAAATATTTCAATAAATTAGTTAAAAATAATCAAATATCTATTCATGATCATATATTTAAAGGAGATGACTATCAAATCCTCTTCACAGCAAGCAAGATTAATAGAAAAATTGTTAAAAAATATGCAAAAAAGTGGAATCAAAAAATTACAAAGATAGGAAATATAACAACTCAAAAAGCTAATTACTTGAAGTTCAAAGATAAATTAAATAAAATTAACGATTATCAAGGATATATTCACAATTTTATTTAAGATTATTTATTGCCTTTTAGAGTTATTTTTGTAATGTGCGGATTTTAAAAAACTAACAATATAAGCAAATAAGGTCAAAATATTTATGAATGCAGAAACAATCTTAGGTTACACAATTTTAGCCGGTTTATTATCAATAATTTACGGTTTTATAACTGGAAAAAGTATTTTAAATGCGAGTCCAGGTAATGCAAAAATGCAAGAAATTGCATCCGCAATACAAATTGGAGCAAAAGCTTACTTAAATAGACAATATAAGACTATCTCTATTGTAGGTGTGGTTGTTCTAATTATTATAAGTTATGCTTTTAGTATTTTAGTTGGTTTAGGATATCTAATTGGTGCTGCGTTATCTGGTATTGCTGGTTATGTTGGAATGTTAGTTTCTGTCCAGGCAAATGTAAGAACTGCTGAGGCATCAAGAAAAGGTTTGAATGAAGGACTTGATGTTGCTTTTAAATCAGGAGCTGTAACAGGAATGTTAGTAGCTGGATTAGCATTGTTAGCAATAGCTGTTTATTATTATTTGTTGTTATCATTTGAAGTTGATGAAAGAGAAATTGTAAATGCTCTAGTTGCACTTGGTTTCGGTGCTTCATTAATATCTATTTTTGCAAGATTAGGTGGTGGTATATTTACAAAAGGTGCAGATGTAGGTGCTGACTTAGTTGGTAAAGTTGAGGCTGGTATCCCGGAGGATGATCCGAGGAATCCAGCAGTAATAGCTGATAACGTAGGAGACAATGTAGGTGACTGTGCAGGCATGGCTGCTGATTTATTTGAAACTTATGCAGTAACTATTGTTGCTACGATGGTTTTATCTTCAATATTTTTTGTTGGAGATTTAAATATGATGATTTATCCATTATCAATTGGTGGTGCTTGTATAATAACTTCTATACTTGGAACATATTTTGTTAAATTGGGTAAATCTAAAAATATAATGTCTGCTCTATATAAAGGGTTTGTAGTAACTGCTATTACTTCTCTAATTATCTTATATCCATTAACTGATTATGTTTTAGGCTTAGATACAAAATATAATATTGATACAAAAGAGTTTACTGGTATGAGCCTATATTACTGTGGAGTTATTGGATTAATTATAACAGGTTTAATTATATGGGTGACAGAATATTATACAGGTACAGGATATCGTCCTGTGAAAAGTGTAGCCTTATCTTCAACAACTGGTCATGGAACAAATGTAATTCAGGGTTTAGCGGTCTCATTAGAGGCAACTGCGATACCTGCACTAATTATTGTATCAGGTATATTAATAACTAATTCTATAGCTGGATTGTTTGGTATAGCTATTGCTGTTACATCAATGTTAGCGCTTGCTGGAATGGTTGTAGCACTTGACGCATATGGTCCAGTAACGGATAATGCAGGAGGAATTGCAGAAATGTCAAAATTACCTAATAATGTAAGAAAGACAACTGATGCACTTGATGCTGTTGGTAATACAACTAAAGCAGTTACCAAAGGTTATGCAATTGGTTCAGCTGGCCTTGGCGCTCTTGTATTATTTGCTGCTTACACTGAAGATATAAAACATTTTTCAAAAATTGCTGGTTCCAATTTAGAAGGAATAATTGTTACATTCGATTTATCAAATCCATTTGTTGTTGTGGGATTATTAGTAGGAGGGATGCTACCATATTTGTTTGGATCTATGGGTATGCAGGCCGTTGGTAGAGCTGGTGGTGCTGTTGTTATGGAAGTAAGAAGACAGTTCAAAAAATATCCAGGAATAATGAAAAGAAAACAAAAACCGGATTATGCTAAACTTGTCGACTTATTAACTATAGCAGCAATTAAAGAAATGATAATACCATCATTATTGCCTGTTCTTTCACCAATTATTTTATATTTTATAATTTTTGCTATTGGTGGCCAGGTAGCTGCATTGTCATCTGTAGGTGCAATGTTATTAGGAGTAATTATAACAGGATTGTTTGTTGCTATATCAATGACCGCAGGTGGTGGTGCATGGGATAATGCAAAAAAATATATAGAAGATGGTAATTTTGGAGGAAAAGGTTCAGAGGCACATAAAGCTGCAGTGACCGGCGATACGGTCGGAGATCCTTATAAAGATACAGCAGGACCTGCTGTGAACCCAATGATTAAAATAACTAATATTGTAGCGTTATTATTGCTTGCAATAATCGCCGGATAAAATATTAATTTCTTCTACGTTGTTTGGGAGAGTTAATTTTTTGATTTAAACTTTGCAATAATTTACTTAAAGCAGATTTTTTATTATACTGATTTTCTGTTTTAGATTTCACAATATCAATATCTCTCATATTATCAATATTATATAATTTCGCTGTCTTTACAATTCCGTACTCATTAAAAACAATTTCTAAAATATTATTTTTTTGTAATTTTTGCTTCCCGAGCTTAAAAATAGATTGATTAACCTTTTCTCTTTGAAGAAAAAACCATACATTATCATCAAATAAGCTTTCCGAAGATGGTTTGCCTAAAATTTCTATTATATCATTTTTATTTGATTTATTTATAATTATTTTTTCAGATTTTAAATCTAATGCCGAAATTCCATGACTTTTAACAACTTTATTATTTGAACAATTTATTGTAAATAAAAAAATAATTATTAATAATTTTTTAAAATGCATAAAAATAATATAAATATTTACAACAATTTAATAAAATTAACTAGAAATAAATCTCTATACCTAAATATAGATAATGAAACGTTTTCAGATAGAATTACTTTTCTTTTGTTTCATCTATCGTTCTTCTTAAAATCTTATAAAAATAATTGCGATAAAAAAAATTTACAAGAAATACATGATAGTTTTTTTAGACAAATAGAATTATCAATTCGTGAAATTGGTTATGGGGACGTATCAATTAATAAAAATATGAAAAAATATGTTAATTTTTTTTATGATATTATTGCAAATATAGATAATTGGGACATTATCAATAGTGAAAAAAAAGCTTTAATTTTGAATAAGTTTATAAATAAACCTAAAAATATTTCTTTTTTTATCAATTATTTTGATAAATTAAGTAGTTTTTATAAAAATAATACTTTAAATTATTTTACAAAAGATATAGAAGAACTCAAAATTTAATTATGGCCGTACCAAAACGTAAAACAACACCTTCTCGAGCAGGTAAAAGAAGATCTCATATAAAGATTTCTGCCAAGAATATTATTGAGGATAAAAAATCTGGTGAGTACAGATTATCGCATCATATAGATTTAAAAACAGGTTTTTATAAAGGTAGACAAGTTTTAGATCCT
>CEUZ01106841.1_pt1 | contig 10560 bp, 12 predicted proteins | sample 361511 | NCBI WGS metagenome assembly CEUZ01 (sample SAMEA2622822, study PRJEB7988) | marine metagenome | biome: marine biome (ENVO:00000447); feature: surface water layer (ENVO:00002042); material: "saline water (ENVO:00002010), including plankton (ENVO:xxxxxxxx)" | depth 5 m | reverse complement strand
CTGTTGTTACAAAAAATTTTTTTGCAGTCCATTCTAATCTTTTTTGATCACCTATTTTATCCGACAAATAATCTTTTCGATAATCAGCATCTGTTAACCTAGGTTTAGGCGCAGACTCATGTCTCATATTGGGGTCTGAATTATAATATTTCTGAATAAGAGGTCTGTAGTTTAAATATTCAAACCATCTACATCTATAGCTCATAGTTGCCTCTAACATTTCATTTCCTACAGTAAGAATAACATCTCTAGCTGGCATACAGCCAAACATACTTTCTACTTTCCAATCTGGAGTTGAAATTTCTTGATTAAAATTTAACGGTTCTGGTCGATCAACTTTGATTCCTCTTTTCTGTAAAAGATTTGCAAAATTATCTAAAAGTTCATTTGCTTTATCGACTGTATCTTTCGTTCTTGGACCATATTGTCCTTTCATATCAGAGTCCTCTGGAACTTTTGCATCTAAGGCCGGTTCAGGAGCAGGAATACAACATCCATCAGCCTTTCCGACTATTACATGCTTTAAAGGATCCCATTCGTTCCAACTATTGACAATAATTTTTTCCGAACTCATTTAATCAATTTAGTGCAATAAATCTTCTATTAGATTTAATCGTTAAACTATAATAAATAATAGACATAAAAAGAAAAAAACCTCCAATGATAGTATTCGGAGTTGGTACTTCGTTAATTCCAAAAATTGGTAACCAAACCCAAAAAATACCTCCAATTACCTCTGTGAGTGAAAGTAAAGTTAGTTCTGCAGCTGGTATGGCTTTAGATCCTATTGAATATAAGATTAAACCCATACAAACTATTACTCCATGTAGTGAAAATAATGCCCCATTATAACTTGTTGAAAGTATAGTTAGCTCACCAACTGCTATAAATGTTAAAGCTGTAATAACACAAAATAATCCAGCAACAGCTACAGTTGTAAACTTTGGTGTTTCTTTTCTCCATCTAAGTGTTACAGAAAAAACTGAAAATCCAATAGATGAGGTCATTCCAAAAATTAAGCCAATAAGAGAATTTTTCTCTGTGTTACCAAATGCAATTATCACTAGTCCAATTGTTGCAATAATAATTGCGAGCCAAACATTAAGAGATATTTTTTCTTTTAAAAATAAAAAACCTAATAATGCAGTAAAAAAAGGCATTGCAGCAAGACATAATAAGGTAATTGCAGCAGAAGTATTAGTAATAGAATATATAAATGTAATCATTGCTATCCCTAAACCACAGCCTCCAATCAAACCTGATATTCCAATTTTAAGATAATTTTTAAGAAAATTTTTTCCTTCTTCAAAAAATAGATACAAATTTAAAACTACAAAAATAGTTAATCCTCTTGCGAATATATACTGCCAAGGTGCTGCTCCTGGCTCATCCATATACCTAACCACTAAAGGACCAAAAGACCATAATAAACCAGCGAAAAGAACTACAGGAATAGCAATTTTTTCATTTTTTAATTCAAACATTATAAAGCTATTTAATCCTTATTCATTTACTCTACAATAAAAAATAAGTTCACTTTGAAGATATTCATAGTGAAATCAAATCAGAAAAATACCAATCAAATATATACTATTTTTAATTTTTTTTTGTGCTTTTCCATCAATAGTTGTAGTTTTAAAAAATTTATATAGGATGTATATATTGCTATCTTTTGATATCTTATTTAAATAATCATAAATGGATTTAGAAATTATTAAAATTGCTGCAAATACTGATAATAATAATATTTTAAGCAATTACACCCATACCGCTAAGCACAAAAATCCTTTATGTGGTGATGAAATAACTATTTATTTAAAACTTAATAAAGAAAAAATTGTTAAATTTTATTATCAATCTAAATCTTGCATATACTGTCAAGCTTCCGTAAGTTTACTTTCAAGATATGCTACTAATAAGTCATTACTGAATATCAAGTTTCTAGTTAATGAAATAGATAAATATTTTAGGATAGATAAATTTATTTTGCCAAAAAAATGGTATATATTTAAGAAATTATTCAAAAAAAAAAATTTTTCTAGAAAGGAATGCTTATTACTTCCATTTAAAACACTTTCAAAAATTTTAAATTAAAAATGAAAAAGGAAATTATTATTCAATCTTTTTTTGCTGGTTTTTTTTCAGTTATTACAATTGGTATACTAACCTTTTTAACATACAAAACAGAGTATGGGATTTTTTTAATTGCATCTTTTGGATCTACAATGGTTCTTCTTTTCGGTTATCCTGAAAGTCCATTCGCTCAACCAAAAAATATTTTTTTTGGACACTTAACAACATCATTAGTTGGGTTATTTTTTCTTTATTTAATACCCTTGCCTTTGTATATCAATTTACCCTTGGCTGTTGGATTGGGTGTTTTTTTGATGATTTTGTTAAATATAACTCACCCTCCTGCAGGCGGAAATCCTATAATATTAATAATGGGAAGTGTTTCCTTAGATTATATAATAAATCCAATTATTACTGGTTCTATTATTCTTTTAATATTTGGTATAATATTAAATAGATTTGTTCTAAGAAAGAGATACCCTGTAAACTAATATATTTTTTTACTATAAAAATTTAAATTTTTATGATTAGATCCGAAGAAATATAAATCAAAAAGGTAGAAAATTATGAAAATATTATGTGTTTTATACGATGATCCAAAAGGAGGTATGCCAAAAAATTACCCTCTTTCAGATCTTCCAAAATTAGAAAAGTATCCAGATGGAATGACTTTACCTTCACCAAAAGGTAGAGATTTTACACCAGGTGAATTGCTTGGATGTGTTTCTGGAGGCCTTGGTTTGAAAAAATTCTTAGAAAGTAATGGTCATGAGTTTATCGTTACAAACAGTAAAGATGGCGATGGGTGTGAAGCAGATAAACATATTGTTGATGCTGACATCGTTATATCACAACCATTCTTTCCGTATTATCTTACAAAAGAAAGAATAGCTAAAGCAAAAAATCTTAAAATGGCAATTACTGCTGGTATTGGTTCTGATCACGTAGACTTACAAGCGGCAATGGATAATAAAATTGACGTAGTTGAAGTAACATTTTGTAATTCAAGATCTGTTGCTGAACATATAGTAATGATGATAGTTTCAATGGTAAGGGATTACCATAATCAACATAGAATTGTTAATGAAGGTGGCTGGAATATTGCAGATGCAGTTCAAAGATCATATGATGTTGAAGGCATGCACATTGGAACAGTTGCTGCAGGTCGAATAGGTTTAGATGCATTAAGAAAAATGAAACCATTTGATGTTCACTTACATTACTTTGACAGACACAAATTGCCAGATGCAGTGGAAAAAGAACTTAATTTGACATTTCATGAATCTGTAGAGTCAATGGTGAAGGTTTGTGACGTGGTTACAATTAACTGTCCTCTTCATCCTGAAACAGAAAACTTATTTGATGATGCAATGATCAGCAAAATGAAAAAAGGAGCTTATATTGTTAATACAGCAAGAGGTAAAATTTGTAATCGTGAAGCAATAGCTAAAGCTCTAAAAAGTGGTCAATTAAGTGGTTATGCTGGAGATGTTTGGTTTCCACAGCCAGCACCTAATGACCATATTTGGAGAAGTATGCCAAACCACGGTATGACACCTCATACTTCTGGAACTTCTTTGTCCGCTCAAGCTAGATATGCTGATGGAGTAAGAGAGATTTTAGAATGTTTCTTTGAAGGTAAAGAAATCAGAAATCAATATTTAATTGTAAAAGATGGACAATTAGCTGGAATGGGTGCTCACTCTTACAGTAAGGGGTCAGCAACAGGAGGCTCTGAAGAAGCAGCTAAATACAAGAAAAAATAAAAATTAAATTTTAAAAAAAGCGGTTTATATTGTTATAAATCGCTTTTTTTATGAATAAAATAAATTGGAATTTTCATAATACTTATTTTGATCTCTCCAGCTCATTTAAGGAGGATGTCAATCCAATTCCTGTTAAAGATCCTGAATTAGTTTTATTAAATAAAAATTTAGCCTCTGAATTAAATTTAGATTTTTCAAAAGTAAATAATAAAGAATTATCAGAAATTTTTTCTGGAAATTCTTTACCCGAGGGAAGTAATTCAATTGCTCAAGCTTATGCAGGGCACCAATTTGGTCATTTCACAATGCTTGGTGATGGAAGGGCTGTTTTATTGGGAGAGCATATATCAAAATCAAATAAAAAATATGATATTCAATTCAAAGGTTCTGGTAAAACTGCATTTTCAAGAAGTGGTGATGGTCGTGCTGCTTTAAGTCCAATGTTGAGAGAATATATAATTAGTGAAGCAATGTATTATTTGAATATTCCTACGACAAGAAGTTTAGCGGTGGTAAAAACAGGCGAAGATGTAATAAGGGAAAAAATTTTGAAAGGTGCTATACTCACACGAGTCGCATCAAGTCATATTAGAGTTGGCACCTTTCAATATGTTGCAGCAAGACAAAATATAGAAGAATTAAAAATTTTGCTTAATTATACTATTGATAGACATTATTCAAAAATTAAAAATTCAAAAAATCCAGCTTTAGATTTATTGTACCAAATTATCGAAAGACAATGTGATTTAGTTGTAAATTGGATGCGAGTTGGTTTTGTTCACGGAGTTATGAACACTGATAACATGACAGTCTCTGGAGAAACAATAGATTATGGTCCTTGTGCTTTTATGGATATTTATGATCCAAAAACAGTATTTAGTTCAATAGACAAAATGGGGAGATATGCATATTGTAATCAACCTATTATTACAAAGTGGAATCTTTCAAGATTTGCTGAATGTTTAATACCATGTATTGATAAAGATAAAAATAGATCAATAGAATTGGCTACTGAGGCAATTAATTTATTTGAAAAAAAATATGAAGAAAAATGGATGACTATGATGAAAAATAAGTTGGGAATATTTGGTTCAGACAAAAATGACAAAATTTTAATATTAGATTTATTAACATGGATGCATGAAAAAAAAGCAGATTATACGAATACTTTTTGTTATTTAATGGACCAAGATTCTAAAAAAAATGAAATTTTTAACGATAAAAATTTTCTCAATTGGAAAAATAGATGGAGAGAAAGATTATTTAAAAACAATAATTCATTCGAAAAATCTGTTAAATTAATGAAAGACAATAATCCATTAGTAATTCCCAGAAATCATAAAATAGAAGAAGCGTTGGAAGCTGCAGAACAAAATGATTTCAAACTAATTTTTAAAATATTAGAAATTCTGAATAAACCCTATACAAAACAGAAAAATATTGAAAATTATCAAGATCCATCAATATCTAGCAAAAAATATCAAACTTTTTGTGGCACTTAATTAAAGGACATATGGTTCCGGTCTAGCTTTTTTACCTAAGACCCTCTCAACAGCCATATTTGAAATATCTATAGACTGGTAAGAACCAGTCGTAATTAATTCTGTTAATGCTCTTCCAATTCCTGGAGCTTGCATTAAACCTCTTCCTGTAAAACCAGTTGCTAAATAAACATTGTCAAATTTTGGATGTTTTCCAACAACAGCATTGTTATCTAACCTATTACAGTCATAATAACCTGACCAACCACCTGTCAACTTAAGCTCTTCCATTGCTGGTATTCGGTGTGCTAACGCTGGCCAAACAAGTTCTTCAAAATCATCCCATGCTGGTTCAAGATCTTTTGCATCAAAAACAGATTTAGGAGATCCGGCTAAATATTCTTTTCCTTCTGGTCTCCAATAAACTCCCGAAGTTAAATCACCAGTTAGAGGCATCTCAGGAATATGTTTTGGACATTTAACTCTGAATACCGTGTGTTTTTGAGGTTCAACTGGAATGTCTTCTAAAAGTTCTTTAGTCCAGCATCCTGCTGCAGAAATAATTGTTTTTGCTTTTATTTCTGATATCGATTTTACTTCACCTTTAACAAAATCAGCACCAAGTTCTATAGCTTTACTTTTCAAGGCAGCATGGAACATAAATGGATCTATCCATCCCTCACTTTGATTATCAGTAAAAGTTGCTGTTTCAATCCCGTCATTATTTATATATGGAAAAAATTTTGTTAGTTCTGAACCTTTAATATTTTTTGTACCAGCATCACATGCTTTATGATTTTCTAAAGCTTTATATTGTTCTTCAGCATGTTCAGGTCCAAACATTAATAAATACCCATTTGTTACCATGCTCGCTGTTGGTTTAGGATTTTTTTTTGTTTTAAGTAATTCTGGAATTTGAAAAATAAATTCTCTAGCGAATTTGCCTAATAAAATATTTTCTGTTTGAAAGAATTGCCTTCTAAAGCCACCTAAAGATAACGGAAATGAAGCAGTTTTATAAGTTGGGTCTTTTTCAATTACTTTAACTTTTCTACCCTCTTTAGATAAAAAATAGGCAGTTGCAGTTCCAATTATTCCACCACCAACTATAACGACATCATCCATAATTAATTTAATATAAATAGATTTAAATTGAGAAATAATGCATAGCAAGACCAAAGTAAATAGGGAATCATTAAATATGAACTAACTTTATTTACACGTTTAAATCTAAAAATAAGAATAATAATTAAAGATATTAAGATTATTAAATTTATTAATGCCAAGAAAATATTATGAAAACCAAAAAATATTACACTCCAAGTTGTATTAAAAATAACATGAATAAAATAAATATAAATTGTACTTATATCTTTATTCTTGCTGTGCCAAAAAAACCAAATTGCAAAAGTCATCATCAAATATAAAGTTGTCCAAACTGGAGCAAAAACCCAGTCTGGGGGGTTAAAATTTGATTTTACTAACTCTGAATACCACGGTTCTTTCAAATTAATTGATACCAAACCACCAATAAATGAAGCAGAATATGTTATGATAAAAAAGAGAACGAATGAAATAAATTTATTTTTTAACATTTAAGTATTATACATCACAATAGAATGAATAAAAAAACTATTTGGATAACTGGTGGAAGTACAGGTATTGGTAAAGCCTTAGCTTTCAAATTTGCCAAAGAAGGCTGGAATGTCGCTATTTCTGCAAGAAGAGAAAATCTTCTAAAGGAAATTGCAGATAATAATGAAAATATTCATGGATTTCCTTTAGATGTTACTGATAAGCTTAAATGTAAAGAAGTTTTTGAACAAATCAAAAATAAATTTCAAAATATTGATATATGTTTTTTTTCGACTGGAACTTGGAATCCAAAAAAAGAAAAGGATATTGATGTAGAGCAAATAGAAGAAGTGTTCAAAATAAATTTTTTTGGCACGCTAAACAGTATTAAGGCTGTAGAGGATTATTTTAAAAATAAAAAACAAGGTATAATTACTATTGTATCATCAATAGCTGGCTATAGAGGATTACCAAATTCAACTGGTTATGGACCTTCAAAATCAGCATTAAATAATTTGGCTGAAAGTTTATATTTTGATTTTAAACGCTCTAATGTTCGAATTTGCCTGGTATCACCTGGATTTATTAAAACACCTATGACTGATAAAAATGATTTTAAAATGCCTTTCTTAAAAACTTCACAATATGCAGCTGAAAAAATTTATGATGGATTAATAAACAAAAATGTTTTTGAAATCCATTTTCCAAAATCATTAACATTAATACTTAAAATATTTAGTTTTTTACCAAGTAAAATATATTTTAGTTTAGTTGGTAAAATGACCAAACATCAAAAAAATAATTAATATTTTTTTTTAAGCTTTTTGTTGAGAGCAAACATCTTTGATAACAGGCACATTCGCACAATCTCCACATTTAGTTTGTTTAACAATGCATCCATTATCAAGAACTTTTACATCTACAACTCTATCACATTTAGAGCAAATCGATGTAATAGTTAGTCCACACTTTTTACAACTATAGTTTTGAGTTTCCATATCTAGATCGTAATTCTTATAAAACTTAATACAATATAATTGTCAGCGAATGATAACTAATCTCAAACTTTTTTTTAGAATGATTATTATTAACTTAAAAATTTTTGAAAAAACTAATCTTTAACGAAAACTACTGTTAGCTCAGCAACTTTAAAACCAAATTTAGTCATAGTCGCTCTGTTGATAGCTACACGATCATCTTGTTTAAAAATCCAGTCATCAAAAGTAATTTTCATTTCCTTACCTTTAACAGGAACTAATAGAACATATTCAAACTTAAAAGCTGGTCCATATGAGTAGCCTTTTGCTTTTCCAACAACATCTCCCGCAGTACCCTCATAATTATTACCATCAATTTTATTTATTTGCCATTGTCTAGTTTGAATTTCTCCATCATCCCAGTTAAACTTTTCATCAAGTATTAAAAGGTTTCCATCCCATTTTCCATTTAGGTCAGCAGAAAATTGTCTTGTAACTTTTCCAGACCTATTTTGAAGCACACCCCAGGCCTTCACATTTCCAGAAAGGTATTCCTCAATGATTAGCCTTGGTTCTTTATTTTTAAAATCTTCGGGTTTCATAGAGCTATTTTTTGAACAACTTGTAAATAAGATTAATGAAATTATCAATAAAATTGATTTTAAATATTTTATGTCGCGCATAGTTTTTATTATCCTATTTATTTTGAATTGAAAATTGTATTAAATCTATATTTTTTGATTTAAAACCAGCTTCACAATAACATAGATAAAATTCCCACATTCTTTTAAATGTTGTGTCGAATCCTTGATTTTTGATTTGATCCCATTTTTTATTAAATTCATCTCTCCATATAGACAAAGTGTTAGAGTAATGGTCCGCATAAGACTCGTAAGAGTTAATAGTTAATCCATTATCAGCCACATATTTATTTATAGTTTTTCTATTAGGGAGAAATCCCCCTGGAAAAATGTATTTTTGAATAAAATCTTGTTTATTTTTATATCTATTAAATAATTCATCATCAATTGTAATAGCTTGTATACCTGCTCTACCATTTTTAGATAAATTTTTCTTAATAGTTTTGAAATAACTTTCTAAGTAATTTTGACCTACTGCTTCAATCATTTCAATTGATGCTATTGAATTATATTTGTCTTTTAAATCTCTGTAATCTTTAATCTCAATATTAACTTTTTCATTTAACCCACATTTGTGAATTCTTTCTTTTGCATACTCAAACTGTTTTTTTGAAATTGTAATACAATCAAGTTTAACATCATATTTTTTTCCAAGGTATTCAGCAAAACCTCCCCATCCACACCCTATTTCTAAAACTTTATCACCACTGTTAGGTTTAATTAAATCAATTAATTTTTGATATTTATTATTTTGTGCATCTGACAAATTTTTATTTTTTTCATCAAAAATTGCACTTGAGTAAGTTAATGTAGCATCAAGCCAAAGAGAAAAAAATTCATTTCCTAGGTCATAATGCTTTGCTATGTTTTCTTTGCTTCTATTTTTTGTATTTTTAATAAAAATACTTTTCAAAAAATTAATAATTGGTAAATCAAGTAAACCTGAAAATTTATGAATTTGTTTTATATTTCTAGCTGTAACTTCTATTAAGTTTGATAAATTTTTAGTTTCAAATTCATTTCTCATATAGGACTCTGCGAAACCTACACTGCCTCCTTTAATAAGATTAAAAGTAAAATTAGGTTTTTTTATTTTTAAGTTTGCTTTTAATTCGTCGTTTGGATTTCCAAATTTCATTAATTCACCATTGTGATTAATAATTTCTAAATATCCAAATTTTATTTTTTTTAAAATGCTAAATACAATAGTGTCGGAGATCTTATATAAATTCATTAATTTTCAAAAGTAATATTGTTTTTTATTTTGATTTTTTTCTTGATGAATTTAATTCCTTTTGCCCATAATTTAAACGCTTCAAAATGTATCGCTGAAATTATCTTAAAGGTCATTAAAGGGTGTTTTATGTAAGATTTAATTAATTCTTTTGTATTAAAGTCAACTCTTTTACCATCTTGTGAAGCATAAAGTATTTTTTCATCTGTTTGATACTGGTCAATTATTATAGAAATTTTTTCACCAGGTTTAAGAAGTCTAAAAAAATATTTACAATTCATTTCTATAAAAGGAGATACATGAAATTTTTTTAAACAATTGTGCTGATAAAGATGTTTTTCATCATTAATTTTAAAAATGTAAGTATGTTGCTCTCCAAATGTATTTTTTACCTCGTATAAAATACATACTAATTTTTCTTTATTATCATAGATATAAAACACACTTAGTGGATTAAATACATATCCAAAAATTCTAGGATAACATAGAAGTTTTATTTTTACATTTTCAGAATCAATATTGTTATCTTTTAAATTTTTTTTAACCCATTTAATTAAAGAGGAGCCATCTCTGTTGCCATGATCTTTTTCGTAAAAGCTTACTAAATTAAATTTATTATATGAGAAAAATTTAATTGTATTATTCAAGTAATCTAATTCAGATAAATCTATTAAAAGAGAAAATACACTATATTTAAAAAAATGTGTCTTAGGTTTAAATCTTTTGTGAATAACAGTTCCATTATAAATTGAGCTAGTCATTAAAGTTTTTTAACATTTCAATAGATGATTTTATTCCATCTTCATGAAATCC
>CEUZ01514195.1_pt1 | contig 10562 bp, 9 predicted proteins | sample 361511 | NCBI WGS metagenome assembly CEUZ01 (sample SAMEA2622822, study PRJEB7988) | marine metagenome | biome: marine biome (ENVO:00000447); feature: surface water layer (ENVO:00002042); material: "saline water (ENVO:00002010), including plankton (ENVO:xxxxxxxx)" | depth 5 m | reverse complement strand
GAAATTTAATTTTCAAATTCCCAAGGGGGGTTTCTTTGCATGGTTAAATATTAATAATTATGGAACTGATGAGGAAGTTACAATAAAACTGTGGCAATCCGGAATAAAGGTTATACCGGGATCTTATCTATCTATAAACGATCAGGGTAATTCAGGTTCACAAAATTATATTCGAATTGCTCTAGTCGGAAGTAATAATGAAATAAAAAATGCTACAGATAAAATAAATATGGTTTTAAAATAATTATGAAGTTATCAAGTTTAAATTTTATTGAGAGTATCGCCCCGATAAGCCTTCGTGGCTTCATCAAAAGACAGGCAAAGCGATTACTTGGTTTATTTTTAATATTATTTGCTGGACTCCTGACACTCTCAATATTTTCATGGAGTCCATTTGATCCAAATCTGAATAATTTAAATGGAAACTTCACTGTAAATGCTCTGGGAATTACGGGGGCAATTGTATCAGATCTTCTTCTACAAATACTTGGAATAAGCTCTATATTATTAATTTTTATGATAGCAAAAATTGGATTCGACCTCACTATCCAAAGAAATATTGTTAAAGGAATTCCTAATTATATTCTCTACCCACTTTATCTGGTGTTATTTTCAATAGCTTTGTCAAGTATGGATATCACAAAAAATACACTCTTCTTGGAGTATACTGGTTGGACATATTTAGTTGGTGGGGGTGGAGTTTTTGGCGACATTATGGTCAAATTTCTTCAGGAGATAATTTCAATAAATATGAATATTCCGGATATAGATAGTCAGAGAAAGATATTATTCCTATGCTCAATTTTCATAATCTCTATCTTTTACATTTTTAATTTTCAAATAAAAAAATATAAAAAGAGAAAAGCAATAAAGTTAATCGAGTCAGAAGATTTTTATACATCTGCATCCTCGGAGGTCTCTCAAAAAAATAACCCTCTTAAGGCATTTATTAAAAAAATACTATTGTATGCTGTATCAATTTTTAAATCACTGACCGCATCCAATAGAGATGAGGAATTATCATTTGAAGAAATTCGAGAGGCGGCAGAGGAAAATACATTAGATGAAGATATAGTCATTGGGGAAAAATTCGAGGAAAACTATGATAATAATTTCTCAGATGCCCCAATAAAAAAGAAAAAGTTAACGAAAAAAGTTTTGGTTGGTGAAAATCTTGATTTATTTAACAAAACAAAATACGTTTTGCCTTCTTTGTCATTATTAAGCAACAATACCTATCAAAATATAAGTGGGCAATTGAGTGAATTAGAGTTAGAGGATAAAGCAGAGGCTCTGTCGAAAGTTCTGCTGGAGTACAAAGTAAATGGAAATATTACAAATATAAGACCGGGTCCCGTTGTTTGTTTGTATGAATTGGAACCATCACCTGGGACTAAAGCATCAAGGGTAATTGGACTTGCCGATGATATAGCCATGTCAATGGAAGCTATCTCAGCACGAGTTGCAGTTATACCTGGGAGAAATCTAATCGGAATAGAGCTCCCGCTAGAAGACAGAAGCATGGTTTATTTAAGAGAAATATTAGACTCGTCAGAATTTAACGATACAAGTCATAAATTAGCAATTGCACTCGGAAAAAATATTGGCGGCCAACCTGTGGTTGTAGATTTGGCTAATATGCCGCATTTACTTATTGCAGGAACAACAGGTTCTGGAAAATCCGTTGGAATCAATACCATGATACTATCTCTAATTTATAAATATTCACCCGATGATTGTAAACTAATTATGATTGATCCAAAAATGCTCGAATTATCTATATACGATGGAATCCCTCATTTATTATCACCTGTTGTTACTGAGCCCAAAAAAGCTGTTACAGCGTTAAAATGGGTTGTGAAAGAAATGGAGAGACGCTACAAATGTATTTCAAAGGTGGGAGTGAGAAACCTTGATGGTTATAATAAAAAAATAGAAAAAGAAGGAGGGGTTATTAAGAATAAGGTACAGGTTGGGTTTGAAGAAAAAACAGGTAAACCAAATTACCATGACGAAGAAATTGTTCTTAAAAAAATGCCTTATATTGTTATTGTTGTTGATGAAATGGCTGATTTGATGGCAGTTGCAGGTAAAGAAATCGAGATGTCAGTACAGAGAATTGCCCAAATGGCTAGAGCGGCGGGAATACATTTGATTATGGCAACGCAAAGACCATCAACTGATGTAATCACAGGGGTTATAAAAGCAAATTTTCCAACGCGGATTAGTTTTCAGGTTAGTTCAAAAATAGATAGCAGAGTTATCCTTGGGGAATCTGGAGCAGAGCAGTTATTGGGCAAGGGAGATATGTTATATATGTCTGACGGAGGCAGGATTAATAGGATACATGGGGCCTTTGTTGATGATGATGAAGTTGTAAACGTAGTCAATTTCCTAACAGAACAGGCCAATCCAGAATACAATGAAGATATCGTCAAAGATGAGGATGAAATCTCACAAAATAGTAACCCAATTGATAATAAGATTGAAGAAGATATATATCAAAAGGCAATTGACGTGGTGGTTTCAGATCAGAAAGCTTCTACAAGCTACATACAAAGAAGATTAGGAATTGGTTATAATAAAGCTGCTAATATTATTGAGCAAATGGAACAGGATGGTATTATTTCACACGCCGATCATGTTGGACGACGTGAAATATTGTTGAATGAACAAAATTTTGACAAAATGTCTTAATATTTAAATTATACTAATAAACAAATATTAATACAGAACTGACCCATATATGATAAAAAAAATTATAATCTTTGCTTTTATACTATTTATTTTCCCTTCTGTTTTAAGGGCAAGTTTTCTTGATCCCCTGCAAAAAGAGGCTGTTGACTCTGTTAATCACTATCTTAATAATATTAAACATATGGAAGGTGATTTTCAGCAAATTAACCCTGATGGCTCTATATCTAAAGGTCGTTTTTATATTAGACGGCCAGGTAGATTTAGGTTTGATTATACTAAACCCGAAACCCTTCTCGTCATTTCAGATGGTGTTTGGCTTGGTATAATTGACACTGAACTAGACACACTCGATAGGTATCCTATTAGATACTCTCCCCATTATGTCTTATTCAAAAAAGATGTAAATTTATTTGAAGATTCTAGGATTTTAGGGATAGAATTTTATGAAAAATTTCTGGTATTATCTATTGAGGGAAACACGGGTGAAGAAATTGGTGAAATCACTTTACACTTTCATATAAGGGATGGAATGAATGAATCCTATACAAATTTAGAATTATATGAGTGGTATATAATAGATGCCCAGGGACTTGAAACGAATGTTAAGCTATCAAATTTAAAATATGGCGAGCCTGCAGAAAATAGTTTTTTTCTAGTTAAGAAAAATAACGATTAATTATTTAAAGGAGCTATATTGAGAATAATAACCTGGAATATAAATAGTATTAGAATTAGGTTAAATGCACTCCAAGAAATAATTAACCAATTAAATCCAGATATAATTTGTCTACAGGAAACGAAATGCCCAGATGATAAGTTCCCTCAAACTGAAATAAAAGATTTAGGTTATAGCTATATAGCTATTAATGGGCAGCCTGCATATAATGGTGTGGCAATACTATCAAAGGTAAAATTTACATCCACTATTAAAAAACAATTTTGCAATCAAGACGATTGCCGGCACATAGCCGTTCTTATTAATGACTCAAAGCGTAATATAAAATTCAAAATTCAAAATTTTTATGTCCCTGCAGGCGGAGATGAACCTGATCCTAATATTAATCAAAAATTTGCACATAAATTAAAGTTCTTAGATGAAATGTTTGACTATCTAGAGGATGATTTATCTAAAAATGATACTACCGTCATAGTTGGAGATATGAATATTGCACCACATGTAAATGATGTTTGGTCACATAAATCCCTAATAAATGTCGTAAGTCATACGGATATTGAAAGAAGAAAATTAAGTAAGATTATCAATGATTTAAAATTATGCGATGTAATGCGACATAATGTGCCTGATGAAGAAAAAGTCTATTCATGGTGGAGCTATCGTAACAGAGATTGGAGAAAATCGAATAGAGGTAGAAGGCTTGACCATATATGGGTAACGAAAGACTTATTGCGATACCATAAAAGTTTGGAAATTTATAAAGCTGCAAGGGATTGGGAAAGGCCGTCAGATCACGTCCCAGTTATGATAGAATTATAAGATAGGAATTCTTATTTATTAAAGAAAACATCCTCTAATTCTATTGCTTGCTTATTAATATTAAACTTAATTTTTTTTCTTAGAGAAATTAAAAAATCTGGAAATTGCGAAGCTATTTTGTCAAATAGAGCAAGATCAATTATAAGCGCTACCCCACGAGAACCAGCTATTATTGATTGGGGTATTGGTTTCTTATTTATTAGAGATATCAGTCCAATAATGGAGCCCTGCTCTAATTCGATATTTTGTTGTTCTTTTTGAATAAAAGTCCTTCCATCGAGGATAATAATTGTTTTTATTTCCTTTTCATTAGACCCAACCAAAAGGTCTCCTTTCTTAAAATCTATTTTTACAGCGTTAAAAGCAATTATATTAAGAAAGCTATCAGATTGATCCTTAAAAATTTCGGTACTACTTAAAATATCAATTATTTTAATTAAATTCATCAATTCATACCCTAGATCCAAATATTTTGCTGCCAACTCTTATATGTGTTGCGCCAAATTGAATCGCTTTTTCAAAATCAGAGCTCATACCCATTGATAAGCTCTCCATTTTATAATTTTTAGCAGTCTTACTAAGAAGAGCAAAATATGGAGAAGGCTCTTCGTTTACAGGTGGAATGCACATTAAACCTTTGCATTCTATTTTATTATCTTGGTTGAATTCTGTGAGGAGGCCCTTCAATTCATCCAAGGATATGCCGTCTTTTTGTAACTCCTCAGCTAGATTAACTTGAGTAAAATATTGTTTACATTTTATCTGATGATTCAGGTTATTTTTAATTTCATTGACAAGTCTTATAGAGTCAACTGTATGAATAACATCAAAAATATCTAGAGCTACTTTAACCTTATTTCTCTGTAAATGACCTATCATATGTATGACTAAGTCCTGATATTGATCAATAAGCATTGGCCATTTTTTTTCAGCCTCTTGTACTCTATTTTCACCAAAATGTTTATGCCCGATTTCTAGTAATGGCACGATTGATTTATTATCAAAGTTTTTGGTCACAATAATTAAGGTAACATCATCAGGATTCCTATTCACGCTTTCGGCGGCTTTGATAATTCTATCTTTAACTATATAATAATTATCTAGTATTTCTTTATCATTATAAATGGATGTATTGGGCATATTTTATTGTAGATTATATTTGGAGTGTTTTCAAAAAAAAACGGAGCACCCGAAGGTGCCCCGCTTTTAATAATCAGTATATACTTCTTAAATTAGAAGCCAACTGTTAGAGCTAGTTCAGCAAAATATGTGTCTAGATCACCACCGTGACCTCCACCATTTTCTTCTGAAGCTATGTCAACATCATTAGTTGAGAAGTTTAGACCTAGGTCAACACCATCTCCTAATGCAGTTGATAAGCCAACATGAATAACTGTTTGCTCATCTTCAACGTTTTCTAGACCATATTCTTTAACAGAATTAGCCCAGTCAGCGCTTACAGTGTAGTCACCTACAGATGTTTCTGCACCGATTGAAATAGTTGTTTGATCTGCTTCATCTGTGTCTAGTTCTGACCATGCAGCTGAAAGAGCGATATCGCCTGCATCCATCTCCATACCAACAGCCATTAGTGATAAATCACCACAGTCTGTTTCACCTTTGAAGATCATGTCATAAGCATCGGCAGCTGATGTATCACCGTCAAGTGTACCACCTGCAGTACAATCTGATTCAGCTGATGCACTTTCAAAACCAGCACCAATTGTGAACATGTCAGCAGCGAATGTAGCACCGAATGCAAATGTATCTTGATAGTTTGCACCATCTAGACCATCGTCGTCAGCATTTGGAGCATATGAGATATACAGATCAAGGTTACCTACTGAAGGAGCTTGATATAGTACACCTGTGCCGTCTGTACCAGCTGTGTTTTTAATATGACCACCTAGATCAAAACCAGTTACGTCTTGGCCTGATGTATCACCAACCAAAGCTGCATCAACAGCTGAGTCAGCGCCGTCTTTAAATGTTAAAGAACCGAATGCACCACTTAGACCAAGTTCGAATGCACCTTCTTCACCAGCAACATCTGTAAGATCAATCTTATCTGAGAATGATACTTCAAGACCGTTTGCAAGTGTTCCAGCTGCATCGATTGTGATTTCTTTACCGTAGCCAAGAACAGGATTATCTTCTCCTTCAGTACCACAACCATTATCTAGGTATGTGATAGCATCTGCGTCAGAGTCATCATCTGCTGCTACAACATCAGTGTTAACGTCATCCATGATAGCATTGATAAGTGCTGCAGTTGTAGCAGTCGCATTATCATTACCACCATAAGTTGTGTCAACCCAGTCAGCTAATGTAAGAATTGTATCATCAGCTTGCTCGTCATGACACTTGTCGTCCATAAGAGCTGTCAATTTAGCTTCACCGCCGATTGACAGTTCAATAGATGCAGAAGCAGGTGCGGCTACAAAAGAACCGGCCATAATAAGCGCTGCTGCTCCACCTAAAAGAATTTTTTTATCCATGATTAATATCCTTTCATAAAATAAAAAAGTTAATAAAAAAGTTATTTTATATAAAATAACATACACAATGTGTACACACATCGTGTACATCAATTATCAATTTAAAGAAGATAGCACTGGATGGCAATAGCTTATACACTATTTAATGTGGTTTATTATATGATGTTGTATTAAGGCAACACTCATTAACTAACCATTTACTTTTATTTAATGCTTAAAATTTCTAATATTTGTGAATACCATTGAAATGTTTGCATCATTTGCAGCTTTTATCACCTCATCATCTCTTATTGATCCACCCGGCTGGATAACAGCTGAAACCCCAAAATTAATTGCCAATTCTAGACCATCTGCAAAAGGAAAAAAAGCGTCTGAAGCCATCACACAATTCTTATTTTCACTACTCTTTTGATTACTATCCATGAATTTTTGGATAGCAATTTTTGAAGAGTCAATTCTACTCATTTGCCCTGCACCTATTCCAATAGTTTTTTTATTTTTGGCATAAACAATTGCGTTTGACTTAACATGTTTAGCTACCTTGAAAGCAAATAATAGATCATCTTCCTGCTTGTTCGTTGGTGATTTTTTTGTAACAGTTTTCAAATTATTTTTACTTATTGTTGAGGTATCTCTATCTTGAATTAGGACGCCTCCAAAAACCGATTTAGACATATTTTTATCAATTTTTTGGCTAAATATTTTATTGTATTTTATTATGCGTAAATTTTTCTTCTTTAAGAAAATATTCTTGGCTTTGGGAGTAAAATCTGGAGCTATAACAACCTCAGAAAATGTTTTTAAAATTTCTTTGGCGGCAGCTTCATCTATTTTACAGTTACATATAATAATACCCCCAAAAGCACTTGTAGGATCACAGGATAGAGCAAGAAGGTAGGCGCTTTTAATATCTTCACTCTGTGCAACCCCACAAGGATTTGTATGTTTAATAATTGCACAAGTTGGTTCTTCCTCTTTAAAATCTGCTATTAATTGCAGGGCTGCGTCTATATCATTAATATTATTAAAGGATAGCTCTTTCCCTTGAAATTGTTCAAAACCACCTAGTCCTGTATCTGATTGTAATAATAATCTAGCAGATTGATGGGGATTTTCACCATATCTTAAAGTAATTTCCTTTGATTTTTTTACCGGTATATCAACCAGGGAAACATTATCAAACTTCTTATCAAACCAATTTGATATCATTTGATCATATATTGAAGTAAGGCGGAAGGCGGCCGCTGCCAATTGCAACCTAGTTTCTAATCTAAGGCCGCCGGTAGATTTGATTTCTTCCAGTGATACTTTGTATAAACTAGTATCTGTTATTATTGAAACTCTCTCATAATTTTTCGCTGAGGCTCTAATCATTGAAGGCCCGCCAATATCAATATTTTCAATAATTTTCTCTATGGAGCATGTGGATTCCATTATTTTTTGAAAGGGATATAAATTAACAACAACAAGATCAATTTCATTAATTTCATACTGAGTGATTATTTTTTTGTCATCTACATGGTCAAGTCGTGACAATAAGCCAGCATAAATATTGGGATGAAGGGTTTTTACTCGACCACCAAGTATTTCAGGAAATCTTGTAATTTCATCAATTTTTTTTACTTTAATATTATTTTTACACAATAGATCAGCTGTACCACCGGTAGATATTATTTCAATCCCAAGCTGCTCAAGACCTTCTGCAAACTTCACAATGTTTGTTTTGTCATAAACACTAATTAGAGCTCTTCGTATCTTAATATTTTTATTTTTCATCTTTAATGATTAATTTCTTCTTATAAAATTATAATCCGAAAATAAGATTAATTATACTTTTTAAGTTTTTCTAATAATTCTTCTAAATTAGGAATTGATGTATAATCCTCACTTAAACCGCCTGAACCAGCAGGACTCTTGCACGTAAAAAACCTACATTCATCATCTAGTACACGAATCCCGTGAATAGTATTGCGAGGAATATAGATAAGATCTCCAGCTTCAGCAGTTGAGATATCGTCATTTAATAAAACAGCTAGTTTTCCTGAAAGCAAATAAATCCACTGCTCATCATTGTGATGTACATGAGGAGGAGGAACATCTCCCTTTTTGTAGGTAACCAATCCTGCTTTTATTAATTCACCACCATATTGAACTACTTGAATATGAGGCCGAACAACGTCTGCAGTTAATTTCATTTCATTGGCTTTATAAATTGGCATAACATATCCCCCTTGATGATAATTAAAATATCTATGGAATTAATAATCAAATTAAAATTACATTTCAGAATTATATTATTATTTTTTTTCCAAAATGGAAATAAAGAAACCATCATTTCCACCATTGGCTATCATTCCAGGAATGATTCTCATATATCCCTCTTTTGTAATTGCTTTCTCAAAACCTGGAACTTTGCTTGATGTGATTTTTCTTATTTTAATATCATCTTTTAATTTAAGGATATTATTAATTTGTTCTTCACCTTCTTCCGGCTCAAGTGAACATGTGCAGTAGATCAAAATACCCCCCTTATTCAACATGTCTATGCCAGAAGATAATAATTTTTTCTGCAATATTATTAAGCTACTTAAATCAATATCTTTTCTAAGTAATATATCTGGGTTTTTTCTAAGAACCCCTGTAGAACTACATGGAGGATCTAATAATACCCCATCAAATTTTTCATTTGGTACCCATTTAGTTGCATCAGCCAGTACTATCTCTGCGCCGAAATTCAATCGTTTTAGATTTTCTCTCAATATTTCAATACGTTGTGAATTTTTTTCAATTGCGACTACTTTTGCTCCGCAAGATATTAAAGATGCTGTTTTTCCACCTGGCGCCGCACATAAATCAACAAAATTTTTATTTTTTATTTCATTTTCAATAATTTTAACGGGGATTGCAGCAGAAACATCCTGAACCCACCAATATCCATCATTGTAATATTTTAAGTCGGGTATGTGGGAATAATTTTTTAATCTAATTGACCCAGAAGCCAATTGTAATCCCCCGAGCTCCTCTGCTATTTTTTGATTACCATGAGTATAAGTTAGGCTTAGATCAAGAGGAGGTATTTCCATTAACGTATTTGCAATTGTTCTTATTTCTAAAATACTGTAGACCTTCTCCCATTTTTGAAGGAGCCAAATTGGTAATAAATCTACAGGGTCTTTCTTATCAGTAAGAATTTCATCTATTTCTCTGCTTACTTTTCTTAATACTGCATTGACAAGATTTTTGAGCTTATTAGATTTCTTATCTTTCTTTGTTAATTCGATAGCTATATTAACAGCAGCATGAGGAGCAATTTCTAGATAAATAATCTGACATATTGTTAATAACAGAATTAAGTGTATTCTTTTGGAATGTTTATCAATTGGTCTCTTTAGATATTTTAACAATATCTTTTCTAGATGATTATATCTGCGAAGTGTTGACATTAGGATCATCATAGAAAGTGCAATATCCCTTTTTGGTATTTTTGAATATTTTTTTTTATTAAGTAGTACATTTAATGCTAAGTCTGGATTAGTATTATTTTCAGTAATCTCATAGAGAATATCTAACGCTAATTCTCTGGATAGCATGCCATCTTTTTTTGTTGCAATAGATTTAACGTGAGGTTTCATATTTAAATTATTAGTAATTATTACTATATATATATAGATTAAGATAAAAATGAGTATTTGAAAATAAATGACTTCAAAAAATAAAAAAAAACTCGCTCCTGAAGCTTTGAGAGCAATTAAAGAAGCCGAAGAAAGAAGAGCTAAAGAAAATAAGAAAAATATTGATTTACCAAAAGAGGTCGATGGTCCTACTGGCTTGGAGCCTACAAGATATGGTGATTGGGAAAGAAAAGGAATAAC
>CEUZ01138790.1_pt1 | contig 10562 bp, 8 predicted proteins | sample 361511 | NCBI WGS metagenome assembly CEUZ01 (sample SAMEA2622822, study PRJEB7988) | marine metagenome | biome: marine biome (ENVO:00000447); feature: surface water layer (ENVO:00002042); material: "saline water (ENVO:00002010), including plankton (ENVO:xxxxxxxx)" | depth 5 m | reverse complement strand
ACTCGCCCTTCCTGGCATTGTCTTCGGATCAGTTGGAACAGCCGGGCAACGCTGCACCAGTACACGCCGCATAATTGTCCATCGTGCGATAAGAGATGAGCTGGTCCCTCGCCTAATAACGGCTTATGCAGGTGTGCGTATCGGTAATCCACTCGAAGAGGGCACGCTCATGGGCCCACTCCTTGATGAGACCTCGGTGAACGCATTCGTGACTGCCCAACAAAAAGTGGTTGCAGAAGGAGGTGAAATTCTTTACGGGGGCGAAGTGCTAGAAGGAGAAGGGTTCCCTGGGGGTAGATATGTCCGACCGTGCATCGCCTCGGCAGCGAACCATTTTCAAATTGTTCAAGATGAGACATTCGCACCGATCCTTTACATCATCGACTACGGAAACGCAGACTCATCTCCTTCCAAAGCAGTTGAAGAAATGGGTGAGGCGCTCCAGATTCACAACGATGTTCCGCAGGGTCTGTCATCATCGATTTTTACGGACAACATCCGGGAAGCTGAGTACTTCCTCTCAAATCGAGGCTCCGATTGTGGGCTTGCCAACGTCAACATCGGAACATCAGGAGCGGAAATCGGTGGTGCCTTCGGCGGGGAGAAGGAAACCGGTGGAGGCCGCGAATCTGGATCGGATGCGTGGAAAGCTTACATGCGTCGCCAAACGAACACGGTGAATTGGAGCACCGATCTCCCGCTGGCCCAAGGCATCTCATTCGAGTGACCAACGTTCCTTCGGATAGAGTGAGGCCTCTAAAAGTTCTATCCCGTCCCCCTCAAGAGCACCTCATCATGCCAAGAGTACTTCGCTCTTAAACATTTAGGCCCCCTTTTTACGTTTCTTCGGTTTACGGCCTTGATTCGGGTGGCCTAAGTGTTTCCAGGTCTCACCTCGACGGAGCATGTAGATGGTGCTAGCCGAAACATCGAGCTTCTTTGCCCAGACAGACCCGGGGCTACCCCATCTGTCTTTTTTCTCATCCCAATCGTCCAGAACTTTTTTTGCCTGCTTGAGAGTCAACTCGGAGTGAGGCGATTTTTCCCCACGAAGCCAAACATTCGACCCCTTCCAACGCCCAACCCGTTGGACTGGACCACCGAATTTCCTGCCTGTATGACCGAGGCAGTAGTGCCGGACCTGATTCACTGAAAACCTCGGATACCTTCGCGATATTTCTGTGTATAGGTGTCCTTCTTCCGCCAGTTTCCGCCACTCTCTAACCAATTCTTCGTTGGGCTTTGCCATGCTAGCTAAAGCAACTTTGCTCTCTCAGAAATAAAGAAAGGACAAGCCGCTTATACCTCTCACCCGGATCAGTTCCTTACTACAAGATTAAAGGAATCACTTTAAGTTCTTAGCTCGGATCGATTGAGCTCAAGGGACACGGGAGCTAACAGATGCTACTACGCGGTGATTAGCCTATGAGCGAAACGTTGACGAAACTTGACAACCTTGGGAGCGATCACAGCCGTACAGTATGGTTGTCCACCGTTTCGCTCGAAGTAGGCATCATGATAAGGCTCGGCCGCATGAAAGACTTCTAAAGGGGCTATCACGGTAACAATCGGGTCAAGCCAAGGGCCTTTCACACCTAACTCAGCAATCACATCGCGAGCTATTTCGGCCTGCTTATCGGAGTGTGTAAAGATTGCCGATCGATATTGCGTGCCCATATCTCCACCCTGCCGGTTGAGTGTCGTTGGGTCATGGATCCCAAAGAAAATCTCTAGCAGATCAGCATAGCCAATGACGTCGGGATCAAACTCAACCTGAACGACCTCGGCGTGTCCCGTGGTGCCTGTGCAGACCTGCTTGTAAGTCGGATCCAATGTGTGCCCACCAGTATAGCCAGACTGCGTGCCCCTGACGCCCTTTACCAGATCGAAAACCGCTTCTAGACACCAAAAACACACACCCCCAAGGGTAGCGAACTCGGATCCCCTCACGAGATCACCTTTGGACCATCTTTGCTGGGGCGGGTCCATGGCTCCCACTCAATGCCTCGCACGTATTTTTGAATCCACCGGATCTCCTCAACATCACGAGTGCGCTGATGACGTGGCTCTCGGAAGCCGTGCGGTTCCCTCGGAAAGCGGATATATCGTGCGGTCTTGTCTTGGTCTCGCAGAGCCTGAAAGAACATCATGCTCTGCGGCTCTGTGTCCGTGCGATCATTCATGCCGTGCATGATAAGCGTAGGTGTCGTGACATTCGCCACATGAGTTAAAGCCGACCGATACCTCCACTCCTCTGGGTTATCCCAAGGAGTACCGCCTATATACCAAAGTGAAACGTCGTGATTGAATCCTGGGCCATACTCGGATGTCCAATCGGAAACCATCGCGCCCACCGAGGCACCCTTAAAACGCTCTGTCTGGGTTATCGTCCAGCCTCCAAGAATACCACCGTAACTCCATCCTCGAAGACCAAGTAAATCCTCGTCGGCAATGCCCTGATCAATAACCGCATCGACACCAGTCATGAGGTCCCAGTAGTCCCCTCCACCTATGTCATTCATATTGCCACGGAGAAGCTCGTCAGTGTATCCAGAACTGCCACGAACGTTCGGAAATAGTTGGGCGTAACCTAGGCCAGACCAAACTTGGGCCCGTGCGTTGAACGTATTAGTGAAGACACCCGCCGGGCCTCCATGAATATGTAGTAGCAGAGGCAGGTGCTCCGAAGCACCTTCCGGCAGCGTAAGAATTCCCTCAATCTCACGTCCATCACGACTCTTCCATCGCATGAGTCGTGACTGCCCCAAAGTGAGATCGGTCGAAACCCAAGGATTGGCGTCAGTCAGCTTCTTGCCATTATCTCCGTTCGTAGGCCCAGCCCAGATATCCGGGGGCGTGCTCCAGTCCTCAGCGACGTAGGCCATCATGGACCGGTCCGCCGAGAACGAGGAGGGAGCAAGGGAACCCTCGTGCTCGGTCACCTTCTCAACGCGTTCACTTGCAAGATCGAGCCTGTAAAGGTTGTTGTTGGTTCCTTGGAGCCCACTGAACAGCAGCGCTGAGCCATCGGAGACCCAGACGAACTGGCGAATATTTCCGTCAAACGCACCTGACACGATCTTCGTATGCCCAGACTCAATCTCCATGACCCATATCTTGTCTAGTCTCAGCTCCCATTCACCATCGCTTGGTGCCTCATAAGCAATACGGCGGCCATCAGGAGCCCACGTCAATCTGCCCTCAGGAGAACGATTTTCCGTCAATTGACGGATCTCTCTGGATTCTATATCCAGAAGATAAATCTCTGAGAGGTTACCCTGATTTCGGCGATTTTCTGTTCTCGCTGTGAACACAATCGAGTTTCCATCAGGAGCGACGGAAAACGACCCGATACGGTTCTCAGACTCCGTCAGCCGAGTCTCTCGCTTGGTATCTAACTCGAGGCTCCACAAGTCGTTCCATTCCCCTTCGGTCTGACCGTTCGGCCCCTCGTCGACAAAGATCGCATCACTCCCGGCCTCGTGCGCCTTGTCCTCCTCATCGCTTCGCCTGTGTGATGCTAGGAAGACAATTCGTGTGCCATCATCTGTCCACTGGTATGAGCCGACCGCTGTCTCGTGATCACTCAGCTGCACTGCCTCCCCACCGCTCGTGCGCATGATAAAGAGCTGTCGTTTATCATCCACAATCCGAGTAAAAGAAAGCCGCTCGCCGTCGGGTGAAAACTGAAACGCGCTTCCCCCGCCCTCTCCAATGAACGGCCATGGCTCCTCGCTTCCATCCGAAAGCGCTTTCCACCAAGTAGTATTCCTCTCGTTCTCGTCCCAATCGAGCTCCGATTTCGAGAAAAGTACCCAACTGCCATCCGGGGAGATGAGGGCACCGCCAACCCGAACCATGTCCAATGCATCGTCTGTCGTCATTGAACGACGATCCTGACCATCAACGGGTGTCACTAAGAGAAAGAACGCTAGATAAGCCAGAACGTTGCGCAAAGTATCCTCCTGAAGCTTAATTCGGGGCCACATCGTTACTTAACATGTGACAGCACGCAAGAAGTCAAGCATTCGACCTTCATGGCTTACGGATTTGGCGATCCTGAAACAACCTGCTTCATGATCTGAAGGGCCGCGGCTACGTCTTCTTCCGAAAGGTCACGGTGAAGCACTGCACGCATTCCATGCTGACCGCTCGGTAACATATACAGGCCGCGGCTATAGCAGTCAGAAGCAAAGTCACCAGCGTCCATCTCGACCTCAAAGCGGACGATGTTGGATTGAACACTGGTCATGTCCACAGAGAAGCCGGCGGTGCTCTGCAAAGCCCGTGCGAAAAATGATGCTCGCTCCACATCAATGCTAAGATCACCACGATGGTGCTCTAGGGCATGAAGGGCTGCTGCCGCAACCATCCCCGATTGCCTCATACCTCCGCCAAACTGCTGCTTGAAACGCCGTGCACGGTCAATAAAGGGCTTCTCACCTACAAGAGCTGACCCGATCGGGGCGCCAAGACCCTTACTGAAGCATACGTTCACGGTATCGAACGGCTCAGCGTAAACGCTAACATCCACACCTGACGAAGCAGACGCGTGCCATAGACGCGCGCCATCGAGGTGCAGTGTCATGCCGTGAGCCCTACCAGTCTCACATACGTTCCTCAGTCCATCGAGCGGCCAAATAGTGCCGCCAGCTCCATTGTGAGTGTTCTCTATACAAAGGAGGGTCGGCGGTGATAATAGGGTCGACGGATTGAAGGGATGCGCTCTGCCAATAGTTTCTATCAACTGGTCAGCTGTGAAGACACCATTCACCCCATCTAGCGGTCGCATAGTGACACCACTCAGTGCTGCCCCGCCTCCGCCTTCACTCCTTACGATATGGGCTCGTCGCTCTAGCACAACTAAGTCACCCGGCTCGGTGTGCGTCCTAATCGCAATCTGATTGGACATACTCCCAGTTGGAACAAACACAGCATCTTCTTTGCCCAAAAGGTTAGCAACAACGGCTTCCAGTTTGTTCACAGTCGGGTCATCAGCATAAACGTCGTCGCCGACTGCAGCACTCAACATGGCCTCGCGCATTTCCGGCGTTGGCTTCGTCACAGTGTCGCTACGCAGATCGATCATTGGGGGTCCCTCTAATGGTGCAGATGCGCCCGAAGCTCCACCGTCCGGGAGAGCATGGCAAGACGCCAAAGATAGTGGCTTACAATGGAGTCGAACTTGACGGGACAGTCACACGCCCTCAGATGAAAGAGGCTCAAATTGTGCTTGGAGTTACCCAATGCCCCGTTTCCCAGAAAACAGTTCCCGCCGAAAACGGCTTATCCGTCTGTCTACAGCCCTAATCACAACACTGGCTGTACTAGGCGGCTGCACCAAAGATGAGGTGACGCCAGATCCCGATGCTGAACTGCGTCGGGACCCGCTGCTGAGAGCGGGCAATTACGCAGAAACCGCACCTGCCCGTTTTCAGGTGAGCTTGGAGACATCTGCCGGAAATGTGCTGATCGACGTTCATCGAAGATGGGCACCACTAGGGGCGGACCGGTTTTACAGCCTAGTGCGCGGCGGCTACTACAACGACGCTCGGATCTATCGAGTCGTTGAGGGATTCATGGCTCAATTCGGGCTCAATGGAAATCCCTACGTAAATCAGGTTTGGAAGTCGGAATTCCTAGTAGACGATCCGGTTATAGAAACTAATTCGCGGGGACGTGTAGCCTTCGCCAAGGGGGGACGGCACACACGAACGACCGAAGTCTTCATCAGTTACAAAGACAACACGGCACTCGACAACGAGGGATTCTCACCATTCGGCGAGGTAGTCGAGGGCATGGACGTGGTGGACGCCTTCTATGCTGGATATGGGGACGGCCCCCCAAGGGGCGACGGCCCGTATCAGGCTATGGCCGCTGCCCGCGGCAACGATTACTTGGACACCGAATTTCCTTACCTGACAAGGATCACTCGCGCGAGTATAAACGAGCAGAACTGATTACTGAGTTGGATCTGCCCTCCCGGACCCGCAAGGTCCGGGAGGGGGTTCTTTCTGTTTCATAAAATCAGTCGCGCGTATACCTCCACCACCGCAGCTATCTCTCGGTTGGCTGCTCCATAAGCGCGTTAAAGAGCAACTTATAAGTACCGTGGGTCTGCGCCCGATGTTGAGTCCGAAAACCAAGCATAAGAATTTTGCCCTCGCCCTTGTTAATAACCGCTACCGCAGCCCTTTCTGCTATCGTCTGCTCACCTAGTAACCAGCCACTCTCCAGAATATCGCGCTCAGGATACGTAGCGAGCCGATGCACATCTGAACTGTAGGCTCCAGCACGTGTATCGTAGACTTGACCACCGGCCAAGAAAGCTGCGAGAGCACGATCAGGCATCCCGAAGGCGAGCGGATGCTCATTGTCGACATTAATCCTAAGGGTTGCCCCGGGTGCCCAGAAATCTCTGCCCCACATCCCTTCTACGTGGTTGCTCACCGGAACGTCCAAATCCTCAAGCGCTAAATCACCAGCCTCGGAAAATGTCACCAGCATGCCACCGTTACGGACGAACTCGTCTAGAGCAGTAATACCCGCTTGGCCAAAACCACTCCGGTACGCAGGCGGCGCAGCTTCCGGGTCATCGCTACCGTCGACCATCATTTCCCTAGAGTCACTCGGCAGAATGATTACGTCCCATCGCTCATGCAGGTCTCCTCGCAAGATCTCCGCGTCCATGATGGTCGTGTACTGGAACTCAAAATCTTCAAGGAGTAATCGCGTCCAACCCTCATCCATATTTCCACCGTAGTAGCGCTGGAATATCCCGATGCGCTGCTGGGAAAGCGGATAAACCCCAGTCCCGTCGAGTGCAGCCGCAGGGAGCGGTGCGAAATTGACCCCCGTCTCTTCAGCGATCTCACGAACGACTTCTATGTCCACACCGGAACCCACGAGAAAGTCACCCATTCGAAAACCACTCCCGTCCGTGCGCGCGCGACTCACTGTAGCCCCTGCAACGAACAGCCGATTTACCGCTTCGAATGAGTCGTTGAGTTGAGTATCTAGCACGTATCCGCCTGCACCTTCAGCTACGTCACCAACAGGATTGATCTCACTGGAGACAGTCGTCAGTGGGGCCACAACTGCGGTGCTAACCGGATCAACGCGCACACCCATGAACTCTGAAATATTATCCGTAGTCATATCGTACGGGCGGATCGGATTACCATCCCGGTCTCGTGTATAACTGTTATCTGGATAATAAGTCTTTCCTAGCAACCATCGGACGACGCCCCTTTTGGGCTGGGCTAGGGATATTACATAACTACCCTCTCCATACACGCGCCCCTCGTGTTCGAACTCCCGACTCGCTTGATCAATCGTAATACCCTGAAGAAAGAGCTTGTTGACCATCTTCTGCATGGTGAGTGGATCGTGTTGCTCTGCAGGAATGATGAAAGCTTTCGTTTCTCCCTCCTTTCCTCGCTCTGTCTGTCGGCTCGCCTTGTTGAAGGCGTTACGTAGAACCGTCTCTCGGTTCTTAGCAGCAATCTCTAGCGGGGAGAATGTGGCAACGACTTGTCGGTCGACGATGTCGCGGACACGCCACCAACCACCCTCCCACGGATTTGGAAAGGTGGTCTGCATCTCATATTCAGGGAGCTGTCGCGATCCCACCAACTGATCTGGATGTACATACAGTGGGGTAGCGAGACGGGCACTAGCTGACTCGGTCAGCATCCCTGCTATGTTGTGAAAAGGCGTGATCCAGTGGAACCCGAAATGTCCCCAACCAGAGTAAATCGCTGCTCCAATGGCGCCCTCGAGCTCGTGCTCGTCCATCTTGTACGCCATGTGAGCGCCATACCATGCCATCTCACGCCAGACGAGGGGATCGCCGTCCGGGCGGATCGGCTCAGCATAAGGCGGCAAATAAATCCTTGCGGTATAAGCCCCCATCTGATGATGATCGATGAACGCCTGCGGGATCCAGTCGCGGAAAAGGAGGCGAGCGACGTACTGTGACTCGACCGTGTTTTGCATGAAAGCATCGCGGTTATTGTCGTGTCCGATGTAGTGATGGTAGAGTTCTGGAAGCCCTACAGCCTCATATTCAGTTCCAACCCACTGATCGTACCAGTCGGTGACAATATTGATGCCGTCGGGATTCATCCCCGGGACAATTATTGAGAGCGTTTCATCTAGGATGAGCTCAATCTCAGCGTCGTTCCTGGTCGCAAACTGGTACATGACCTCAGCCGCTGACTGGCTTCCCGCCACCTCAGTGGAGTGGAGAGCGTACCCTTGAAGGAAGACGACCTTGCCATTTTCCACCGCTCGGTCGACCTCAGCCGTTGTTCGGCCTCTCGGATCGGAAAGGATATCATTCATCCTCCTAATCTCGTCTCGGTTCGCCAAGTTTTCGGGAGATGATACGTAGATAACCAAGAATGGATTGCCGAGAGTCGATTCTCCGACTTCTTCAACCACTATACGATCGCTCGCGTCTCCGAGTAGTTCATAGTACTCCACAAGCCGATCCCAACGCGCGAGTTGACGGTCCGCCCCCATCTGATGTCCAAAAAACTCTTCTGGTGATGGGATAGCTCCATCAACAGGAGCATCCTGAGCGTGCGTCTCGATAGGCCCCAAGGCCAGCACAAAGCTCACCAAGAGCGCACCAAGAGGTGTACATCCGTTACTTCCAATACGGTTCGGGCCAAGCATCATCAGTATCTCTGAGAGTTCACAAACATCATTCAGACAGCCTAGAGGCCAGTCCGTAACCAGACAAGCCAGTTCACAGTGGATCCACAGAGGAGGGAGTCGACCCCAAACTCCAGAGCTAACTCACACAGTCAGCGCATTCGGGGGCTTCCGGAAAAACTAAGAGCCTTTCGTAAGGGATCTCGCCTCCACATACGGTACACATCCCGAACACCCCTTTTTCGATACGCCCAATTGCGTCGCGAAGCTGGGACAGGCGCACCACTTCTCGTTCCCGCAACCCTTTAGAAACACTCTGGTTCTGTAACGAATCCATCCGTGACAGTCTTCCTACTGCAGCTTGGTCCAGTTCGACCGTTTGGAGGGCTTCATCGGTCACTTTCATGCTCTGCTCAAGGCGGACTAACTGCCGTTCCAGTTCAACCCGGATTTCGATTATCTGGTCAGTGGTCCGTTGATGCTTCATGCAAGTAACAAGGGCTATACTACGGCACTCAAAGAGTTTTCCATTCTTCACTATCAACCCAGTCACGCAGCCTCCGGATCCTGTCTGGACCAATACGACAACATCCTCCGACAATGGTCGCGCCAGCGCAGATCGAAGCCTTAATAGCGTTCATCCACGATTCACCAGAGCCCCGCCACGACCGGGTGGGAGCGTCATAATTCTCACCTGAATTAGGGTACGCGATAATCGGCAAATCTGTCGTGGAGCGGATCTTATGAATCAGGCTGGGGACAAGACGTGGTGCCGTGCAGTTGACCCCGACCGCAGCGACACGCGAAGCTCGGTCGCATAGAGCGGCTACCTCCTCGATCGGCGTACCATCCCACAAGTGACCCCCATCACCGCAACAAAAACTCAGCCAAGCCCAGCGTTGGCCGTCCGCCTCCAAAATGTCGAGGAGAAGCTCTGCTTCCATCCCATTCGGAATCGTCTCGCACGCCATGATATCAGGACCACTGTCAGCCAAAACTGTCCAGCGGTCTTGATGAAAAGCCTTTATAGCACCAGCCTCGGCTTCATATCGTCCGTTGTACTCTGATCCGTCAGCCAGAAATGCTGCATAAGGTCCGATACTCGCTGCTACTATGGGACTTAGAGTAGATGAAGGCTTCCGCTTGTCTATCGCCTCACGCGCTAGTTCAGTTGATCGAGCAAGCAGTGAAGTTGCCTCATCTCGCCCGATTCCGGCCGCAGCGAACCCAGCACAAGAAGCCTGATAGCTAGCAGTCGTTATACAATCAGCCCCGACATCCAAATATCGTGTATGTGCCATCAAAATGGCTTCCGGATCGTCACGCAGTAGCCTGGACGACCAAAGCTCGTCCGCCAACACATGACCTTGGTCCTCCAGCGCGGTTGCGAGTCCTCCATCGAGTATCACCAGCCCGCGGGCTTCGAGAATGCGAACGAACGGATCCGAGTTCATCGTACTTCAAACGACATGATCGAGTCTAGTTGGGGGAATTTTCTGTCTAGGAAAGCGTTGCCAGAGGCCGCTATCGAATCTTCCCACTGCATAGGGTCGTCCCCATACGCTGCGTATAATGCATCGACCGTTTCCATCCCAGAGATCACTCTGCCTACAGGTGGAAAGCCGATCACTCCAAGCCAAGAAAGTTCATCTAGGTATGAATTATCGCTGCGATTGATGAATAGAATGCTCGACCTAGATCCAATGCCCCCTCTAGCGAAAGAAACCGAACCACGGACGTTGCTCGCCTTAGTCGGCTCGTCGACAAGTCCTTTCTGCACCCATTCGGCGTCGAGAGATGGCTGCCCTGAATATCCAAACTGTGCGTAATTATCGTTCACGCGGTAGATCCGAGAACCTTCCCAATATCCAATCCGGGCTAGGGTCCAGACCCTGTCTACA
>CEUZ01012858.1_pt1 | contig 10570 bp, 11 predicted proteins | sample 361511 | NCBI WGS metagenome assembly CEUZ01 (sample SAMEA2622822, study PRJEB7988) | marine metagenome | biome: marine biome (ENVO:00000447); feature: surface water layer (ENVO:00002042); material: "saline water (ENVO:00002010), including plankton (ENVO:xxxxxxxx)" | depth 5 m | reverse complement strand
TCGCATAATTAAATATATAATATTGATATGATAACAGGCAGATATCCTTCATTAAGACTAAGAAGAAATAGAAAATTTAGTTGGACTAGAAGATTAATTAGAGAAAATGATTTGTCTTCAAATGATTTGATTTTACCTATTTTCCTTACAGAAGGAAAAAATAAAAAAAATAAAATATTAAGTATGCCTGGTATATATAAATATTCTGTTGATATGCTTCCAAAAATTATTGATGAAGCTATTAAAAATAAAATACCGATGGTTGCATTATTTCCAAACACAACAACAAATAAAAAGAATAATTTAGGATCAGAGGCTCTAAATGAAAATAATCTTGTATGCAGAGCTCTTAGAAGTATAAAAAAAAAATATAAAAATGAAATTGGCTTAATGACAGATGTAGCGCTGGATCCATACACATCTCATGGTCACGATGGATTGTTAAAAAAAAATAAAATATTAAATGACGAAACAATCAAAATTTTAATTAAACAATCATTGCTACAATCTGAAATGGGATCTGATGTTTTGGCTCCATCTGATATGATGGATGGGAGAATTGGTAAAATAAGAAAAGCTTTAGACAAAAATAAATTTAATGATGTGCAACTGTTATCATACGCAGTTAAGTATGCTTCAAATTTTTATGGTCCTTTTAGAGATGCAGTGGGTTCTAAAAATGCTCTTAAAGGAGATAAAAAAACTTATCAGATGGATTTTTCAAATTCAGACGAAGCTATAAGAGAGGTTGCTTTAGATATAAAAGAGGGAGCCGACATAGTAATGGTAAAACCAGGCATGCCTTACTTAGATATAATTAGAATAATAAAAAATAAATTTAAAGTACCAGTATTTGCATATCAAGTATCAGGTGAATACTCTTTGATAAAAAATGGAATTGATAAAAAAATTATTAACCAAAAAGCAATAATAGAAAGTTTAATATCATTTAAACGCGCAGGAGCAAATGCAATTGTTACTTATTTTGCTAATCAAGTAGCAAGTAAACTAGATTAAATTAATTTTATAAACTCATTTCTTGAAATTGGATAATTAATATTATTTGGAATTAGTACAGATTTATTTAAAAAATCACCGACAATTTTTAATCCATCTTTAAGTTCATTAATATTAATATTCTTTGTATTGTTGTTTAACAAAAAATTTGGAATCTGTTTCAAACCATCAATCGTTACTGTATATGAATTTTCATTTATATATTTATCTTGATCTACATAATCATTAAAATTTATATCGTACCCAACAAGTTTTATAATTTCTAGTTCCCAAAATATAAATTTTTTAATCCAGTCATCGTGATTTATAAGTTCATACAACTGGAAAAATTGGTTATAAATTTTTTTATTTAACTGGTTTTCTACTGTCAGAATTTTAACTAGATTTAGTGAATATATAATGCAATTAAGCTTTAACTTATTATCAAGAAAAAATGGAGTGTAAATTTTTTCTATTTCAACTTTGAAGTACCCTGCTTTATTTTGATTTTTAGAATTAAACTGAATATTAAATTGATTACCTATAAGCAAAAAACTTTTTAACTTGGTCGATGTTGCTCCAAATATTAATCCAGATACTTTACCGTTATTCTCAGTAAAAAATTCAGCTATAACAGAATTTTCATTATATTTATTTTTACTTAAAAGAAATCCTTTATCTTCAAATTTCATTTTTTATCTTCAAGAGAAGTTAACAATTTTGTAGCCGCCGCTTGTTGAGCAAGTTTTTTTGAGGCACCCTCTGCTTCAACAAATACAGTATTTTTAATTTTAACTGCCACTTTAAAATTAGGTTTATGCTTGGGTCCAGTATCAGAAATAAACTTATAGATAGGCAAAATTTTAAATCTTTTAAGTGAATATTCTTGTAGTTTAGTCTTTGCGTCAACAATAATTATATTTTTATCATTAATATGTTTATCCCAATTTTTAAGAATAAATTTTTCTGCTAATTCAAAACCTTTATCTAAGTAAATAGCACCAATTAAAGCTTCGCAAGAGTCGGAAACAATTTTTTTCTCTACAATTTGTTTTTTTGTTCTTAAATTACCAATATTAACTATCTTATCTAATTTTAATTGTTGTCCTACTTCAAAACATTTATTCTTATTAACTAAAGACGCTAATTTTTTATCTAAGATGCCTTCTTTTTCATTTGGAAAAATTTCTAATAATTTCTTTGAAATACACAATCCAAGAACTCTATCACCTAAAAACTCCAATTTTTCATAATTATTTATTTTGTCAGCACTTTTATGGGTCAAGGCATTAATATAAAGATTTATGTTATTAACTTTAAATCCTAAATTGTGTTCAAGTTTATTAATTATTTTTTTCATTATTTTAATTTTTTAAAAAATCTATCAAATCTGATTAGCTCAGGCCATTTCCATATTTGAAAGATACTTCCTTTCTTACTATTAGAGGAAAAAAACAAAACGCGTGCTTTGCCAACTAAATTATCTTTATGCACATAACCCACATCAGATAAAAATCTGCTATCTTTTGAACAATCTCTATTATCTCCTAAAAAAAAATAATGATTACTTGGAACTACATATTTGTCAGAATTTTTAAAAGAAATATCATTTCTGTATGAAACAACATACGATTTATTATTTGGTAATTTTTCTTCAAAAGTAGAAACATGTATTTTTTGATTTCCACAATAAATATAATCATCATCACTAATTAATGTTCTTAATATTTGATTATTGTTCAAATATAAATTTCCATCAATAAATTGTATAATATCACCTGGTTGTCCTATTAATCTCTTAATATAATCTGTTCTATTATCCGCAGGAGTTTTAAATACTATAATATCACCTCTTTTTGGATTTTTTTCAAAAATTCTTCCTTTATATAGAGGAGGGCTAAAGGGAAATGAGTGATTGCTATATCCATATGAATATTTTGTAACAAACAGCCTGTCACCTACTAAAAGATTTATTTCCATAGACGATGAGGGAATATAAAATGGCTGAATAATCAAAGATCTAATTATAATTGCAATAATTAATGCATATATTAGTGTTTTAATATTATCAATTATTGTACTTTTTTTTATCATTTCTTCTCAATTATTACATATGCTATTGAATAGTTCTTTTCATCAGAAAGTGATAGATTAGTCTTAAATGATTTTACATTAAATTTTCTTTTTAAAAATAGTATGGTTCTCTTATTGAGATTTATTGAAGGTTTTCCGCTTTTACTATTTCGTACTTCAATATCATTAAAATGCAACTTTTTGGATATACCATAACCAGTTGCTTTAGAGAAAGCTTCTTTGGCTGCAAATCTTTTGGAAAAAAAATTTATCTTATTCTTTAATTTACGTGAATATATTTGCTCGTTATAGGTAAAAATTCTTTCAACAAATTTTTTGTTTTTTAAAAGTTTTTTTATTCTATTATTATTAACTATGTCTACTCCAATACCAATAATTGACATTATTTATTATTTAAAATTTTTTTAAATTTCTTTATTACATTTTTTAAACCATATTGAATAGATTCACCAATTATAAAATGTCCAATATTATACTCTGTAATTTGAGCAATCTTTTTTAAAATTTTAGTTGTTTTATAATCTAATCCATGGCCTGCATGAATTTCTAAATTAATGGATTGAGCATATTTTACACAATTTTGAATTTTGATAAATTCACTTTTGTATCTTTTATTTTTTTTAACAAGATTGGAAATTTTACCAGTATGTATTTCAACACATTGAGTATGTATTTGTTTTGCGATTTTAATATCTTTAATAGAAGGATTTAAAAATAAACTTGTTCTAATATTTGAATTATTTAATTTTTGGATAATCTTTTTTATTTTATTTTTATTTTTGCTAAGATTTAATCCACCCTCTGTTGTGATTTCTTGTCTCTTCTCAGGTACGATACAAACATAATTTGGTTTATATTTTAGAGCAATTTTAAGCATTTTATTTGTAGCTGCCATTTCAAGGTTTAATGGAATATTTTTATTAGATGAAATAATTTTTAAGTCTTCATCATTAATATGACGTCTGTCTTCCCTTAAGTGTATTGTTATTGAATTAGCCCCATATTTAATTGCATTTAAAGCGGCATGATAGGGTTTTGGATGTGATTCACCTCTTGCATTACGCACTGTTGCTACATGATCAATATTTACACCAAGATTAATCATGTAATTCTTCTGCTGCCTGGCGATGAAACAGGAATTTTTTTTAGGTATGTTGGTAAATTTATTTTATTATAAGTAGGTATATTTAATTTAATTTGAGATACAATTTTTTTTTTTATTTTTAATTTTTTTTTGTTTGATCTATCTATTATACAAGCAAATCCAACCAATATTGATTTTGATTTTTTAATTAATTTAACACATTCCAAGCTGGATTTTCCAGTTGTTATTACATCTTCTATTATTAATACTCTTTGCTTTGGCTTAATATTAAAACCTCTTCTTAATTGAAATTTACCTTTTACTCTTTCGCAAAAAATTGTCTCTTTATTCAAGATTCTTCCTATCTCATAGCCTATAATTAAACCACCCATTGCAGGTGCTAGAATGATGTCTATATTTTTAAATTTTTTTTTAATTTTGGAAGCCAACGATTTGCAAAGTTTTTTGGCTTTATTGGGAAAACTTAAAAGTTTTGCACATTGGACGTATTGGGACGAATGAAGTCCTGAGGAAAGGATGAAATGTCCTTCTTTTAATGCTTCAGTTTTTTTTAAAACCGCTAAAGAGTCTTTTAAAGAAAGCATATTTTTTATTTTTATGTCTAATAATTTTGAATTTTAATTCTTTTTGTTTTAGCTCACTAATTAAATTTGTAAAGTTTTTCAGGTCATTTATAATTAAATTAAATCTAAAATTTATAGTATTTTTTGTTTTTTCTACCATTTCAACGCTTGAAATATTCATTTTATTTTGCCCTATTAAACTTGTTACATCTCCTAATTGACCGGGTAAATCTGGCAAAGAAATCCATAATGTCGTATTATACTGTTTTGCTTTAAATTGTTTACTATTTTCCTTATATTGCCAATATCTTCTGATAGCAGCTCTTGCTTTTCCAGTTTTTGTTGTGCTAATCCAATGAAGCGACGGAGATACTTTTTTTGAAGTGATGATTTTAACAACGTCACCATTTCTTAGTATTGATTGAATAGGACTATCCTTTCCATTTATTTCACATCCAATAGCAGTGTCACCCACTTGAGTATGAACAGCGTACGCGAAGTCGATTGGGGTAGCATCTTTTGGCAATTTTATAACTGATCCTTTTGGAGTAAAACAAAATACATTATCTTGAAACATTTGAAGTTTTGTATATTCATAAAAATCTTCAGGATTTTCGTTTTTGTCTAAGATTTCTACTAAATCTGCCAACCAATCGTATTCTTTCCAGGTTAAAGAATTAATTTTTTCGGATGATTTGTACTGCCAATGAGAAGCGATACCCCTTTGAGCAAATTCATGCATCGACATTGTTCTAAGTTGAATTTCAATTGGTCTTTTATTAGGACCGATTATTGCTGTGTGTATAGATTGATAATTATTAATTTTTGGTGATGAAATATAATCTTTAAACCGGCCTGGTATACAGTTATAGTTACTATGAAATATTCCTAAAGCTTTGTAACATTCTTCAATGTCTCGCATTATGATTCTAAATCCCATAATGTCAGTAATTTGCTCTAGAGATGTTCTTTTTCTCTGTATTTTTCTCCATATAGAAAAAGGGGTTTTCTCTCGACCAAATATTTTACAATGTAAATTATTTTTATTTAAAAGATTAATAAATTCTTCAGATAGATTTTTAAAACTTAAGAGGTTTTTTTCTTTTATATCATCTAATCTATCTTTAATCATTTTTTTTGCTTTGACATTAAGGACGCCAAATGAGAGATCTTCAAGTTCATCACGAATTCTATTCATACCCATTCTGTCGGCTAAAGGTGCATAGATTTCCATGGTCTCTTTTGCAATACGTTCTTTTTTTTCAATATTATTTATAGCCTCAATTGTTCTCATATTATGAAGTCTATCTGCAAGTTTTACTAGCAAAACTCTAATATCTTTAGATGTTGCTAAAATCAATTTTCTAAAATTTTCAGCTTTTGTAGAGGTGTTTGCTTGATTTTCTAAAACACTTATTTTTGTTACTCCATCAACTAAATCGGCAACTTCAGTACCAAATTCTTTTGCAATTGTATTATATGTGGCATGCGTATCTTCTATTGTATCATGTAGCAATCCAGTGGCTATTGTTGCACTATCTAGTTTTAATTCAGTTAAAATATCTGCAACTGCTACAGGATGTATAACGTATGGATCACCAGAATGGCGCTTTTGATCTGCATGGGCTTTTACTGCGAATTCATATGCTTTAGATAAAGTTTCTGGGTTAAGAAACTTGTTGTAAATTTTAACTTTGTTTATTAAATCATCTGATTTTAACATAGGTTTACTATATCATTAAATCTATACAATTCTAATATCAGAAAAGTCCTTAATACTAAATTGATTGATTATACTTGAAATACTTGCTTTTGTTTTAGGATGAATCCAATTTTTATTCAACTCAAAAAGAGGAAAAATTACAAAATTTCTACTTTCTATCCTTGGATGTGGTGATTCAATTTTGTGTTCATTTAGATGAGTTTTTATCAATAAACCTTTAAAATCAATAATATCAATATCACACACTCTAGGATAATTTCTTAAACTTTTTTTCCTTCCAATTTTTTTTTCAATATTTTTAACTATTTTAAAAAGATTAGTTATTGATAAATCTGTATTTATTTTAATAACTATATTTAAAAAATTTGGAAATTTATTGTTTGGCCAAGATGGAGTTTCATAAAAACTAGAGCAGTCTTCAATATATATATTATTCTTTAATATCAAATTTTTAGCATTTTCAATATTAGATAATTTATTGCCTAAGTTTGATCCAATTCCTAGGTAGATTGATCTAACTGGTTTTTCTAAAATATCTTGCCTTGTCACGGTTCCAATCTCTTGTTTTTTTTGATTGACGCTTATCAAAATTCTTTTTTCCTTTTGCAACTGCTATTTCTATTTTTGCTTTTCCTTTTTTAAAATACATTTTTGTTGGAACTAGAGTTAGTCCATCCTTGTTCATTTTGCCAATTAACTTATTAATCTCTCTTTTATTTAGCAATAATTTTCTCTCGGCATAAGGGTTGTGATTAGAATAACTTGCTTCTTTATAGATTGGTATATGTGAGTTAATTAAATATATTTCTCCATCTTTTTCAATACCATAAGAGTCAGCTATACTTACTTTGCCGTCTCTAACAGATTTTATTTCTGATCCTTTTAGTACAAGCCCTGCTTCAAATTGATCAATTAAAAAATAATTAAAACTAGCCTTTCTATTTAAACAAATGATTTTTAAACCATTGTTATTTTTTATATTCATCAATTAAATAATTTCAGCTTCTTTTGCGATTTTTTCTAAAATTTTTTTTGTATTTTCAGTGCAGGTAACTAGTGGTAATCGGACTGCATCATCACATAATCCCATCAATTTAGCTATATATTTCACTGGTGAGGGATTACTCTCAATAAACAAATTTTTGTGTAACGGTTGAAGTTTTTTATCTAATATTTCTGCTTCTTGAATTTCTTTTTGATTAGTTGATTTAGAAAATTTTTGGAAATCCGAACACATTTTAGGAGCGATATTTGCAGTGACACTAATTGTTCCCACGCCACCTCTTTTATTAAATTCAAAGGCATTATCATCATTACCTGTTAATTGAATAAACTCTTTACCCATTTTTATTTTTTGTTGATCAACTCTATTCAAATCTCCTGTCGCATCTTTAACACCGACAATATTTTTTAATTCAAAAAGTCTTGCCATTGTTTCTACTGACATATCGATTACTGATCTTGAAGGAATATTATAAATTATTATTGGTATTCCGCAGTTATCATTAATTGCTTTGTAATGTTGATATAATCCTTCTTGTGTAGGTTTGTTATAATAGGGTGTTACTATTAAAGAACCATCTGCGCCTGCATTCTCTGCATGTTTTGTTAATGATATTGCTTCCTCAGTAGAGTTTGATCCTGTTCCAGCGATAACAGGAATTTTACCATTTGACTCTTTTATGCATAATTCAATTAACCTTTGGTGTTCATCATGGGACAAAGTGGGTGATTCACCGGTAGTACCTACAGGAACAAGCCCATTAGTACCATTTTCTAGATGGAAATTGATAATTTTTATGTATTTTTCCTCATCCACTTTGTTATTCGTGAATGGTGTGATTAATGCTACATTTGAACCTTTAAACATAAATCCTTATAACATAATTTACAGATTCATAAAAAACAAATGAACCTTAGAATAATAAAATTAATATTAATAAATATTATAATTGTAAACTGTTTTAATTTTTCTCTAGGTACAGAGTTAATTATTCCAAAAAACAAACCACAGTTACAAAAATCTGAGATTGAGCTTAATAAAATCAATTATTTACTACCTAAAAATAAGCCTATTTTAGGAAAAGAAGAAACTAAAGCTAAAGAGGTCGAAAAACAAAAGCAGATTATTACAAAAAATAGTCATGGCGTTATTCTTCCTTTACCAAAACCAGTTATTGTTACCAAAATTAAACCACCTAAAAAATCTAGATATTACTCTGAGAAAGATGTCATTAGAGCAAAAAGAGCTATAAAATTAATGGAACAATCAAAATGGTACGATGCTTTAAAAGAGGCCTGGAAAGCTAGAGATAAGTCAATCTATAATTTTATTCAATGGAAGCATTTATTAACTACCGGAAACAAGGCAACATTTACTGAGTATAATAATTTTATTTTAAAAAATTCAAATTATCCAAGAATAGGTCGAATAAAATATTTAGCTGAACACAAATTAGCATCAGATAACATTACCTATAAACAAATAATTGATTTATTTAATAATAATGAACCTTTAAGCGGATATGGAAAGATGATGCTAGGAGAAAGTTTAATTAAATCAGGACAATTAGATAAAGGTATTTCATTAATTAAATCTGGATGGATTAAAGCAGATTTAACAAAGAGTGATTTAAGACATTTCAGAAAACGTTTTAAAAAATATTTAAATTCTGATGATTATATTAAAAGAGCAGATCATCTTGCTTGGGAGGGTAAACATTGGGATTTAAGAAGAATGTTAAGATATTTACCAAAAGATGAGGAGCTTTTATATACAGCTAGACAATTATTAATGAGTAAATCTTATGGTGTTGATCAAGCTATAAGTAAAGTACCCAACAAATATAAAAATGATGCTGGATTAAATTATGACCGATTAAAGTGGAGAAGAAAACGAGGAAGAGTAGATAGTTCAGTTGAAATTTTAACTAAAATAAAAAATACTGATAGATACCTTGTAAGACCGGACAAGTGGTGGAAAGAACGAGAAATAATTTCAAGATCCCTTATATATAAAAAAAAATATGAATTAGCTTATAAAATTTCTAGTAAACATGCATTAACCGAAGGACCTGAGTATGCAGCAGCTGAATGGATGAGTGGATGGATCGCTCTTAGTTTTTTGAATAATCCAGTTTTAGCTGAAGAGCATTTTTTAAATTTTTTCAATAATGTTTCTTTCCCTATTAGTTTATCAAGAGGAGCATATTGGTTAGGTAAAACATATAAAAAACAAGGAAACAAAGAAAAATCAAATGAATGGTTTAAAGAAGGCTCTAAGTATTTGACAACTTTTTATGGTCAATTATCTCATATGGAAATTTATCCAAATAAATTATTTGAATTAGAAAATCTAATGGAAGTAGACAAAAATACTATAGAAAAATTTAATACGAAGGAATTAGTTAAGATTATTTATTTACTTGATGAATTAAATAAAGACAAACATGCAAAACATATATTAAGACATATTGCTTTGGAAGATGTTGTTTCTGGCACCGAAATACTTGCTGCTAAGTTAGCTACTGAAATTGGAAGATATGATTTTGCTATACAAGTGTCAAAAATTGCATCTTACGAACATAGATTTCATAACAAATACAATTATCCTATAATAAGTACTCCTAAATATATTAATGGAAGAAAAATACCTGAGCCTGCTTTTATTCTATCAATAATTAGACAGGAGAGTGAATTTGATTTAAGTGCCAATAGTTGGGCCGGCGCAAAAGGACTTATGCAATTAATGCCATACACTGCTAAAGTTGTTGCAAAGCAGGCTAAACTACCTTATTCAAAATCAAGATTAACAACTGATCCTGAGTATAATATTAATCTTGGATCACATTATATTGCAGGATTGATTTTAGAGTATGATGGCGCCTACCCTTTTGCAATTGCCGCTTACAACGCTGGACCAAAAAGGGTAAGATACTGGAAAAAAATAAATAAAAATCCTCAAAAAAAACAAATTGATTATGTTGATTGGATTGAACTAATTAGATTTGAGGAAACCAGAAACTATGTTCAAAGAGTGTTGGAAAATTACAATGTTTACAGATATATTTTAGAGCAAAAACCAATAAA
>CEUZ01079351.1_pt1 | contig 10573 bp, 10 predicted proteins | sample 361511 | NCBI WGS metagenome assembly CEUZ01 (sample SAMEA2622822, study PRJEB7988) | marine metagenome | biome: marine biome (ENVO:00000447); feature: surface water layer (ENVO:00002042); material: "saline water (ENVO:00002010), including plankton (ENVO:xxxxxxxx)" | depth 5 m | reverse complement strand
AGCCACTCAACTGTCATCTCCTCTTCTGTTTGAGGAATGAACTTCTTAAGCTTCCGAGTCACATTAACAAAGTAGTTTATTTCTGCGGGTTTAACAATCTAATCAAACCACTTCCAATATCCATACTCCCTATAACGGCAGCATCATGTCCTGTTTCGAGCAACTTCTTAAGAGCTGTTTCAACTTCTGCAGGTTGAACACCAAATACAAGTCCCCCTGAAGTCTGTGCGTCGGCCAAGAGGTGAACATCAATGTCTTCTACAGAACTAGCATCTACCCGCTCTTGAATCCACTCAAGGTTCCTCTGACTCCCACCTGGCAAATTTCCTTCTAAAGCCAGCTTTCTTGCATCAGGCAAAAGAGGAACTTCTGAGACATCTATTTCTATGTCAACTTTTGATTCTCTAGCTGCTCTTCCCAGATGTCCCAATAACCCGAACCCGGTTATATCAGTAGCCCCAGTTGCTCCGGCTTCAATCGCTATTTCTGCTGCCTGATCATTTAGTCTGAGCATCGATGCAATTGCCGCATCCGTTGCTTCTTTCGTTGATTCTTGCTTTTTTATAGCCGTAGTAATTACACCCACTCCAAGCTTTTTAGTGAGTATTAATAAGTCATTTTCACGAAATCCAGAATTCTTTAATAAGTTTTTCGGATCTACTTCACCCACGATAGCCAATCCGAATTTTGGCTCAGGATCTTCAACGGTATGTCCACCAGCTATTACAAAGCCCGCTTCTTCAGCAACCTGGTTGGCGCCTTCCAAAACTTCAGACAGTAGTTCTGTGGAAAGTTCTTCAGAATTCCAACCAACCAAATTAATCCCCATTAATGGTTTCGCCCCCATTGCATAAACGTCTGAGACTGCATTAGCCGCTGCTACTTTCCCCCAAGTAAGGGCGTCATCTACTACAGGTGTTATAAAATCCGCTGTCATTACTAACGCTCGGTCTTCATCTAGCTGCCAAACTGCAGCATCATCACCTGTCAATGACCCGACGATTAGATTATTTGATTTTTGTGGTTTAAGTCGGCGCAGAACCTGCTCCAAATCACTCGGAGAGAGCTTGCAGCCTCAACCAGCACCATGGCTGAATTGTGTCAGTCTCATGCTCACCTCCTTGCTAATAAGTTCAGAGTAGGCGACTACTCGTCAATTTTCAGGCTTTTTTCAAATTAATGAAACTGCTTCTAGCAGTTGATCAACATCTTCATCACCAATGTAAATGCAAACCCCTGCCCGAACCGCCCCTTTTTCATCGAGACCCAAAGGGTTCATAGCTTCAACCGCATAATTATGTCCATCCCAAACCGCGATTTTTGACTTTGCAATTTCTTGAGCTATTTCTTCAGGTTCTTTTCCATCTACAAGAAACATCAATGTCGGCGCCCTGTCAATATTGTCATGAGGTCCCAACACTCTGACTTTTGGCAAATCTATGAGACCTGAAAGTAGCCGTTCAAACCTTACGGACTCATGTTTAACTATCGACTCGAAACCTACACTAAGTAAAAATTTTGCTGCTTCTTTTATCCCGGCAAGAGTTTCCCAAGGAGGTGTTCCGTATTGGAATCGTCCAGCTCCTTTTTCTGGAGACGGACGGACTTTGTATACAGATAAATCGTTTAGCACTTCAGGTTCTATCCACATAATTCCCGCGTGTGGTCCGTACCACTTATAAGAAGATGTTGCATAGACATCGCAACCTATTTCATTAATATCAACTTTTCTGTGTGGGGTTAGATGCACACCATCTACAGCCACTTTTGCACCCACTTCATGTGCGGCTCTTGTTATAGAAGTGATGTCTGGAATTGAACCAATAACATTCGATGAACCGGTTACTGCTATCCATTTCGTTCTCTGACTTATCAAATCAATAACAGATTCTGCTTCTAGTCGCCCAGTATTGGGGTCGAATTCTGCCATCTGAATTGTTGAACCTGAATCACGGGCAGCTAGAAGCCAGGGTGCAACATTTGCATCGTGGTCAAGGGTGGTGCAAATAATTTCATCTTCTGGTTTCAAATCAACCGCTACTGCTCTCGTCAACGCCATCATGTTGGCGGTTGTGCTCGGCCCAAAAGTCATTCCCACAGGATCTGCAGAAAGAAGTTCCCCCATTATCTTGCTGGTCTCGTCGACAAGGTCGTCACAAGCTTGTGCCGCTGGAAAAGCTCCGTGGCTATTTGCATTTCTTCCACTACGTTGCCAGTCACTCATGGCTTCAATCGCCGTATCAACTACTTGCGTACCCGCGGGTCCATCAAAACGGGCCCAGCCATCAGATAAAGCTGGAAATCGTGTCTGAATGTCGGTTAAATCGTTCATTGAAGGCACCCTAGATATATGGAATTATGGCAATTAGAAGCTTATGCGGAAATTCGTGATCTCATATCCGCTTATAACTCTTTCGGTGATCGAGGCCGTTTCGATGAGTTGCTAGAACTATTTGCTGAGAAAGCTGTGATGGACATAGACGACGGTCGAACATATAAAGGCACCGATCAGATAAAAACAATATTTACCGATACTAGTGATTCTCTATCAGAAGGTGATTCTCCTTCATATGTTCAACACCACACTTCATCTACTCATATCGAATTTGAGGGAAACAAAAAAGCAAACTCCAAAAGTTATTTCTCCGTTTTTCTTCCACATGGCATGGACCACTGGGGTCGCTACGAAGACAAATTTGAAAATATAAATGGGAAATGGGTGTTTGTTTACCGTCGTGTGAAAACAGACGGCTACCTGCCTGGAGGTTGGGCCGCTAAACGTTTGGAAGAAAAAAATTGACTTTCATTTCAAAACTAAAAAAAACCTCTCTTGCTAACACTACGGCAAATAGAAATGACATTGCGATGGAGATGTCAGAGATAATTTTCTCTTCTTTCATTTCCTACATGCAATCTGTCCAGGAAATCTCTCAAAAAGCAGGTCAACACTTTGCTTCAAAACAGTGGTCAATGAACGAAGTCAACGCTAGTGAGCGTCTGAGCCTTCACCAGATAAAAGTTTTGGAGGTAGTTTCACAGATTCAGAATTTACTGGATCAGGTAACTGACAAGCGCGGAGAATGGCGCAACTCTCGTGACATATACCAGCAACTTGTAGCCAGAAGACCCGATCAAGGACTCGCTGAAACCTTTTTTAATTCAGTAGCCAGGCGTGTTTTTACTACAATCGGAATCGATAATGATGTCGAAATTAGATGGTTCGGCGCGACGACAATTCCTCGTGGCGAATCTAAAGCCGAAGTGTTTAGCACGTGGACGCGTCGTGGTGATTCAGCTGCATTAGTTGATTCTCTTTTATCTTCTTACGAAATGAACATTAAATGGGAAGATCGTTCACGTGACGCAAAACTCGTAGCCGGTCGTTTAGATTCTTTTCTGATGAACTCATGGGGAGGGCTCAAACTAGATGGAATAGACATGCTCAAACCTGTGTTTTATAGAAATCGTGGCGCCTATCTAATAGGAAGAGTTAGATTTCTGAACCGAGTAACACCATTTATTCTTCCGATTCTTCATGGACCCAATGGATTGATCGTAGACACAGTGTTACTAACAGAAGATTTAGGTAGTCGCCTTTTTGGATTCACCAGATCATACTTTTTTGTTGACTGGCCGAACCCCTCAGAAGTAGTCGGTTTCCTAAAATCTTTACTTCCTACCAAATCACTCCATCAGATCTATACTGCGCTCGGGTATCCACAACATGGAAAAAGTAGCCTTTATAGATCTTTATACCGTCACTTGCAAACCTCTAATGACAGATTTGTGAAAGCTCGCGGAACACCTGGAATGGTAATGGCGGTTTTCACTCTGGTTTCTTTTAATGTTGTTTTCAAAATTATCAAAGATCACTTTGACCCTCCTAAGAACACCACTAGAGATGCTGTAAAACGTCGTTATGACCTCGTTTACAGTCGCGACAGAGTAGGGAGAATGGTAGATACTCAGGAATTCGAAAATCTTTCTTTTAGCCGTGACCGTTTCGATCCAGAACTACTTTCAGAACTCCTAGAAGATGCAAGCGAATCTGTATTTGTAGACGAGGACAAAGTAATTATCAAACATGCCTACACGGAACGTCATGTCTACCCTTTGAACCTTTACCTGCAAGAGATGTCTCAGGAAAAAGCTGAAGCCGCTGCTATTGACTGGGGTTATGCAATCAAAGACCTAGCGGCTGCAAATGTCTGGCCCGGTGATTTGTTCACAAAAAACTTTGGAGTTACAAGACACGGAAACGTAGTTTTTTATGATTATGACGAACTTGCACTTCTTGAAGAGTGCCGATTCAGGAGTATCCCCGATACTAATGATCATGAAGACGAGATGCGTTCTCAACCTTGGTTTGCTATTCAGGAAGGTGATGCATTCCCTGAACAATTTGAAACATTTATGAGTTTTCCAAAAACTGTTCCTCCTGAAATTTGGGAAAACTTTAAAAAATCACATAAAGACCTTTTCACGGTCACATTCTGGCAAAGGGTTCAAAATCAATTAGCAGACGGTGATTTACCGGAATTCTTCCCTTACCCAGAAGATCTTCGATTTAGACATGATCTGAGCTCCCATTCCGTCTAATGTCTATGTTGTGAAGAGACCAATTGCTATTGCCCCATCTGTTTTACCTGCAGACTTCTCGCGGCTAGGCGAGGAATGTGTAGCCCTGGAAGAAGCAGGCGTGGATCGAATTCAATTTGACGTAATGGACGGAGTCTTCGTTCCAAATTTAACGTTCGGACCTGACGTTATTAAATCAATCCGGCCCCATGTCAAGATCCCTTTTGAAGTGCATCTAATGGTCGTTGAGCCAGACAATTTAATCGACCGGTATATAGATGCCGGTTGCGAGATAGTCATTGTTCATGCTGAAGCCTGTTTACATTTGCACCGCACTCTCAAATACATTAATGACGCCGGTGCTGTCGCTGGAGTTGCACTCAACCCACACACCCCGCCTGAACTTATCAATGAGGTAAAGGACCTGCTCGGTTTAGCTTTAGTAATGACTGTCAATCCTGGTTTCGGCGGTCAGAAATACATTTCATCAATGGAGCCAAAAATTAAACGTGTTGCAGAGATGCTCGAGGGTTTAGATTGTGATATCGAAGTTGACGGCGGTATTGGAGTTGAGACAGTTTCTGGCGCAGTTCAAGCTGGAGCGAATGTTTTAGTCTCTGGAAGCGCCCTTTATAAAGACCCTAAAGGTCTTGAAAATGCTGTAAAAGAATTAAGAAGTAGAGCAGAAGCATCTCAATCTTGACCTTCACGGGCCTCTGTGCCGCTAACCTGCATAATGATGAATGAAATATCACCAAACCAAACAACTAAAATGTCAAACGAAATAGATCGATTAGATTTGAATCGATTTGATGTATTTCAAAGACTCCTAAAAGATCGGATAGTTTTTTTAGGTACCGCCGTAGACGATGAAGTCGCTAACTTCATAATCGCTCAAATGCTTTTCTTGGAAGCACAAGACCAGGAAAAACCTATTTGGCTTTACATAAACTCACCTGGCGGTTCAGTTACATCGGGCATGGCTATCTATGACACCATGCAATTCGTGGAACCTGAGGTAGGAACTATTTGTATGGGACTAGGGGCTTCAATGGGTCAGTTTCTACTTTGTGCAGGAGCTAAAGGCAAACGATTTGCTTTGCCACATGCTCGCATCTTGATGCACCAGCCTCTAGGTGGTGTTAGAGGTGATGCAACTGATATAGCTATTCAAGCTGAGCAAATGGCTTTTACAAAACAAATACTTCAACAACGAATAGCAGAACATACAGGTCAATCAATCGAAACAATAGAAACAGACAGTGACCGGGATCGCTGGTTCACAGCTGAAGAAGCTAGCGATTATGGAATTATTGACAAAGTAATCGTCCGACGGGGCGAAATGCACTGACCAACTAACAGCTGGTCTGCGGACGTGGCGGAATTGGCAGACGCACCAGCCTTAGGAGCTGGCGCCGCAAGGCGTGGGGGTTCGAGTCCCCCCGTCCGCACGTGAATGATAAAGGTGGCTCAACGCCCAAAATGCAAGGATTAGAAGAACTAATTGAGGCTGCACCTACAGCCATGATCCACTTGAATTCAGATGCTTCTGCCATTCAAATCAACTCTCAATGGTCCATTTCTACAGGACAAAGCAGCGAATCCGGTCTTGATTCTGGATGGATGAAAATGTTAGATGAAGAAAGCCAAGAAGATTTCTTAACTGATTTAAGAAACTCCCTAAGAGACGGGTCTTCAATTCGAGGACGGCTAAAACTTAAAAATACTTCTGGTCAGACAAGATGGGTCGAAGTCTCAACCATTCCTCTAAGAAATCCTTCTAACAATCCTGAAGGAAGTGTGATGCTACTCTCAGATATTTCTGAAGAAATGGAAGAAGCAAAAAGAGCGAAAGAGCTAACTCGAGTTCTCGAGGCAAGCCCCGACCTTGTAGCAATACTTGACCCATTAGGTCGAGCAATAACCTGGGCAAATGATGCGATTACGAGTCATCTGAATTCAAAATCCAACGAACAACTTTTGAACTCGCTAGACAGTTGGTCACAAGCTCAATATGCGACCGTTGCTCTACCTACCGTTAGATCTACCGGAATCTGGAGAGGAGAACTGAGATTATCAACTTCACAAAATAAGATTCTGCCCATTTCAACACTTCTGGTAGCTCACAGAAACGAAGAGAACCAAATAGAAGCAATTTCCATGGTTGCTCGAGATCTATCCGAACTAAAGGCAGCCGAACAACGCGTGGAGGCTTCTGAAATAAGATTGGCTGCGCTCGTTGAACATGCTTCGGATCTTGTGTGTGTTGCAGATGATGTCGGTCGAGTTATCTATGCGAGCCCTGCTGTAGCGAGAGTATTGAATCTGAGTGCCTCTGAATTAGAAGGAACACCTGTTTTTGATCTTGTCCACCCAGATGACAGGGAAGACCTCATGGGGAAAATGGAAGAAATAGTTAACACACCTGGAATTTCCCCATCGCTTGAAGCTCGCGTGGCGCATGCAGATGGCGGGTGGAGACACATGGAAGTTGTAACCACAAACCTCCTTAACAACCCTGCTGTTTCAGGGATTGTTATTAATGCTAGAGATATTACCGAGCGCGTCGAAGTCGCCGCTCAACTAGAGGAAAAAGCATTTCATGATGAGTTAACCGGATTACCAAACCGCTCATTACTACTAGAACGTCTAGCCGACGCTTTGCATCGAGCATCTAGACATGATCGGATGGTAGGAGTCTTATTCCTTGATCTGGACCGTTTCAAAGTTGTCAATGACTCTCTCGGGCACAGTGTGGGAGATGAACTCCTAAGCGAAACAGCTCGAAGACTCGAACAAACAATCAGGCCCGATGACACCGTTGCCCGCTTAGGTGGTGACGAATTTGTAGTTGTGATTGGGAACATGATTAGAACAACTGATGCACTCGTAGCTGCTGAGAGAGTACGTTCAGCAGTTGCTCAGCCCGTGACTTTAGGCAACGAATCTACTGTAGTGACTACAAGTGTAGGTATAGCTATCGCCTTCGGGGATGAATCACCAGCTGAACTTTTGCAAGATGCTGATACAGCAATGTACAGGGCTAAAGAAGGCGGTAGAGACAGAGCAGAAATGTTTGACGACCATCTTCGAGCTCAAGCTGTTCGAAGGCACTCCGTAGAGCAAACTCTGAGATCCGCTCTCGAAAATAAAAGAATAGAGGTTCATTTTCAGCCTGTTGTTAGGATCTCTGACGGGTCTGTAGTAGGAGCTGAAGCTTTAGCTCGTATACGCACACCTGAGGGTGAACTACTCCAACCAGTTGAATTTATTGACGTAGCTGAAGATAGCGGATTGATAGCAGATCTTGGTAGTCAAGTATTAACCCTCGCATTTCAACGTGTCGCCCGATGGAGTAAAAACGCCAATAGACCGTTTTCCATGGCTGTGAACGTTTCTGCACGACAATTGGCTGATCCAGCTTTCCCAGCCTTAGTTGGCGAGGCATTAAAAGCTAATAATTTGGAACCGGAACAAGTGGCTCTCGAATTCACAGAAAGTGCTCTTATAGCTGCTAATCCAGTTACAGAACAGGTTTTGGGTCAATTAACAGAGCTAGGGATACGCATGGGGCTTGATGATTTCGGAACTGGTTTCTCTTCGATGACTTACTTGAAAAGGTTCCCAATAAACTTTTTGAAAATTGACAGAACTTTTGTTGCAGGCCTTGACAGCAACGATGATGACACAGCGATTGTTACAGGCACTGTCGCACTTGCACATAGTCTGGGGCTTCAGGTGGTAGCTGAAGGAGTTGAAACAGAGCCACAATTACAACAATTGCAAAAACTTCAATGTGATTTAGCTCAAGGTTTCCATTTTTCAGAACCTGTTACTGACGCTGAATTCGACAGATTTTTAAATCACTCTTGGACTCCACGCCCTGTTTCCAGTAACTAATTTTCTAGGTGCTACTCAACATGTGACCAAGGCTTCGGAATGCCCGCCCTCTGTGGGAAAACTTATGCTTTTCGTGACCCATCTGAGCGAAAGTAGCCCCATCGCCTTCTACTGGAACAAATATCGGATCGTAACCGAAACCTCCCTCCCCTGAAGGGCTTTGGGATATGTGTCCTTCCACAATTCCGTTTGCTATCAATTCTTTTCCATCCGGATAGCGGACAATAGCTACAGTTTTAAACCTCGCTGTTCTTTGACCCATTTCAACACCCTCAAGTTCGGCGAGAACTTTTTCTACGTTTTGTTGATACGTGGCATCATTACCTGCAAAACGTGCTGAATAGACTCCGGGTGCACCATTCAACACATCAATTTCAAGTCCAGTATCATCAGCCACTGCAGGTCTACCGGCGAATTCACAAACCGCTACCGCCTTTAGCCTTGCATTATCTTCTAAATTGTCACCATCTTCAACGACATCCGGCATGCCTTCGGGTCTGGGAATTAAAACCGCTAAATTTTCTAAAACAACTGCTATCTCAGCTACTTTGTCGGGATTGGCACTTGCTATTACTAATTCTGGAATTGGCATTAATTAGCACGTTCAACTGGTGGGGTCGATAAGAGACTTCGCTGAGCTTCAGTAATTTCTGTGATCCCCACTGTGGCAGCATCAAGCATTTCTTCCAAACTTTTGCGTTCAAATGGTCCATCTTCAGCTGTTCCTTGCACTTCCACAAATTTTCCGGAACTCGTCATGACCACATTCAAATCGACTTCTGCTGTTGAATCTTCAACATATGGGAGATCTAAACAAACTTCCCCATCAACTACGCCCACTGAAACAGCAGCTAATTCTTCTGTAATAGGATGATTTGTCATTTGACCTACAGAGATCATTCGAGTGAACGCATCATGCAGTGCGATAAATCCTCCACATATGGAAGCTGTTCGTGTTCCTCCATCTGCTTGAATAACATCGCAGTCAACTGTTACCTGACGTTCGGGTATAGCTGATAAATCAACTACTGCTCTTAAGGAGCGTCCAATCAACCTTTGAATTTCTTGACTTCTGCCTGAATTCTTTCTTCGAACCCTTTCAGGGCTTGAGCCTGGCAGCATTGAATACTCAGCAGTTACCCAACCCTTGCCTGTGTCCCTGAGCCAACGCGGCACTTCCTCATCAACTGACGCTGTGCAAAGCACTCGAGTTTTACCGAAAGTAACCAGACAGGAGCCATTAGCCATTTCTGTAAAATCGCGTTCAAACTCAAATGGTCTTAATTCGTCATGTTTTCGCCCATCAGTTCTCACAAGGCCTCCTAATTGAAATAAATAATCCTTCCTTTTAGGGTAACCGCACTTCTGTGTCTACTACGCTCATGTTCTGTGGTTGATTTAAACGATAAGACTGTCGCTACGAACCGTCGAGCCCGTCATGAGTACGATATTCTCGACACTTGGGAAGCAGGTCTCGTTCTTCAAGGGAGCGAAGTTAAGTCTCTAAGGGAATCCAAAGTTCAGATAGCCGAATCTTATGTTCGCCCAGAAGGTCCAGAGCTATGGCTTATAGGACTTCATATAAATCCTTATTCAAAAACTGGCAACCTAGCTACTGGACACGAACCAGATCAACCAAGAAAACTTCTGATGCATCGGAAAGAAATTAATCAGATTATTGACCGAATTGATAGGGATGGCTTAACAGTTATTCCTTTAAAACTCTATTTCTCAAAAGGTCGTGCAAAAATTGAAATCGCCTTAGCGCGTGGTCGCAAGCTTCATGACAAGAGGCAAGCGATCGCTAAGCGTGAATCTCAAAGGGAAACTGAACGGTCTATGGCTAGAAATCAAAGAAATAGAAGCTAATAGTGACCTAGGGAAAATGTCTCCATCCAGAGCTATCATGGTTAATGCCCTTTCAGGGCTTTGACAACTTAATAGTGAACTTAGAAAATTATTTCACCTAACGGGGCTGATCGGTTTCGACGCCGGTGACAGTAGCCGTTTTGTGCGACCAGAGTTGCTCAGACTCTTTAAACGGGGCTTAAAAAGAGACTCCAACACGGATGATCTCGCTCTCGCAGCCTGACCT
>CEUZ01267787.1_pt1 | contig 10575 bp, 17 predicted proteins | sample 361511 | NCBI WGS metagenome assembly CEUZ01 (sample SAMEA2622822, study PRJEB7988) | marine metagenome | biome: marine biome (ENVO:00000447); feature: surface water layer (ENVO:00002042); material: "saline water (ENVO:00002010), including plankton (ENVO:xxxxxxxx)" | depth 5 m | reverse complement strand
AAGAAGGAACTATTCAAGACGAAATGAGAGTTATATTTAACGATTAATGTCAGGATACGCTATATTTAATATTGAGATAAAAAATCCAGACGCGTATAAAGAATATGTTAGTAAAGTAAAACCAATCGCAGAAAAATTTGGTGGTGAATACATCGTTAGAGGTGGTGAGTATAAAATAATGGAAGGTAAATGGACTTATTCTAGGACAGTTGTAATTAAATTTCCATCTTACGATAAAGCTTTAAATTGGTATAATTCTGAAGAGTATAAACCAGTAAAAAAAATTCGATTAGATAATTCAGTTTCTAATGGTATAATAATAAAGGGAGAGTAATATGATTGAAAAACTAAATAATATTTATTATCTAATAATTTACATAGTTCATTTTTTTGGTGTTGGAATTTATGCGTTTCAAACAATCATAGGAACCAAAAAGTTTTGTACAAAATTTGAAATTGATGAATCTGCTTTTACTATGGTACGGTTTGGAGGTGCTTTTATGTTAGGAACCGTGCTCATGTCAATATACGTTCTGTTCATAAGAAACAATGGTGTAGTTGGAGCAGGATCATTCTTTAATTTAGTTTTTTTACAAAATTTATGTATTTTTTTAGTTAACGCTTACTCAATATTAATTGATCAAACTGGTGTAAAAAATACTGAAAGGTATAGAGAAGGAATTATATCTCCTTTAATATTTACAACGCTAAGTGCGGCTCTATGCTATGGCTTAGCTGATAGAATTTATAACTATTAAAAATATGAGATAACAAATGATAAAAAGATTATTTATCATTTTATTATGTTTTGTTTCCTTCAGTTGTTTAGCGGGGACAAATCATAACGAAAGACTAGACTCTTTATTTAAAGAATTAAAAAGTATCGACGATTACTCAAGTGCTGTAAAAATTGAAAATAAAATTTGGAAGCTTTGGGTAACTCATCCTTCGGAAGAATCTTTAACTGATCTATTGGCAAAAGGATCGAATTATATGTCACAAAATAGGCTAGGTGATGCATATGTCGTTTTTACAGACATCATTTCAAAAGATAGAAATTGGGCTGAAGCATGGAATAAAAGAGCGACAGTTTTATATTTAATGGGAGAGTATGAAAAATCTCAAAATGATATTGATGAAGTTCTGAATTTAGAAAAAAGACATTTTGGAGCTTTGTCTGGACAAGGACTTGTTCAAACTGCTCTTAAAAATTATCAAAAAGCAATTGATAGTTATATTGAAACTCATAAAATATATCCTGCAATGGAAACACCTTTGATAATGATAGAAAAATTAAAATTAAAAATTCAAAAAGAAAGTATATGAGTAAAATTTTCAGCTTTGTAATGGTAGGAACCAATGATCTAGAAAAATCTTGTAAGTTTTATGATGCAATACTTTCCATTCTTGGCTTAAAAAAAGTAACAATCACTGATAGGTATGTTGGCTACTCTCACTCAGATCTTCCAGAAGAGACAAAATTTTATATAACTAAACCTCAAAATAAACAACCAGCAACTATAGGTAACGGAACTATGGTAGCTTTATTGGCAGATTCAAACCAAACTGTAGATAAATTTCACAAAACAGCAATTGAACTTGGCGCTGTAAATGAGGGTGACCCTGGAATTAGATCTGACGGAAATTATTATGGTTATGTGAGAGATTTAGATGGTAATAAGATAACCGCAAAATGCATTGCTTCTAAATGACAAATATTTCAGCATATTTAATTTTAATAGTAGCAGTTATTCTTGGAACAGCATCGAATGGTTTTGCAAAAAGTGCTCAGGGATTTACTTTGTTTTTACCTAGTCTCTTTACAGCTATAACTATAGTTGGCTGTATGTACTCACTATCTCTAGTTATGAAAACTATACCAGTGGGAGTAACTTATGCATCATTTGCTGGGCTTTGTATAATTGCAACAAGTATTGTTGGTTTATTAAAATTTAATCAAGTTCCAAATTTTAATACCATGATAGGACTTGGATTAATTGTCGCTGGTGTATTAATGGTAAATTTATTGGGTAAAAATAACTAAAAAAAATTGGGTTTTTTTATAAGTTTATTGAAATTCATCTTTTAAGTTCTATTTTGTTATTAGAACACTTCTAAAGTATTATGTATAAAGTAATTGTAACCTACGAACTAGTTTTTTTGGCTTTTTGGAACATATTGTATTTATCAAATTCTAACGTTGAAAATTGGTTTACAGAAAAGTTTTTAACAGCGATTTTTGTATTTTTATCAACTATGGCTCTAGGTGCTACTTTAGTTTATGTAATTTATTATAGTTTAAGAATATCGGGAATTTCAAAAATATTGAAAAATCTTAAAGATCCAAGAAAAAATTAATTTATGGGAAAATATTTAGTTTTCGGTGCTACGGGTTCTATAGGATCTAAATTAACTGAGCTTTTATTTAGGTCAAAGAAAGAAATGCATTTGCTTGGCCGAAATGAAGATGAACTTAAAAAATTATCTTCTTCTGTTAACTCAGAATATTCTGTTATTGATATATTTTCTGATAGTTTAGCTGATACAATCAAAGATAAGTTTAAAGATATGGAAATTTCAGGAATCGCTTATTGCATTGGATCTATTGATCTTAAACCTTTAAGAATGATCAAAAAAGAAGATCTAGATAAATGTTTAAATATTAATTTTTTTCCAATTGTAGAAATTGTAAAGGGTCTACAAGACAATTTAAAAAAAAATAAAGGATCAATAGTTCTTTTTTCTACTGTTGCTGTAAAAAAAGGGTTCACAAACCATGCAATTATAGCCTCTGTCAAAGGTGCTATAGAGGGATTAACAGTTTCACTTGCAGCAGAATTTGCTCCAAATATAAGGGTAAATTGTGTTGCACCAAGTTTGACTGATTCAAAAATGTCCCAATCAATACTTAAAAATAAAATGATTTCAGATGGAATTGCAAAATCTCATCCTTTAAAAAGAATTGGAAAAGGAGATGATACAGCTGCAATGGCAAAATTTTTATTATGCGATGAGAGTCCGTGGATCACAGGACAAATAATTGGTGTTGATGGGGGTAAGTCAACTTTAAGCTAAAATAAACGAAGATTATGAAACAAAAAATTGATGAGGTCATTGGTATGGCTTGGTCAGACAAAATATCTTTTGAGGAAATTAAAAAAAGAACAGGTTTAACTGAAAAAGAAGTTATATCAATAATGAGGTCAAATCTTAAAAAAGGAAGCTACATAATTTGGAGGAAAAGAGTAAGAGGACGTTCCTCTAAACATAGAAAAAAATCAAAAATGAAACTAAATTACAATGAATTTTGAAACTTCGAGAAATTTTGCCTTAAAACGTTTAAATAACTTTATTGAAAACGATTTAGTGAATTACTCTAAATTAAGGAATTTTGATTATGGTCCAGAGAAAAGGTCAAATATTTCTTGTCTGTCCCCTTATATCACCCATGGGATTATTAATGAAATTGAACTTATTAAAAAAATATTACAAAAAAATTCCTTTGTAAAAAGTGAAAAATTCATTCAAGAAATTTTGTGGAGAGTTTACTGGAAAGGTTGGCTTGAATTAAGACCTAAGGTATGGAGTGATTATCTAGAAGATTTAAAAAAGTTAAAGTATGAGTTTAAAAATAATCAATCTTATTTAAATGCCATAGAAGGAAAAACTTCTATTGAGTGCTTTGACAAATGGGTCGAAGAACTAATTAATCACAATTATCTACACAATCATGCTAGAATGTGGTTTGCAAGTATATGGGTGTTTACGTTAAATTTACCTTGGCAATTAGGTGCAGAATTTTTTATGAAACACCTTTATGATGGAGATAGTGCGTCTAATACTTTAGGATGGAGATGGGTTTCTGGTATACAAACAAAAGGAAAAAATTATTTAGCATCTGAGTGGAACATTAAAAAGTTTACAAATAATAGATTTAATAACATTAATTTAATTAAAGATGCAAAACCAATTGTAGATGATAGAAACTACATTCCTGCTAAGCAAGTTTTTAAAAATCCTGATCAAATTGAAAAAAAAACTTTATTAATATTTGATAATAATTTATCACTTGAACTTTTAGACTTTAATTGTAATAAGTTTAAAAAAGTTTTTATCGTCTATAATGATAATAATAATAGAGCGATTAAACTAAGTGAAAAAGTAATTAAATTTAAAAAATCTCTTATTGAACACCAGATAAAAAACGAAAAGAATGTTCAGGTTGATGTTGATATGATTTCAATTAGCAACTTAAAAGATATAAAGGAAGATTTTTACGCATCATATCCATCAGTAGGAGAAAATTTAGATTTTATGCGGTCAAATAAACTCAATAATATAGTTTTTCTTTATAGACAAATTGATCTGTCTTCATGGATTTATTGCAACAAAGGTTTTTTTAACTTTAAGAATTATATTCCAAAAATATTACAAAAATTTACTTAGAAGCACATCTTTTCGAACAATACTTAACTTTATTCCAATTTAGTTTCCATTTTTTTCTCCAGTTAAAAGGTCTCTGACAAACTGGACAAATTTTAGAAGGTAAGTTTTGTTTTTTCATTTTAATTGGTTTTTATTTTTTAAAAACAAAAAGTAGGCAACAAATTCATATAAAATATTAAATATAAAAAACAATATCCTATTAGAAAATAATTTTGCAAGAAATCTATATTTTGGTAAATTAGACCATAAAATTACAAAAGCCTTAGCTCCTCCTACTACTTCTCCATTATCAATTATATGAAGTCTTCTTAATAGTTCCTTTTGTGATTTAGAGGTTAAGCGAATGGCTTCTTCATTACTCGTAATATCGATCCATTCAAAACCTTCGTTTGAAATTTTTTTATAATGATCGATTTCAAATTTACATACCTTACAAGAGTTATTGAAAAAAACTTTAATTGCCATAAGTATTCATTCTAATAAATTTGTCTGCTTCTGAAAGGATTAGCTTTTTTCTGACAGGATTCATTTTATCAAAAATTCTCACCATCATAGATAGTCTTGGATTTTTTAAAAAAAAAGATCTATTTCTATTAATAAATCTCCAATACAATCCATCCATCGTGTTACACCACTCCCCTTTTTTAAAATCCATCATTTTCATAAAATAACTTGATCCACATATGTAAGGTTTTGTTGCAAAAATTCCTCCATCACTGAATAAACCCATACCATAAACATTTGGCACCATAACCCAATCAGATGAATCAACAAACATTTCCATAAACCACTTATAAACAATCTGAGGCTTAATCTCACACAAGTTCATTATATTAGAGAGTATCATAAGTCTTTCAATATGATGGGACCAACCATGTTGAAGAGCATTTTTAATTGCATGATCTAAAGGAGGCAATCCAGTGGTTCCTTCGTACCAACTGCTTTTCATTTTTCTATTTTGTTTGAAAAAGTTTCCTCTTTCCATTTCTTCAGAATAATTTTGGTATATTCCTCTCATAAATTCACGCCAACCTAATATTTGTCTTAAATACCCTTCAAGTGAATTTAATTTAATTTTATTTTTTTTGTGAAATTCTAAAGTTTTAGAAATTATAAAATCAGGAGTTATTATTCCAAGATTAATGTAAGGACTGAGAGCGCTATGAAATAAAATATTATTTCTTTGATCTACCGCATCTTCATAATCGCCAAATAGATTCGATTTTTCCTTCAAAAAAAAATTAAATAGTTTTAAAACATCATTAAACTCAGTTGCAAACCAAAAATTATTAATCTCTCCTGGGTGGTCTTTAAAGATTTTATTTATAATTGGTTTTAAAGCTTTTGTATGCTTCGTTTCGTTAAAGTTTGGAAATTTCGGTATAGCAATTTCTTTTGGGAGTTTCTTTCTATTATCTTCATCAAAACTCCATTTTTCACCTTCAGGCATACCATTTTTTTTTATTAAAACGTTAAATTTTTTTCTAGAACTTTTATAAAAAGATGCCATAAAAGGTCGTTTATTCGAAGATAAATATTCTTTAAAGTCAGCTCTTGAATTCAAGAACATTGGAGATCTAATTATATTCCACTTTAGTTTATTTTTTTTAAAAAATTTTTTTACTTTTTCCTCAAAGAATTTATCCTCTATCTCAAAACTTGTAACCTCATTTATTTTTTTTGATTTAATTATTTTTAATAGTTTTATTGTATAATCTTTTTTGAAATCACTATCTTCAATTTTTGAATATTCGACTTTGAACTTGTTTTTTTTTAGGTTTTCAGCATAAGATCTCATTGAAGAAAGAAATAATAAAATTTTGAGTTTGTGGTGTTTGGTGTATGTGCAAAGCTCAAAGTCCTCAGACATATATAAAATATGATCTTTTTTAAACTTTTCTAAATTTTTTGATGGAAACAATTGGTTTCCGAGAATAAAAAACAATTTCATCTGTTTAAGATTATATCAAAAAAAAAATAATGTTATGTGGCAGGTTATACACATAGCCCATTTATTTATAAATTTTATCTACCTCGACTTGATAAGAATCTACTAATTTATTATTTTGATTTGCAATTCCCACAACATCAATCATTTCCTTGATCATAAGATCTGAAGCACCTTTTTTTTTAGCTGCAAATGTGTGAGATCTTACACAATATTCACAACTATTAGTAATTGAAACTGCTATATATATTAGTTCTTTTGTAACAGGATCAAGAGCTCCTGGTTTCATTATTTGTTTTAGATTATTCCAAGTTCTATCGAGTGTATTTGGATTGTTAGCAAGATATCTCCAGAAATTTGGGATTTTTTTAATTTTTCTAGATCGCTTTATATCTTCAAATATTTTTTTTACTTTTCCCTTTGCGTTCTTTTGATTGATAGGTTTAAACATAAGAAGTTCCTCCTTTAAAATTTCTAATTTAATGCAATAAATCGTCTATTAGTTTTTATTGTTAAACTATAATAAATTATTGACATAAATATTAAAAAACCACCTATAATAGTATTTGTTGATGGTGCTTCATTAATTCCCAAAAGTGGAAGCCAAACCCAAAATATGCCTCCTATTACTTCTGTTAAAGATAACAATGTAAGTTCTGCAGCTGGTATTGCCTTAGATCCTATAGAATAAAGAATTAGGCCAAGACAAACTAGAGTACCGTGAATTGCAAACAATCCTTCATTATAATTAGATGAAACGAAAGAACTTTTGTTTTCAATCATTACAATCGCTGAAACTATTGCACAAAAAAATCCAGCAAAAGCTACTGTTGTAAATTTTGGTGTCTCTTTTCTCCATCTAAGAGTAACGGAAAAAACTGAAAATCCTGTTGCAGATAATAAACCAAATAGTAGTCCATATATTGATGTTTTACTATTACTTCCAATAGACATTATCACAATACCAATTGTGGCTATCAAAATTGCAAGCCAAACATTCATTGATATTTTTTCTTTTAAAAAAATAAAACCAAGTAGTGCTGTTATAAATGGCATAGCAGCTAGACAAAGAAGAGTAATAGCTGCAGTAGTGTTAGTAATTGACCAAATAAAGGTTATCATCGCAATACCTAGTCCAGTTCCTCCTATTATTCCTGAGATACCAATTCTAAGATAATTTTTATAAAAATTTTTTCCCTCATCAAAAAAAAGGAAAATATTTAAAATGACAAAAATTGTGATACCTCTAGCAAACAAATACTGCCAGGGTACTAAATTTGGCTGATCCATATACCTGACTACCAAAGGACCGAAAGACCAAAGCAGTCCAGCAAATAGTACAACCGGTATTGCTATTTTTTCATTTTTTAATTCAATCATTATGGATATTTAATTGTAAAAAGTTTTGACTACAACAAAATTAAACAATTTATATTAAACTTTTGTTAATATTGTTTGGAAGAAAACAATCTACAATATCACCCCTTTTAAACTTAGATTTTCCTGAAGGTAACAAAACCCAAATATTTGAATTTATAAAAGGCTTAATTCTAAATGATTCCTGACCTTTTAAAATCTGAACCTCGATTCTACCATTTTTAGTTGTACTTATCTTGCTTTTAACAAATCTTGTGAAAACTTTTTTTTTGTAAAAACTATTTTTAAGGAAAGCCTTTACAGGTTTTTCTTGATCGATTTCCAGCAGACTCATCAAATAAGGGTAGACGAAAAACCTAAAGCAAGCTGCTGATGAAATTGGATTTCCGGGTAAACCAAAAATAGCTTTGGGTTTATTTTTTATTTTAGCAAATAATATCGGTTTGCCAGGTCTTATAGCTACATTTTTAAAAAAATTTGAAAGACTGAAATCTTTTACTATATTAGGTATAAAATCAAATTTACCAGCTGAAACAGCTCCAGATGTAATAATCATATCTATCTTTGATTTTAAAAATTTTTTTATATGAGATTTAAATAAATTACTATGATTATCTCTTAAAATACCACCATCTTTATAATTAAATAAAAAATTTTTGCTTAATGATTGAATATAATAACTATTTGAATTTCTTACTTGCCAGTCAAAAATATCTTTTCTATTAGTGATTTCTTTTCCAGTTGAAAAAAATAATATATTGGGTTTTTTTTTAACTTTTATTTTCTTAATTCCTAAAGCTTTAAAACCAAGAATGTGATTAGATTGAATTATTGTTCCTTTTTTAATAATCAAATCGTTTTTTTTAAAATCTGATCCTTTAAGTCTTACATTATTAAATCTTGAAATCTTTTTATCAACTAAAATATACTTAGGTTTTCTTTTATTCGGATAAAAAATTATTTCTTCAATAGGTATTATTGTATCAAATATTTTAGGTAAAATACCTCCAGTCATAATCTCAACTGTTTGAAATTTTTTTTTTATTTTAATAATTGGTTTTTTTCCAGCCTCAATGGATCCTATTATTTTAAACATTTGTGGTTTTTTTTTACTAATACTTTTAGTTTCTTTTGAATTTATCGCATAACCATCGAGAGAAGTATTGTTAGCAGAAGGTAAATCAAACTTGGAGTAAACATTTGAAGAACTTACCCTATTTAAACTATTTTTAACTGTAACACGTTCATCAGTAATATTTATTTTAGCTTGTTTTAGCGTTTTTAATGCTTGGCTATATGATTTCATATTTATATTATATTATTTTACACAAAAATTTAAATGGACCTAGAAATAATTAAAATTGCGTCAGACACTGATAATAATAAGGATATTAAAAATCATACCCATATCTCAAAATTAAAAAATCCTCTTTGTGGAGATGTAATACAAATTAAGTTAATCATTAGGGAAAAAAAAATAATTGATTTCAGCTATCAGGGAGATTCCTGTATTTATTGCCAAGCCTCAGCAAGTATGCTTTCAAAAATTTCCATTAATAGTGAAATCAAAAAAATGAATGACTTGTGCCAAGATGCGTTATCGTATTTTGAGGGCGATTTTGAAATAATTAAGAAAAAATGGAGCATTTTCAAAAAATTATTTTTAAAAAAAAATTTATCAAGAAAAGAATGTATATTATTACCTTTCAAAACCTTAAAAAAAATTGTATCAAAATAAAATGTTAGGAAATATTAAACAATCTACGCTTGCTGGATTATTTTCAATAATCACTATTGGTGCATTAACCCTTTTAACTTATAAAACTGATTTTGGAATTTTCCTTTTAGCGTCTTTTGGTTCTTCAATGGTTTTATTATATGGATATCCTGAAAGTCCTTTTGCCCAGCCAAAAAATGTTTTCTTTGGACATTTGCTCACAGCGGTTGTTGGAATTATCTTTTTGCATTTTATCCCATTGCCACTCTATATCATTATCCCATTGGCTGTAGGTTTTGGAGTTGGTTTAATGATTTTGTTTAATGTTACTCACCCACCAGCAGGTGGAAATCCAATCATAGTTATAGTTGGTAGTGTTTCATTTGACTATATTTTAAGTCCAGTAATTACAGGTTCAATAATAATACTTATTTTTGGTATAGTAATTAATCGTTTTATTTTAAAAAAGTCTTATCCAAAATAAAAAGAATTTGTTTGCTTGCAACTCTAGTATTGTGCTAGAAATCCATAACTAAATTAAATTTATAAAAAGGAATATTATGAAAGTGCTATGCATATTATATGATGATCCTAAGGGAGGAATGCCTAAATCTTATCCCCTTGGAGATCTTCCAAAATTAGAAAAATATCCTGATGGTATGACTTTACCTTCTCCTAAAGGAAGAGATTTTACACCTGGTGAGTTACTTGGATGTGTTTCAGGTGAGTTAGGTTTAAGAAAATTTTTAGAAAGCAATGGTCATGAGTTTATAGTGACTAACAGTAAGGATGGCGAAGGATGTGAAGCAGATAAACATATTGTAGATGCTGATATTGTAATTTCACAACCATTTTTTCCTTATTATTTAACTAAAGAAAGAATAGCAAAAGCTAAAAATTTAAAAATGGCAATTACAGCAGGAATAGGATCTGACCACGTTGATCTACAGGCTGCAATGGATAACAAAATTGATGTTGTTGAAGTTACTTTTTGTAACTCAAGATCTGTAGCTGAACACATTGTAATGATGATAGTGTCTATGGTTAGAGATTATCATAATCAACATAGAATAGTTAACGAAGGTGG
>CEUZ01081172.1_pt1 | contig 10576 bp, 7 predicted proteins | sample 361511 | NCBI WGS metagenome assembly CEUZ01 (sample SAMEA2622822, study PRJEB7988) | marine metagenome | biome: marine biome (ENVO:00000447); feature: surface water layer (ENVO:00002042); material: "saline water (ENVO:00002010), including plankton (ENVO:xxxxxxxx)" | depth 5 m | reverse complement strand
CATTTGCTATGTCACAATTAAGAGGTTTTAGAACAGGTGGGACTGTACATTTTGTAATCAATAATCAAATTGGATTTACTACAATGCCTGTTTATGGTCGTTCAGCACCATATTGTACTGAAATTGCAAAAATGGTTCAAGCACCAATTTTTCATGTTAATGGAGATCAGCCCGAAGCAGTTGTTCATGTAGCAAGAATAGCAACTGAATATAAAATAAAATTTAAAAAAGATGTTGTTATTGATATGTTTTGTTACAGAAGATCAGGTCATAATGAAAGTGATGAACCATCATTCACACAACCCTTAATGTACCAAAAAATTAAAAAACATCCTACTACTTTAAAATTATATCAAGAAAAATTGTTAAAAGAAAATATTTTATCATATGAAGATATAAAAGATAAAGAAAATGATTTTTTAAATTTTTTAGATGTAGAATTTTCTTCTTCTAAAACTAATAAAATAAATAAAGCTGATTGGTTTGAAGGAAGATGGTCAGGTATGTCAACCCCAGCATTTGGACCTAGAAGAGGAGAAACATCAATTGATGAAAGTAAGTTGAAAGCTATTGGAAAAAAAATTAATTCTATTCCTAAAGAATTTAATACTCACCCAAAAATAATAAAAATTTTCGAAAAACGTCTTAAATCAATAGAAGAAGGCACTGGAATTGATTGGGCTACAGCTGAATCATTAGCTTTTGCCTCATTATTGGAAGAATGTTATGGTGTACGTTTATCAGGTCAAGATAGTGGAAGAGGTACATTTAGTCAAAGGCATGCTGTTCTTTATGATCAAGTAAACGAAAATAGATTTGTTCCTTTAAGACATTTTATACCAAAACAAGGTTTATTCGAAGTTGTCGATAGTTTTCTTTCTGAATTGGGTGTTCTAGGTTTTGAATATGGATATTCTCAAGCAGATCCAAAAACTCTTGTTATTTGGGAAGCTCAATTCGGTGATTTTGCAAATAATGCTCAAACTATAATTGATCAGTTTATAAGTGGTGGAGAAAGAAAATGGCTAAGAATGTCAGGAATTACACTTTTACTCCCTCATGGTCATGAGGGTCAAGGACCTGAACATACAAGCTCGAGGTTAGAAAGATTTCTTCAAATGTGTGCTGAAGATAATATGCAAATAGTGAATTGCACAACACCTGCAAATTATTTTCATGTACTAAGAAGACAAATACATAGAAATTTTAGAAAACCATTAATTATAATGTCTCCTAAATCTACATTAAGAAATAATAATAACGTGTCATCAATCAAAGAATTTTCTAATAAAAACACTTTTCATCGAGTTTTGGGAGATTTAATTGATAAAGTAAAAAAAGACTTAGTTACTAGAGTTATTATATGTTCTGGAAAAATTTATTATGATTTAATTGAAGAAAGAAAAAAACATCAAATAATTAATGTATATATAGTTCGCCTAGAGCAATTATATCCATTTCCGTATGATCCTCTTACCTTAGAGCTTAAAGAGTTTAAAAACGTAGATTATTTTTGGTGTCAAGAGGAGCCAAAAAATATGGGGGCATGGGGTTTTGTTAGTAGTAGAATAGAAAGTGTTCTAAATAAAATAAATGATAAAAATCAAAAACTTTATTTTATTGGAAGAAGAGCATCTGCTACCCCTGCAACAGGTTCTTACGATAGACATTTATCTAATCAAAAAAATATTATTAGATTGGCTTTGTTATCAAAAAAAGAAGAAGTAGAAGCACTATGGGAAGGTGTTTCATTAAGACAATATAAACTGCCAATTGAATAAATATAATAAAATGTTAAATATAAATTATGTCAATTGAAATAAAAGTACCTTCACTAGGAGAATCTATAACAGAGGCCACTGTTTCTAAATGGATGAAAAAAGAAGGAGAAAGTTTTCAAGTCGATGAACCATTAGTCGAAATTGAAACTGAAAAAATTACTTTAGAGGTTTCTGCTCCAACATCTGGTACTTTAGAAAAAATTAAAGCAAATGAAGGTGTTGATGTCAAGGTAGGAGGAATTTTAGGACTAATAAATGAAACTTCAATAACTGATAATAAAGAAAAAATTAATGAAAATAAAATAATTTCAAAAGAAGAAAAACAAACAATAAGTGAAAATTCTATTAATAAAAATAAACATAAAATTGACAAAAATTTTGATTTCGAATCTAAGCTTTCCCCATCAGCAAAAAAAATAATTCAAGAAAATAATATTGATGTTGAAAAGATAATTATATCTAGAGAAGATGGAAGAATTACAAAAGAAGATGTTATCAAATATCTTGATAATATAAATTCAAAAGAAATAAATAGAAAAATTAAAAAAGATAAATCACAATTAGAAGAAATTGTTAAAATGTCTAATATCCGAAAAACAATTGCGTATAGATTAAAAGAAGCTCAAAATACTGCAGCAATTTTAACTACTTTTAATGAAGTAGATATGTCTGAAATAATAAAAGTTAGAAAACTAAAAAAAGATTCATTTAATGAAAACTATGGAGTAAAACTTGGTTATATGTCTTTTTTTGTTAAGGCTGTTCTTTCTGCTCTAAAAGAATTTCCTGCTGTTAATGCAGAAATAAAAGATGAAAACATAATTTATAAAAACTATTATCATGTAGGTATTGCAGTTGGAACCGAAAATGGTCTTGTCGTGCCAATTATAAAAAATGCTGATGAATTAAATTTTGGAGAAATAGAAAAAAAAATTATTGAATTAAGTGTAAAAGCAAGAGAAGGAAAATTGACTATGCCTGATCTTTCTGATGGCACTTTTACCATTTCTAATGGAGGTATTTATGGATCTATGCTAAGTACACCAATTCTAAATAACCCTCAGTCAGGTATATTAGGAATGCATAATATTCAAAAAAGAGCAGTAGTTATTGATGATAAAATTGAAATTAGACCCATGATGTATCTAGCATTTAGTTATGATCATAGAATAATTGATGGAAAAGAAGCTGTTACATTCCTAGTTAAAGTTAAAGAAAGTCTAGAAAATCCATCTAAAATTATATTAGGAATTTAGTTATGACTTTTGATTATGATTTAATAGTAATAGGCTCAGGTCCAGGTGGTTATGTGGCATCAATTCGCGCAGCTCAACTTGGTATGAAAGTAGCGTGTATTGAAAAAGATAAAACATTAGGAGGAACATGTTTAAATATTGGTTGCATACCTTCAAAGGCTTTATTAAATTCTTCAGAAAAATATATTGAGATTAAAAATCATGCAAGTGAACATGGTATAAATTTTGAGAAAATTTCAATTGATCTTCCAAACTTAATGCAAAGAAAAAATATAATAGTTAAAAAATTAACAACTGGAATTCAATTTTTATTTAAAAAAAATAAAATCGATTATATAAATGGAAATGCAACATTTATTGATGAACATAATATTAAAGTTATATCTTCTAAAGAATTAAAATTATCAGCAAAATCCTTTATTATTGCAACTGGATCTTCTTCTTCTAAAATACCAAAAATAAATATTGATGAAAAAAAAATTATTTCGTCAACAGGCGCATTGTCATTATCAACTATACCCAAAACTATGCTTGTAATTGGTGGAGGTTATATTGGTTTAGAAATGAGTTCAGTATGGTCTCGTTTAGGGACAAAAGTTACAGTTATAGAAGCATTAGATAGAATCTTACCTTCTATGGATTTAGAAATTTCAAATCAATTTATTAAAATACTCAAAAAACAAGGATTAGAATTTAAGTTATCTCATAAGATTATTGATGCTATAGTTAAAGCTAATAATGTTGAAGTAATGATTAAATCTATATTAGATGGAAAAACAATAAACGAAAAATATGAAACTGTTTTAGTTTCAGTTGGTAGAGTACCAAATACTGAAGGATTAAATTTAGACAAAATAGGCATTGAGTTAGATAAAAATAAACATATTAAAATAGACAAAAATTATAAAACTAATGTTAATTCTATATATGCCATTGGAGATGTAGCTCCCGGACCAATGCTTGCACATAAAGCTGAGGAAGAAGGAGTAGCTTGTGTAGAAATGATTAATGGACAAAAACCTCATATTAATTACAATAACATCCCCTCAGTTATTTATACTAACCCAGAAGTTGCCTCCGTTGGTAAGACAGAAGAAGAGCTTAAAGATAATGGAATAGATTATAAAGTAGGTAAATTTCCTTTTATGGCTAATGGTAGATCTATAACAACATCAACACCAGAAGGATTTGTTAAAATTATAGCTGATAAAAAATCGGATTCAATTTTAGGAGCACATATAATTGGTGCAACTGCTGGAGAATTAATTTCAGAAATAGTCACTACTATGGAGTTTGGAGGTAGTTCAGAAGATATATCTAGAATTTGTCATGCACATCCAACTACAAGTGAAGCAGTAAAAGAAGCTGCTCTAGAAGTTGATGGAAGAGCAATTCACATATAATAACTATATTTTTTGATAAAAACTTAAGAAAAACTATATTTTAATCAAATAAACTTCATTTTGTTGTTAATATAAATTAAAATTTAGTGTAAATTGTTCACAAATGTTTGAAAAAGAAAAAAAAGGTATTTTAGGATCTTCATCAAAAGAGAGCTCTTTTAAAGATCCTTTAGCTACAGCTCCAGGTTCAGCGAAAGTTATAGTTGGATCAGGTGTAAAGATGAAGGGTGAGATCGTTTCAGCTAGTGAAGTCCAAATAGATGGTGATGCAGATTTAAATATGGAAACTGAAAACTTGATGATTGGACAGCTAGGAAAACTAAAAGGTGATATTAAAACTAAAAATGCAGATGTTTGGGGTGAATTTGATGGAGATATTGAATGCTCAAGCACTCTGACTATTCAGGAAAAAGGAGTTGTTAAAGGAACAACAAAATACTCTTCTCTTCAAATTAAGCTTGGGGGCCAATTGCAGGGAGATGTTCAAACATTAGAAAAACCTAAAATAAAAGCTGTACCGACTTCATCAGAAGCAACTAATTCTAATAAATAAATATAATTAATTTAGATTATTTTAAGGTAAAATAGATTGCCCAGTTTTTTTCCAATCTTCTAAAAACATTTTTAAACCTTTGTCAGTTAGATCATGTTTGTATAATTCTTTAATAATTTTTGGAGGTAGTGTGCACACATGTGCGCCAATCTTTGCTGATTCAATAACGTGACTTATATTTCTAACTGAAGCTACTAATATTTGAGTATTTAAATTTTCATAATTATTATAAATTTGAAATATCTCACTTATTAATTTCATTCCATTTTCATTAATATCATCTAATCTCCCAACAAAAGGAGATATAAAAGTTGCTCCAGCTTTAGCTGCTAATAAAGCTTGAGCTCCTGAAAAACATAAAGTTACATTAACCATAATATTTTTTTCTCTAAGTGATCTACATGCTCTGAGACCGTCTTCAGTTAAAGGAACTTTCACAGCTACATTTTTTGCTATTGATGCAAGGTATTCTCCTTCTTCAATCATTTTATTATATTCTGTTGCTGTTACTTCCGCACTTACAGGGCCATTTACTAAACTACATATAGTTTTAATGATTTCTTTCATATCTTTACCTTGTTTTGCTATTAATGATGGATTCGTGGTAACACCATCAACCATACCTGTAGGTAAAATTGATTCAATCTCTGAAATATCTGCAGTATCTATAAAAAATTTCATTATTTAACTATATCATAAAATTATTGATTCATAATATAAATCAAATAATTTAAAAGATTATATATAATATTTATATTTAAATGTATTGCAAAGTTATAGTTCCTGTCCCTGTTGAGAAAGATTTTATATATAAATGCCCTGAAAATGTTAATATTAAAGTAGGAAGTGTTGTTTTAATCCCTTTTGGCAATAAAGCAGAAAAAATAGGTTTAGTATTTGAGATAGTTCAAGATCATAAGGTTACAATTGAATTAAGAAAAATAAAAAAAATTATTCGATCATTAGATAATATAGTTCTAAAAAAATCATTAGTTAAGTTTATATCATGGGTTTCAAATTATAACCTTTATTCAAAAGGAATGATTTTTAAAATGATTATTCCAAATAAAAAAATAATTGATTTTTCGAAAAAAAATAATTTAGAATACCTTAATATTAAGAGTAGTAAAATTATATTAAATTCAGAACAAAAGACAGCTTTTAAGATAATAAAAAAATTTTTAATTAATAAACCAAAAACTATTTTGTTAGAAGGAGTAACAGGTTCAGGAAAAACTGAAGTTTTTTTTAAATCTATTGATTTTATATTAAAATCAGATCTTCAAGTTTTAATATTATTACCAGAAATATCATTAACTCCTCAAATAGAAAAAAGATTTATAAAGCATTTTGGATTTCACCCAGATATATGGCATTCAAAAATTAGTGAATCAAAAAAAAGAAAAATTTGGCAAAATTGTTTTTTAGGTAAAGCAAAAATTATTATTGGTGCAAGATCAAGTCTTTTTCTTCCTTATAAAAATTTAGGATTAATAATTGTAGATGAAGAACATGATAATTCTTACAAGCAGGAAGATGGTGTTAGATATCATGCAAGAGATATGGCAATAGTTAGATCAAGCATAGAAAGTATTCCTATTATATTATCTTCCGCAACTCCTTCTATAGAGACTTACAATAATGCAATTAAAAAAAAATATGAACATGTTTTTCTATCAAAACAATATTCAGGTTATGAATTACCTAGAATTACACTAATAGATTTAAATAAAAATAAATTAAAAAATAACAAATGGATTTCTGATCAAATTATTGAGAAAATAAATTTATCACTTAAAAATAAAGAACAGTCATTACTTTTTCTAAATAGAAGAGGATATTCCCCTCTTATTTTATGCGGTGAATGTGGCTATAAATATAAATGTGATAATTGTTCTTCATGGTTAGTTCTTCATAATAAAAAAAATATTTTATTATGCCATCATTGTGGATTTTCGAAATCAATAAAAAAGGTTTGTATAAAATGTAAAAGTGATAATAGTTTAAAATATATTGGTCCAGGAATTGAAAGAGTAGCAGAGGAAATAAAAAATAAATTTCCTAAAGCAAAAATAGAAACAATGTCTAGCGATAGTTTAAATACTACAAAAAAAATTAATATTATGATTAACCGCATTGAAGAAAAAAAAATAGATATATTAGTAGGAACACAAATTATTGCTAAAGGTTATCATTTTCCTAATTTGTCTTTTGTTGGTGTAATAGATGCTGATGCAGGACTTAGAGGAGGAGATCTTAGAGCATCAGAAAACACATTCAATTTACTTCAGCAAGTTGGAGGCCGAGCAGGAAGAACTAAAAGTATTGGAGAAGTCTATATTCAAACATATTTTAATGAAAATAAAATTATCAAATCTTTACAAAAAAGAGATAGAGAGTTCTTTTTAAAAGAAACCTTAAATGAAAGAAAAAAATTTAATTTACCTCCTTTTGGTTCCTTAGTAGCTCTGATATTTAGTGGATCTAATCAAATCACAATTAGCAATTTTATAAAAAATGTTATAAATAATTTACCAAAAGATAAAAATATTATAGTTTTGGGCCCAATTGAAGCACCTATTTTTTTACTTAGAGGCAAATACAGGTTTAGGCTTTTGCTAAAAGGACAAAATAAAAGAGATTTAAATAATTATGTTAGGAAATTACTAACTAAATCAATTCAAAATAATCAAGTAATGATAACAGTAGATGTTGATCCATATTCATTTATGTAATTTACCCACAAATTTTTTCAACTAATTTAAAAAGTTCCATTTATTAAGCATTAGCAAGGTTTACCAAGCAATTCCTTTATGTTAGATAGCTTTGTCAATTAAAATTATGGTAAAATAGGTGACTTCAAAAACATCATCAATAAATGCAGTACTATCAGATCGTTACGCATTGGCTTTATATGATTTGTTGGTTGAGAATAAATCAATAGAAAGATCAATTAAACAAATTAATACAATAAAAGAATACCAAAGTATAAATAAAGATTTTAAATTTCTTCTTGTCAATCCACTAATACAGAATAGTGATAAATTAAAAATTTTAATTAATTTATTAAAGCATAACGAAGTAGATAAAATAATTTTAAATTTCATTAAAGTAATTTCAAAAAATAATAGATTTATATACTTGATGAACATTATTGATAGATTTAATGAAATTAATTCAGAAAAAAGAGGTTCAGTCATTGTTAATATTACTTCTGCTGAAGAATTAAAAGATTCACAAAAAAATAAAATTAATGATGAACTTTTATCTTCTTTGGGTAGCAAATTATCAATAAACTATAAAGTTGATAAATTTATTATTGGAGGCTTAATTATTAAGATAGGTTCTAAAATGATAGATTCATCTATATTAAATAAAATTAATAAATTAAAATTAGCAATTAAGGGGTAATTTATGAATATAAAAGCATCAGAAATATCATCAGTAATAAAAGAACAAATTAAAAATTTTGATTCAACATCAGAACTTTCTGAAGTTGGAACAGTGTTAAGTGTAGGTGATGGAATTGCAAGAATTTATGGTTTAGATCAAGTTCAATCAGGTGAAATGATTGAATTTCCTGGTGGCATAAAAGGAATGGTTCTAAATCTTGAGTCTGATAATGTAGGAGTAAGTATTTTTGGAGACGATAGTGGAATTAAAGAAGGAGATACTGTTAAAAGAACGGGAAGTATTGTAGATGTACCTGTAGGCAAAGAACTTTTAGGAAGAGTTGTTGACGCATTAGGAAATCCAATTGATGGAAAAGGTGAAATAAAATCAAAAGAAAGAAAAAGGATTGAGTTAAAGGCTCCTGGAATAATTCCACGTCAAAGTGTAAAAGAGCCAATGCAAACTGGTATAAAAGCTTTGGATGCTTTAGTGCCAATTGGAAGAGGTCAAAGAGAGTTAATTATTGGGGACCGTCAAACTGGTAAAACAGCAGTAGCTATAGATACAATTTTAAATCAAAAAGAAATAAATAAAAGCAATAATGAAAAAGAAAAATTATATTGTATTTATGTTGCAATAGGACAAAAGAGATCCACTGTAGCTCAAATTGTTAAAACACTAGAAGATAATGGAGCGCTTGAATATACAATAGTTGTTAGTGCCACCGCATCAGAACCAGCCCCTTTACAATTTTTATCAGCATATACTGGTTGCTCAATGGGAGAATATTTTAGAGATAATGGTATGCATGCTTTAATTGTTTATGATGATTTATCTAAACAGGCAGTAGCTTATAGACAAATGTCATTATTACTTAGAAGACCTCCAGGTAGAGAAGCATATCCAGGAGATGTATTTTATATTCATAGCAGATTATTAGAAAGAGCTGCTAAAATGAGTGAAGAACATGGTAGCGGAAGTTTAACAGCTTTACCAATTATTGAAACTCAAGCAGGTGACTTGTCAGCATATATACCAACAAATGTAATATCAATTACAGACGGTCAAATATTTTTAGAAACAAATTTATTTTTTGCAGGAATTAGACCAGCAATTAATGTGGGTCTTTCAGTAAGTCGGGTAGGTTCTTCTGCTCAAACTAAGGCTATGAAAAAAATTGCAGGTTCAATAAAGTTAGAGTTAGCACAGTATAGAGAAATGGCTGCTTTTGCTCAATTTGCATCTGATCTTGATGCTTCTACTCAAAAACTTTTAGCGCGTGGTTCACGTTTAACTGAATTATTAAAACAAGGACAATATTCTCCCTTAACAGTTCCTGAGCAGGTAATTGCAATATTTTCTGGAGTTAATGGTTATTTAGATACTATAAAGATAAATGAGGTTAATAAATTTGAAAAGGAATCACTTGATAAAATTAGAGAAGATCATCCTGAGGTACTTGAATCAATAAATAAAGAAAAAGAATTATCAGAAGAAAATAATAATAAATTGAAAACTTTTTTTGATAACTTTTTAAAAGAATTTAATAAATAATATGCCAAGTTTAAAAGATTTAAAAACTCAAATAAATTCAGTAGGCTCTACTAAGAAAATTACATCTGCAATGAAAATGGTAGCAGCGAGCAAACTAAAGAAATCTCAAGAAAAATCAGAATCAGCTAAACCATATTCTGAGAGAATAGAAGAAATTCTTTATTCATTATCTAAATCAAATGTTTCGGGTGAAGGAGTCATCAAATTATTAAAAGGAAATAATAAAGATGAAAAGTATCTTATCATACCCGTAACAGCAGATAGAGGTTTATGCGGTGGTTTTAATAGTAGTATTAATAGAGAATCAACAAAGTACATTAGAGAATTAGAAAAAAAAGGAAAAAATGTAAACTTAATTACAATTGGTAAAAAAAGCAGAGATTTTTTTAAAAGAATAATGAGTGATAAAATCATGGAAAGTTATGCAGATATGAGCATTACAGGAATAACTTATTCTTCAGCATTTACAATTTCTAAAAATATTCAAAAATTATATAGTGAAGAAAAATTTGATGTTTGTATAATAATATATAATAAATTTAAATCAGCTATCACACAAGAAGTGACAAAAAAACAATTAATACCATTAAAAATTGAGAAACAAAATAATGATGAAGAAAATGATCAAAAAAAATC
>CEUZ01187081.1_pt1 | contig 10578 bp, 10 predicted proteins | sample 361511 | NCBI WGS metagenome assembly CEUZ01 (sample SAMEA2622822, study PRJEB7988) | marine metagenome | biome: marine biome (ENVO:00000447); feature: surface water layer (ENVO:00002042); material: "saline water (ENVO:00002010), including plankton (ENVO:xxxxxxxx)" | depth 5 m | reverse complement strand
TTCATTTTCTTTTGAATTGTAATTTCTGGCTCCATAGTAAAGAAGATTGTTTTTCTTTGTGTGTAGATGACAAACTGTGTAACTTTTTCTCGTTCTACATGTACATAACGTACTTTGCCTAGTGGTCTATCAAACTCTTTTCTCATCTTTCGCCTTTGAGAGACCTGCTTACAAAAATGCTCTTCTTGACGTTGTGATTCTAATGAAGTTTTTCCAGTTTTCATTATTCCCTCAACTATATTGCCTTTAAGGTCAATTATGGCAACAAATCTCATCTGGGAGTCAAGTGATATGATTTTTTCAATTGTTAATAATAGATCTTTTTTTACCATGTTTTCGATTTTTTGGTTTTCAATATAATTCTAGGTCTGAGGTTTGAAAACAAGACTAAATAATTACAGAATTCATCTCATTTCAAATGGGAAAAGAAATTGGAATTACAGTAAAAAAATCAGAAGACTTCAGTGAATGGTATACTCAAACAGTAATAAAATCAGAATTAGTTGATTATGCACCTGTCAAAGGATTAATTGTTCTCAGACCTGATGGATATTCAATTTGGGAATCACTAAAATCATCTTTAGATAAAAAATTTTCAGCAACAGGACATAGAAACGGTTTTCTTCCAATTTTAATTCCAGAATCATTACTAGGAAAAGAAAAAGATCATTTTGCAGGTTTTAATCCAGAAGTTTTTTGGGTTACAAAATCTGGTGACAATGAAATTGGAGATAAATTAGCATTAAGACCAACTTCTGAAACATTGGCATATACATTATTTTCAAAATGGATTAGAAGTTGGAGAGATTTGCCATTAAAGATTAACTTCTGGAATACTGCACTAAGAGCAGAGATTAAAGCAACAAAACCTTTCCTGAGAACTTCAGAATTTTTGTGGCAAGAAGGACATACAGTTCACATGGAAAAAGAAGAAGCAGAAAAAGAAGTCACAGATATTTTAGAATTGTATAAAAAAACTGTTGAAGAGGAATTAGCCATTCCGGTAATTACTGGAAAGAAATCTGAAAAAGAAAAATTTGTTGGTGCAGTATATACGCTAACTATGGAATCACTGATGCCAGATGGTAAAGCGCTACAGATGGGAACATCACATTTTCTTGGGCAAAATTTTTCAAAACCATTTGATTTAAAATATGCAGACAAAGAAAATGTTGAGAATTTTGCATGGCAAACATCATGGGGAGTTTCATGGAGATTAATTGGTGGAATGATTATGGTACATGGAGATGATAATGGATTAGTATTACCACCAAGAGTAGCTCCTATTCAGGTAATCATCATTCCAATTTATTATTCAGATGAAGATAAAGAGAAAATTCAAAATGTGTCACAAGAACTAGAAGAGAAATTAAGAGCAGTGAAAGTTAGAGTTCAAGTTGATAATAGAGAACAGCTAACTCCAGGATTCAAGTTTAATGATTGGGAAATGAAAGGAATTCCTCTAAGAATTGAGATTGGGCCAAAAGATTTAGAAAAAAACCAAGTTACATTTGCCAGAAGGCATAACCGACAAAAAGATGATCAAGAGATAACAGGGTTAGTTGACAGAGTAGTCTCAGAATTAGATAAAATTCATGATGACATGTTTGCGGATGCAACAAAGATTCTTGAAGATAAAACTGTAGAAATTAACAATTATGATGATTTTAAAACAGAATTAGAAAAAGGACGATTAATTAAAGCACCAATATGTGATAATCCAGAATGCGAGGAAAAAATAAAAGAAGAAACTAGTGCAGATATTAGAGTTATAACAAATGAAGCAGAAAATACCAGTTCAAAATGTATTAAGTGCTCAAATCAGAGTGTAATAAGCCCGCTATTTGCAAGAGGTTACTAGTAATTTTCTATAGAATTTTGAAGAAATATAATTAAATTATCAATAGAATAATGATTATGGACAGAAAAGAACACGAAATAGATGCAAAAATTACAAACCTTCTTTGGGAAGCGGCAAAAATCCTGAATCAAGAATCATACATAGAACCTGATATGATTCAAAAAGCAAAAGTTGAAGTCATAAAAATTCTAAAGAAAAAAAAATGAAAACAGGATTTAGTGCAAATGCATTTACAAGATTTTCACTGTTTGACGCAATTGACACAATTTCAGGCATAGGTTACGAAGGAATTGAAATAGTTGTGGATGAACCACATGCATTTCTACCATTAACAAACAATGAAATAAAAAGAATACATGATACATTGAATGAAAAAGAATTATCTGTTTCAAATTTGAATGCAAATACAGTCGTAGGATGGTATTCAGAAAATAAAGTAAAAGAAAAATTTGAACCATCTCTATCTAACATGGACAATAAATTAAGAGAATGGAGGATTGATTATACAAAAAAAACAATTGATATTGCTAATGAGCTAAATGCACCATCAATATGTGTAACTTCAGGTATAAAAAATTATCAAAGATTGGAAACGGAAGTTGATTTTTTCAAGAAATCATTATTAGAAATATTAGAATATGCAGAAAAATCTCATGTTACAATTGGAATAGAATATGAACCTGGTCTTTTAGTAGAAAATTCAGAATCAGTTTTTGAATTATCTAAAGACTTTAAGAATTTAGGATTGAATTTAGACACATGTCATGTAAAAGTATGCAATGAAGATTTTTCAGATATTATTCAAAAATTTAGAAATAAGATTATTCATACACATATTAGTGATTGTAAAAATAATGAACATTATCATCTAATTCCAGGACATGGCGAAATTGATTTTGTAAATATCATTAAAAGATTAACGGAGATTAACTATGATGGTTATTTAACTGCAGAACTGTATACTTATTCAGATATACCGGAAGAAGCGGCTAGTGAGACTTTTATCTTCTTGAAAAATCTTATCAATAATTGAAATTTATAGATCCACACATTCACATGTACTCACGTACAACTGATGACTATGAGATGATGAAATTAGCAGGGATAAAAACTGTAATTGAACCATCATTTTGGTTAGGTCAAGAAAGGACATCGTATAAAACTTTAGAAGATTACTGGGAATATATCATTACATTTGAAAAAAATAGAGCGAGTGAGTTTGGAATAAATCATTATTGTGCAATATCAATTAACCCAAAAGAAGCTAATAATAAAAAATTGTCAGATGAAGCATTAAACATAATTGAGAATTACCTTAAAAGAGAAAATGTAGTGGCTTTAGGAGAAATTGGATTTGATAAAATAACTTCACAAGAAGAAGAAATATTTAAAAAACAACTAATGTTAGCGTATAAATTAGAATGTCCAGTCATTATTCATACTCCACACGTAAACAAATTAGAAGGTACCAAACGTACATTTGAAATAATTGAAGAAACAGGAGTGGACCAAACTAAGATAATAGTTGATCACAATACAGAAGAAACAATCGAATTATCAAAATCATATGAAGTGTTTTCTGGAATTACAGTTTACCCAGAAACAAAATTAAGTCCAATTCGGGCAGTGAATATTATCAAAAAGTTTGGAATTGAAAATATTCTAATAAACAGTTCAGCCGATTGGGGCAAATCAGATCCATTAAGCGTTCCAAAAACAGGTCAGCATATGGAAAATGAGGGATTTAGTGAAAATGAGATTGAAAAATTACTATATTACAATCCAGAATCATTTTTAAAAAAATCTAAAAATTATAAAATTAATAATTAAAATGAAATTAGCCTTTAGTACTAATGCGTATAGAAATTTTTCAATAGAAGACAGTATTTTATCTATAAAGGATGCAGGTTATTCTGCAATAGAATTAATGTGTGATACACCACATGCATACCCTCCAATTTCAGATATAGAAATTTCAAAAATAAAAAATACACTTGAAAAAAATGATATGAAGATTTCAAACCTTAATGGTTTTATGTTATGTGCAATTCAAGATTTTCACCATCCGTCTTGGATTGAAGATTCATTGGAATTTAGAACTAAAAGAATTCAACATACAAAAAATTGTATAATTTTAGCAGATAAACTAAATGTAAAAACTGTCTCTACAGAACCAGGAGGTCCAATAACAGGCATTCCTAAAGAAAAAGATCTGCTTCTTTTTGAAAATGGGATAAAAGAACTAATTCCACTTTTGGAAAAATTAAAAATTAAATTATTAATAGAACCTGAACCAGATTTGTTAATTCAAGATTCTGAACAATTTTTATCATTTATGAAAAGAATTGATTCAGATTTTGTTAAATTGAACTTTGACATAGGGCATTTCTTTTGTATAAGAGAGGATCCTGCAGAATTAGTTCTAAAATTACAACACTACATAGAGCATATACATATTGAAGATATTTCAAAAGAGAGAATTCATAATCATCTTATTCCAGGGAAAGGAGTAATAGATTTTCAAAAAATATTTTCAAATTTAGAAAAAATTGGATATGGAGGATATATCACTGTAGAGTTATACCCATATCTGAAAGAACCTCAGCAAGCAGCAAAAGAGGCAATAAATTATTTAAAGAATTTTGATTTAAAATGTTAAGAACAGTTTTACAATTAGTGCGATTCCCAGGAATCTTTACTGCATTTAGTAATGTTCTAATTGGTTTTTTTCTAGCATCAGAAGGAAATTTAGAATTAACAGAATTACCATTTTTGATTACAACAACTGGATTACTTTTTTCAGGTGGTATGATGCTAAATGATTTTGTTGATTATAGAATTGATCAAGTTGAGAGATCAAATCGTCCAATACCATCAAAAAAAATTTCGCGTGAAAAAACACTTGTTCTAATTATTCTGAGTTTTTCAATAGCAAATTTTTCTGCATTAATGATTGGAAACACATCAGCAATTATAGCATTAATTTTGACAGGAATGATTTTTTCATACAATCTAAAATTAAAAAATATATCAATAATTGGAATAGTTTCTATATCAGGAATAAGATTTCTGAATGTCATTTTTGGATTTTCAATTGTAGGAATTAGTTTTGATTTAATTCAATATGCAATTCCAGTAAGTCTATTAGTTGCAGGGATTAGTATTCTTGCCAAAAATGAATTGAATAGTAATAGAAGTGATCAAATTTTGAACAAAATATTACTTACATGTGCGGTAATGAGTGTTATTTTTCTAATAATTCAGCATCAAAGCTGGAATTCAATAATATTTCTTGTATCATTTTTGATAATTGTGATTTATTCAATTAGTCGTCTGAGAACAAATATTTCAAAAATTATCACAATTCAGATCCTATCAATCATATTTTTAGATGCGACAGTTGTGACTTTAAATAATGATCTTTTTTTTGGAGTCATTACAGCATCATTAATTATTCCAGGATATTTTATAGCAAAGAAATTATACATCACATAATTATACAATCAAAATTTACCAGATATTATGAAAAGAATTATTCTGTTAAGTATTCCAGGTTTAACTCGACAGCACATAGAAGAAATTCGACCAAAAAACATGTCCGGAATTTTAGAAAAAAATTATACTTCGTTAGTTCCAACTTTTCCAGCTGTTACATGTAGTGTTCAATCAAGTATTTTGACAGGAACATATCCTAGTGAACATAGCATAATTTCGAATGGATATTTCGATAAAACATACAAACAGGTACATTTTTGGGATCAGCCATCCAAATTGGTTAAAAAACCACAGATTTGGGATTTAATAAAAGAAAAAAATTCAAAAATCAAAACAGCGGTATTATTTTGGCAGAATACGCTTTTTGCAAATTCAGACATTATTGTTACACCAAAGCCATTACATTTTGAAAATAGTTTTGAAATGTGGTGTTATTCAAAACCTCAAAATTTCTATGAAGAAATTGTAGAAGAGATAGGTGAATTTGATTTAAAATCGTATTGGGGTCCATTTGCATCTATCGAATCAAGTAAATGGATAGTTAATGCAACAAAAATTACAATTAAGAAACAAAGCCCTGATCTTCTGTTAACATATATTCCACACTTAGATTATTCAGGTCAAAAATTTGGACCAGATAGTTCAGAATTTAAAGACAGTGTTTTAGAAGTAGACAAATTACTAGGAGATTTGAAAGAATTCATAGATACAGAAAAATTGGATTATGAAATAATTATAATTTCTGAGTATGGTTTCAATCAAGTAAATAATTCACTTTCTCCAAATAGAATTCTAAATGAAAATAAATTATTAGAGTTTAGAAAAATTAATGGTAAAGAGTATATTGATTTTGAATTAAGTAAAGCATTTGCAATGTGTGATCATCAAATAGCACATATTTACATTAAACCTGGTTTTGAAAACACAGTAAAAACAATTTTTCAGAATGTTGATGTAGGCAATATTTTTGATAAAAATGCACAGTTAGATTTGAAAATTAATAACGTTAGAAGCGGAGAAATAATTCTAACCTCTAAAAAAAATTCATGGTTCAATTATTATTGGTGGACAGATGAAAAATATGCACCAGAATTTACATTTTCAGTAGACATACATAGGAAACCAGGATTTGATCCATTAGAGCTTTTTCTAGATATGAAAACTAAAAAAATCAGTCAAGATGTAACGTTGATTCGTGGCTCTCATGGGATAATTGATAATGAATTAAGTAAGTTGCCGATTTTTGGAACAACAATTTCAGATAAAATATTACCTGAAAAAATGAATGTGACTGAAATTTTACCTAATGTTTTTGATTTTTTGGAGGTGTAACAAATGAAAGCAGTGAGTATTTCTGAAAATTCGAAAATAATAGTAAATGATATTGATGAACCAGAGATAGGAAATGAAGATATTCTAATACAATTAGAAGGATGTGGTATATGTGGAACAGATAAGGAAAATCTTTTTGGAAATTCATGTATAAATTCAACCCGATTAGGACATGAAATTTGTGGAACAATAATTAAAAAAGGCTCAAAAGTAATTTCAAAATATTCCGAAGGAATGCGAGTTTTTGTTCATCATCATACACATTGTGATAAATGTCAATATTGTGAACATGGTAATGAAACAATGTGTGACAAATTTTGTGACAGTTTAATTCCATGTGGGATGTCTGAAAAATTTATCTTACCAGGATGGAATGTATTAAGAGGTTGTCTTATTCCATTGCCAGATTCAATTAGTGTTGAAGAAGGTGTTTTAATCGAACCACTAGCATGTTGTATTAGATCATGGAAAAAAATTAATTCATTAAAAAATGATTCATGTGCGATTTTTGGAATGGGTACTATTGGAATTATGCATGCAATGCTGGCAAAAAATAGACAATTTGAAAAAATATTTTGTATAGATTTAGAAGATGAAAAATTAGAATTTTGTAAAAAATTAGAATTGGGGCATGTAATTAATTCAAGGAAAAATGATGTTAATCTCATAAAACAAGAAACAAATGATGAGGGTGTAGATTTAATCATTATTGCAACTTCAGATATGACAGTTTTCAATAAAGCAATAGAATTAGTTAGAAAAGGTGGAGTGATTATGATTTTTGGTCAACCAAAAAATAATTCATTGTGTAAAGTAGACATGTCAAAAATTTATGCTAAAGAAATTTCAATTGTAACCACATATGCTGCATCAAATAAGGAAATTGAAATAGCTATATCCATGATTAAAGAAAGAGAATTAAAAATTAAAAAATTGGTTACGCATAGATTTCCAATTGATCAAAGTGAGAAAGCATTCCAATGTGCAATAGAAAATAATAATTCAGTTAAAGTAATGATTACAAGAATATGAGTAAAACAGAATGAATTATTTAATAATAAATGATTTCAAATGGTGAATATGTTAAAATTAACTATAAGAGATGTTCTTAGACAAAAAACATTCGGTATGATTGGAATCATATCTGGATTAATTTTGGGAATTGTGTATTATTTTTTAACATTAGAAATGGCTTTATCACACATATCTACTGAAATAGAATTAATGCCATTATACATGGCAGGTTCAATCTCATTAACTGTAGTAGTGGCAGTTTTAGCAGGAATTAACATTGCTCTAGTTGCTTACAATATTAAAACACAGAAAGCAATGAACATGAAAAAGAATGGAACTGGTGCAATCTTAGGTGGTGCACTAACAGCATTCACTCCGGGTTGTCCTGCATGTACAACATCACTTTCAGCTGTTTTAGGAATTGTAGGAGGATTAGCAATTTTCCCATTACAAGGATTAGAGTTAAAATTCATATCTATTGCTGCATTAACATTTTCCATTTGGTGGGCAATGAGAAATATCAATAATGCATCATGCTGTGTAATGAAAGAATAATCACAAAAACCAAATATACGCAATAAATTTTTGATGATTATGACACTTGAGCAACAATCTCATAATTCACTTTTAGAATTATTTGACAATACTAGAAAGACGACATTAGAACTAGTAAAAAATTTAAAAAAAGACGATTTTGGTGTACAAACTGCATTTTTTACGAGTCCCCCAAAATGGCATTTAGGACATGTTAGTTGGTTAAATGAAATTGTCTTAAGCAAGACACAAAAAAATTATGAATTTTATTCAAAAGAATTTTCTGAATATCTTAATTCGTATTACAATCAATTTGGAAAACCTCATGACAAAGCAAAAAGAGGAGTGATGTCACGTCCTACAACTGATGAAATTTTAGAATATTTTGATATTATTACAGACAAAGTAAAACAAGTGATTAGGAACCCCCTAGAAAAAAATTCAGTGTATCTTTTCACAATGGCTATTCATCATGAATGCCAACATCAAGAACTGTTGGTCTATGATTTACAACATCTACTAGCAGAACATTACAAACCTGCAAAAATAAATAATTTTGCAGTCACAGAAAAGAAAGAAAAGAGAGGAATTAGAGTTAAAGGTGGATTATACAATTTAGGTTATTCTGGAGATGAGTATTGTTATGATATTGAACTTCCTGAACATAAAACATTCCTAAATGACTACAAGATTGACAATCTACTTGTTAGTAATGCAGAATATTTGGAATTTATCAACGATGGTGGATATGAAGATTTTTCATATTGGCTTTCTGATGGCTGGGTAAAGGTACAAGAAGATGAATGGACTGCACCAATGTACTGGGAAAAAGATGGTGATAAATGGTTTACAAGAGATTTCTTAGGAAGACGGAAGATTAATCCAAATGAACCTGTTTGTCATGTAAGTTTCTATGAAGCTGCGGCATTTTGTAAATGGGCAGGAAGGAGGCTTCCAACAGAAGCAGAATGGGAAAAGGCTGCATTGTGGAATGATGAAAAAAATGTAAAAACTATCTTTCCTTGGGGTAATGACAAACCAACTCCAGAACATGCAAATTTACTAGAATCAAACATTTGGGGTTGTGTAGAAGTTGGAACATTTGAAAAAGGTCAAAGTCATTCTGGTTGCTATCAAATGATTGGTGATGTTTGGGAATGGACATCTTCAGAATTTGTAGGTTATCCTGGATTCAAAAGTGGGTTTGATGAGTATAATGATAAATGGTTTACAAATCAGAAAGTTTTACGTGGTGGTTCATTTGGAACACCTTCAAAATCTATTAGAGGTTCTTACAGAAATTTCTTCAGATTAGATGAAAGATGGCTTTTATCTGGATTTAGATGTGTAGAAGACGTTTAATTCTTTTTTGCCAAGACTAGTGCGAAATACTTCCTAGAATCAATCCAAACCTCAAGCTTCTCAAAATTAGATTCCTCCAAAAATGATTGTATTTGTTCAGTTGAAAATTTGTAAGAATTTTCAGTATGAATTAATTCATCTTTAGATAGTGAAATTAACAAATCTGCCTTTCTAATATTGACTTGTTGATTCTCTAATGAGCGTAAATACATCTCAATTCTGCCTTTTTCTTCATTGTATACTGCCTGATGTTTGAAACTGTTAAGTTTGAAATCTCCATCTAATTCATCATTTATTCTCTGGAGAATGTTTAGATTAAATTTTGCAGTAATATTTTGTGAATCATTGTATGCATTATGGAGTATTTTTGGATCCTTTTTCAAATCTAAACCAATAAGAAATAGATCATTTGACTTCATTACACTGCTAATTTTTCTGAGAAATTCCATTCCATCAATTTTATTGAAATTTCCAAAACTTGAACCAAGAAATGTTATCAGGTTTGGCTTGTTATCATAATGTTCTATAAAATCAAGGCCATTTTCAAAAGTGTCAACAACTCCTGTGACTTTAAGATATTCATAATATTTGCATAGCTGCTTTGCACTATGATCTAAAATTTCAGAAATATCAATTGGAAAATACTCTAAATATTTTTGTGACTTGAATAAAATATCAATTAGAATTCTTGTTTTTACAGAAGAACCACTTCCCAACTCAACTAGATGAAATTCTTCAGAAATATGCTGAAGTAAATCTGACTCTATTGAATTTAAAATTTCAGTCTCTGAATAATATGGATAATATTCTGGTAATGTGCATATCTCATCAAAAATTTTAGAACCTTTTTCGTCATAGAAAAATTTTGGACTGATATGTTTTTGTGATTTTGAAAGACTGCTAGAAATTTCTTGAGCAAAAGTACTAGTTGTACTAATTTTTGTTGGCTTGTAATATGTGAGATTTTCTTGAATGGAATG
>CEUZ01104106.1_pt1 | contig 10584 bp, 7 predicted proteins | sample 361511 | NCBI WGS metagenome assembly CEUZ01 (sample SAMEA2622822, study PRJEB7988) | marine metagenome | biome: marine biome (ENVO:00000447); feature: surface water layer (ENVO:00002042); material: "saline water (ENVO:00002010), including plankton (ENVO:xxxxxxxx)" | depth 5 m | reverse complement strand
TCAGCTTTTTGATGATTATTTGTAATAGCTATTGAATAAAATTCTCCCACAGAGTTGTCACCCTGCAAAATACAACTAGGATATTTCCATGTAATAGCTGATCCGGTTTCTACCTGTGTCCAAGATATTTTTGAATTTTTTCCTCTACATGCCCCTCTTTTTGTAACAAAGTTATAAATTCCACCTTTGCCATCTTTGTCTCCTGGATACCAATTTTGAACTGTAGAATATTTTATTTCAGCATCATCTAAAGCAATCAATTCAACATTAGCAGCATGAAGCTGATTTTCATCACGCATTGGCGCGGTACATCCTTCTAAATAACTAACATAACTACCTTTATCGGCAATAATTAATGTTCTTTCAAACTGACCTGTTTCAGATGCATTAATTCTGAAATAAGTTGAAAGCTCCATAGGACATCTAACTCCTTCAGGTATATAAACAAAAGAACCGTCTGTAAAAACAGCGGAATTTAGTGTAGCAAAATAATGATCAGTAATTGGAATCACTGAACCTAAATATTTTTTTACTAAATCGGGATATTTTCTTATTGCCTCTGATATAGGACAAAATATAATTCCTTTTTCAGTTAATTTGTCTTTAAATGTTGTGGCTACAGAAACTGAATCAAAAACCGCATCCACAGCAACTCCGGCAAGTTTTTCTTGTTCATTTAAAGGAATGCCAAGTTTTTTATATGTTTCTAGGAGTTTAGGATCAACTTGATCTAGGCTTTTTGGTTTATCTTTTGCACTTTTGGGTGCTGAATAGTAATACAAATCCTGATAATTAATTTTAGGATATTTTGGTTTTTGCCAATCTGGTTCTTTAAGATTTTTAAGTCTATTAAATGCTTTCAATCTCCAGTCTAGCATCCACTTAGGTTCTTTTTTTATTTTAGATATGAACTTAATTATTTTCTCGTTAAGGCCTCTTGGAGCTTTAACACTTTCAATATCTGTAATAAAACCATACTTATATTCTTTTGATTTCTCTATTTCTTGTTTTTTCATTGATTAATTTCTCTATTTTGATTTTTAGCCACTCTATAAATTATATCTTTTAAAGTATTTCTTTCAAAAAAATTATTTATATGAATTTCTAGATCATCCCACAAATCATGTGTTATACATTTTATTGATTTTCCATTACATCCTTTTTTTGATTCTTTTTTACATGCTACAGTTTTAACTTTTTCGTCAACGGCTTTAATAATGCTTGATAGTTTTATTTCTTCCGGAGATTTAGTTAACAGGTATCCCCCTGTTGGTCCTCTGGAACTTTGAACCAAATTATTCTTTTTTAATTTTAAAAAAATTTGCTCTAAGAACGATATCGAGATACCTTGTCTTAATGAAATTTCAGTCAGACTTGTTGGATGGCTAGCATTGGTTTTAGCTAAATCAGCCATCGCCATCACTGCGTATCTACCTTTGCTTGTTAGTTTCATATTAAATAAGCTTTAATTACAGCCTTTATTTAGATATTCCTACTAAAAAGGTCAAGTATATAAATAAATAAAATTGTCGCCTAATAAACATGGTATAAAACTAATCTTTTTTTGAAAATAGTTATCATTACTAATTAAATTATGAAAAATGAAAATAAAGAAATTTTTATTCCAGGACCTTGCGGAAGAATACAAGCTAAATATTTTAAAAGTAAAAAAAAAAGTGCACCTGTAGCATTAGTTCTTCAACCTCATCCTCAGTATGGTGGAACTATGAATAATAGAATCGTTTACGAAGTTTTTACAAATTTTTATAAAAACGGATTTTCAGTAATAAGAATAAATTTTAGAGGTGTTGAAAAAAGTGATGGTGTTTTTGATAATGGTCAAGGTGAACTCTCAGATGCAGCTGCTGCATTAGATTGGATAGAAAGAGAAAATCCTGATTATAGCCAATGTTGGGTTGCTGGTTTTTCATTCGGTTCTTTAATTTGCATGCAGTTAATTATGAGAAGACCAGAGGTAAATAAATTTATTGCAATTTCACCACAACCAAATGTCTATGATTTTACGTTTTTAGCTCCGTGTCCCATTTCAGGATTTATGTTATATGGAAAAAATGATGAATTGGTATCTCAAGAAAGCATAATTAATTTAAAAAAAAGATTAAGCATACAAAAAAATATAGATGTAAAATTTGAATCTATAAATAATGCAAATCATTTTTTTAAAGGTAAAGAAAAAGAACTTACTAATTTATTGGATCGTTACATTAAAGACAAAATAACAGTCCCATAAAAATTCAGGGTTTATAAATTAAACCTCCAGAGCATGGTTTTTTTACTCCAGTAGTTTCTGGAAATGAAATTGGTAATTTAAGATGCGATCTAATAGCAAGATAAGCAAAAGCTTGTGACTCTACAAAATCACCATCGACTCCAAATTCATCAATCAATTTTATTCTGTCATGCTCACTTTTTAATTTTTTAACTAAGAAATCATTTTTTCTTCCCCCTCCACATAAAATAATACTTTCTTTATTTTGCTTGTCGAATTTGAGTTTAGAAATTATTATTCGAACAGTAAATTCTGTCAACGTAGCCGCACCATTCTCTAATGATAAATCTTTTACAAATGAAGAATCAAAATATTTCGTATCAAATGACTGTATATTATCTGTACTTAGAATATTTTCTTTTTCATAAAAATTTTTTAAAAGTTTTTCTAAAACTTTCTTATTTATTTTTCCTGACTTTGCTATTTCTCCACCCTTATCATAGTTTTTTTTTGTTTTTTTTCTTATCCATTGATCAATTAGGCACATCCCTGGGCCAATATCAGTACCTGACATACTATTATTACAAATATTAGTTACATTTACTATTCCGCCAATGTTTAAAAATATCACTTCTTTAATATTAAATATTTTTTTTAGCAATTTATGAAATATTGGAGTTAATGGGGCTCCGTGTCCTCCATTTTCTAAGTCGTTTTGTCTAAAGTTACAGATAACATTTTTTTTTGTAAGTAAAGAAAGTAGTTTTCCATCACCTAATTGTTTAGAAATTTTTTCTTTGGCATTGTGAAAAATCGTTTGTCCATGAAATCCTACAAGATCTATATTTAATTTAGATTCTTTAATAATCTCATTTGTTACATTTGCATGGTAAAGTGTTATATCTTTTTCAAGAAGTTCAATTTTGTTTGACAAATTCTCCAAATCTTTAGAGTTGCTTATTTTATCTTTGAGATTGTGTATATTTTCATAAATATCTTGGCTATATACAAAATATTTATCTAAAATTACTTTATATTCATTATCGCCATTTGATTGAATAATAGATGCATCAACACCATCAGCAGAAGTGCCGCTCATTAGACCTAAACTACAATAGGATTTGCTCATAAATTATATTTAATTTAAAAAGAATCTTGTATATTACAGTTTTAAAGAAGCTTAAAAATTCATGCAAGAAACATTTCTAACTGAGTTTAAAAAAAGAGGCTATTTTAATCAGTGTACTGACCTTTTGGGTTTAAGTGAATTGATGGTTAAAAGTAAAATTAAAGCCTATATTGGCTTTGATTGCACGGCCCCAAGCTTACACGTAGGTAGTTTAATGCAAATTATGTGCCTGCGTCTTCTCCAAAAGTATGGGCACCAACCTATAGTTTTGTTAGGCGGCGGTACCACCCTAATAGGAGATCCGTCAGGTAAAGAAGAAACAAGAAAAATTCTTGATAAAAGGGAAATTGATAAAAATATTAAAAGTATAGAAAACGTATTTAAAATTTTTTTAAAAACTAAAAATCCAAAAATAAAACCTATTTTTGTTAATAACTATTCTTGGCTCAGTAAATTAAATTATATCCATTTTTTAAGAGAAATTGGTAAACACTTTACAATAAATAAAATGTTGACCTTTGATAGCGTTAAACTTCGACTAGAAAGACAACAATCGCTAAGCTATATGGAATTTAATTATATGATGCTTCAAGCCTATGATTTTTATGAACTTAGCAAAAGGTACAAATGTATCTTACAAATCGGTGGTTCGGACCAATGGGGTAATATAGTTAATGGAACCGATTTGATTAAAAGAAGAGATAAAAAACAAGCGTATGGATTGACTACTCCTTTAATTTTGCTTTCTTCTGGAACAAAAATGGGAAAAACAGAAAAAGGTGCAATTTGGTTAAATAAAAAAATGCTCTCTCCTTATGAATACTGGCAGTTCTGGAGAAATACAGACGACAAAGATGTAATAAATTTTTTAAAACTTTTCACAGATTTGGATTTAAAAAAAATAGCTAGTTTTGAAAATGGTGATCATAATATTAACAATCTAAAAGTTTTACTTGCTAATGAAGCTACTTCTATGTTGCATGGCCCCCAAGAAGCAAAAGATTCAGAAATAACCGCGAGAAAAACATTTGATGATAAATCTATTGGAAAAAATCTTCCTATAATTAAAATAAAAAAAAATATTATAGAAAGAGGAATAAATATAATTGATATAGTTATTCATTCGAATTTAGCAAAATCTAAAAGTGAAGTTAGAAGAATGATAAAAAATAATGGTTTAAAAATTAACAATCTGATAATTGCTGATGAAACTAAAACTATTAACCTGGATGACTTTGAAAATAATAACTTAAAGGTTTCTCACGGAAAAAAACAACACGTAATTATAAAAATTATTTAGTTGTTTCCTCTTTTTTCTTTCTTTTCATTTTTTCAACGGCTCTAACAATAAATCTAGGTGTTAAAGTCTTAACAGGATTTACAGTTGTTCTTATATCTTTCGGCGGACCTTTCATCTTAAAACTTACACCCACAACACCTTCTCCTGTCTTTTTGCCCACCAAAATTTCTCCCACTACAGGAATAGAAGCTATGATGGAATTAAGTTTTGTAGCAGGAACTAGGGTACCTCTAAGGCTGACTATTTTTCCTTTATCTACGTATCCACTTAATAATATAGATACTGCAGGACCCATCGCTAAAGCATCATCAATATTCATTAAATTTCCTTGTGTATTTGATTTCATTTCAAAAGAATCAAAACGTATACCTTCGCCGCTTAGAGTATCTGCTATTCCTTGAAGTGATGCTAAAGTTAGCAATTGGGCTAAAGCTGGAACTTTTGAAACTTTAAAATTATTTATTATTAAATTTGACTCAGAAAATTCTTTAGAAATAATTGAAACATATTCCATTTTACCCCCTTCAAATCCTTTAATAAAATCAAAATTTTTTATGAAAGGTCTCGCTCTATCTGAAACCACCTCTAAGGTTTTTTTATCCTTATCTATTTGATAAATTGACATTTCTACAATTTCTTTCTCAGAAAAATTACCTTTTAAACTTAATTTAACGTAAGCACCTTTATCAATAGAAGCTATCATGGAAAAATTGAAGACATCATCATTTGTGCCTGTTAGCACGTTATCAAAGTTAACTTTGATATTATTATTAAAGCTGTTACTTAACGTTTTTTTATCACTTGTTTTGTATAGGGATTTAAGCAGAGGTTCAGAATCAAATACATCCCCAGTAATTAAAATAGAATTCTTTTTTTTATTATTTCTGGATATTGAAAAGTCATTATTTTTAATATTTTTTGAAAAAGTCTTAATTATAATTTCATCTAAATTTTCAAGTTCAAATTTATTATTTAGTTTAACTTTATCTAATTTAATTTTTGTTTTATTTTCAGAATAAAGTAGATTTTTTATATTGTAACCAAGTTTAGTATCTTTTAACAAATTAAAATCTATTATGGCATTTACATTTTCTTTTTTAAGATAATTTAATTGTGAAATTCTTACAACTTGATCAGATAAATTAATTTTACCTACCATATTAAATTTTTTACTGTTACCAGAAAAATGTAATAAAAAATCTTCAAATTCTTTATTAAATTTTAATAAACCAGATAATTTTAATTCACCAGCCTGGTTGAAATTTATATCTGCATCTTTCAAAATAATTTTAGAATCATAGGATGGAATAAATTTTTCAATATTTTTAATTTTTTTATGCTCTAATTCAAGATTCTTAATTTTTCCACTTGTTGAAATAAATTTATCAGTAATTTTAAATTTGTTATCAATCGAAAAATTAAATGAAGTTTCTAAATCTGAAGTAAGATCGATATGCTTGATATTTTTTAAATTTAAACCTAGTAAAGAAGAAATTTTTTTTATTTCGAGATATTTAGAACTGCCTGATGTTTTAATTTTAGATTTTATAATTTTTTTATTATTTATAAATTTTATATCAATAGTACTTTTCTCTAAATTTAAATTTAAAATTGATCCTTGATTGATTACAAAATTGATCTCTTTGCCGTCACTATATTCAGGAAAATACTTCATTTCAGTTGACAAATTTTTAATTTGAAAATCTTTAGTTATATTCAAATCTGCATCTAATAGTTTTACAGTAAATTTAGAATTTGATCCTAGGCTTCCATCTTGATTAAAGGGGACAATAAACTCTCCTTCGAGATTTCCTTTTATTAATATTCTGTTTATTTGTTTGTTTAAAATTCTTGGTAAGAATATATTCGTGATTTTTGATAAGTCTTTAATATTATTTTTTGTGAAAGCTATTTCGGTTCTTTGTAGTAAAAAATCTGAAGTGATAAACGATTTTAATGGAAGAAATAAATCAATTTTTGATAATTTAAACTCTTTCTTTTTAAGTAAAACTTTAGGATTTTGTAGTTTAATAACAAGATTTAATTCTTTTGGATTAAGATGTATTTTTGTGTTGTTAAACTCTAATTTTACATATTTATTAACTTCATTGGCTTTTTCTTTGATTAAGCCATCAAATTTATCTGTTTCTAAACCAATAACGCTAAGAAAAATTGCAATAGAAATAACACTAAATAGTATTAAAAGAAAAAATCTGAATAAAAACTTTCCCATACTTATTTACCTTTTTCTTTTATTTGATAGAGTGCTGCTTCTAGAAAATCATCAATATCACCATCCAACACGCTTTCTGGATCTGTGTTTTCTAAATTATTTCTTAAATCTTTAACCAGCTGATATGGTTGCAAAACATAAGATCTTATTTGATGCCCCCACCCTATATCTGTCTTTGACTTTGCCAAATTTTCTGATTCTTCTTCCTTTTTTTGTAATTCATAATTGTAAAGTCGAGCTTTTAACATATTAAAGCAAGTTTCTTTGTTTTTATGCTGAGATCTTTCGTTTTGACATTGGACAACAATGTTAGTTGGAATATGTGTAATTCTAACTGCGCTATCAGTTGTATTAACGTGCTGTCCGCCAGCACCACTAGATCTATAAGTATCTACTCTAATATCTTTTTCTTGAATATCTATTTTAATGCTATCATCAACAACGGGATAAATCCAAACACTTGCAAAACTTGTATGTCTTCTAGCACCAGAATCAAAAGGGGAAATTCTTACTAATCTATGTACACCTGACTCTGATTTTAACCATCCGTACATATAAGCTCCGTAAACTTTTAGAATGGTAGATTTTATTCCAGCTTCATCACCTTTATGTTCACTAATTATTTCAAATTTGCACTTTTTTTTTTCTATCCATTTTGAATACATTCTCCTAAGCATTTGGGCCCAATCTTGACTTTCGGTTCCTCCTGCTCCAGCATGTATTTCTAAATAAGTATCAAGATGATCATTTTCACCAGATAGAAAACAAGAAACTTCAATTTTTTTTATTTGTTTAAGTAGTAGGTATATTTTTTTTTCACAATCCTTAATCACCAAATGATCGTTTTCTTTGTTAGCTAAATCTATAAGTTGTTCTAAATTTTCTAATTCATTTAAGGTAGAATAAAAATTATCAAGAATATTTCCAAAAAATTTTTTTTCTTTAAGGATTTTTTGAGCAGCTATTTTATCTTTCCAAAAATTAGTCTCTGATATTTTTTTATCAAATATGTTTATTTTTTCTTCAATTTTATTTTTTTCAAAGATACCCCCTGACATTAGAGGTTACTTTTTTTATTTTAGAAATATTTGTCTTTATATCTTGCATATTAGTAAAATCTAAAAATTTGATCTTTTATTTCAAAATCATAAAATTCTAATCTATCCTTATTAAATGACTTTTCAAGGTTTGTCATGAAATTATCTTTTGTTTTAAAAGATTCATAAATAACCGTTTTAGAGTTTGCATTTGGTAATAATCCAGTTTCTGCATCTACCATAACTAAATTGATATTTTTTGGGATTCTAAATGGACGTGAATCCTTTTTTTTAACAACCTTTTTAACAAATTTTTTAAAAATTGGTAAAGCAGCCTTAGCGCCAGTTTCATATTTGCCAAGCGTTTTTGGTTCATCAAAACCGACATAAACACCTATTGTCAATTTAGATGTATATCCTAAAAACCAAGCATCCATATTCTCGTTTGTAGTTCCAGTTTTTCCAGCTAAATTTAGATTTAAATCTCTTAATTTTCTTCCAGTCCCACGTTTAATTACACCCTCCATAATTGAAGTTAACTGATATGCTGTTTCAGGAGATATAATTTCTTTTCTCTCATCCTTAATTTTTGGTATTTCATCTCTTAAATAAGATATTTCCTCACAGCCAATACATTTTCTTTCATCAGCATTAAATATTGTCTTTCCTCTTCTATCCTGAATTCTATCAATAAAAATTGGTTTAACTTTTTTTCCTCCGTTTGCAAATGAACAATACGCGTTGGTAAGCTGTATTAGCGTTGTCTCTGCAGAACCTAAAGATACTGATAAAACTTCGGGAATATTTTTATATATATCTAAGTTATTTGTAATCTTTGATATTTCACTAAATCCTACTTTTTGTGCTACACGAACCGTCATTAAATTTCTAGATTTTTCTATTCCAATTCTTAATGTTGATGGACCATAAAACTTTTTTCCATAATTTTCGGGTTTCCAAGTTTTTTTTCCTTCTCCTTGCTCCATAACAAATGGTGCGTCCAGTACTAATGTTGAAGGAGTAAAACCATTTTCTAAAGCAGCAGCATAAACAAACGGTTTAAATGCTGAGCCAGGTTGTCGCTTTGCCTGTGTGGCTCTATTAAATTCGCTTAATTTGAAACTAAATCCTCCTGCCATTGCGAGAACTCTTCCTGTGTGAGGGTCCATAACTACTATAGCACCATTTATTTTAGGCAATTGTTTTAAGTTCCAGTTCTTGTCTTTGATTTTTTTAACGTAAATAATATCATTTAAATTTAGTATTTCTTCTAAACTTTTTTTTCTTGTCCAACTAACATTTTTAAATTCTATAAAACCGATCTCTTTATCCTCAGTTTCTATTTTTGAATTAAGTTTATTTATTTCTATTACTTTTGCCAATTTCCAATTTAAACTTTTGTCTGGAGATAACTCTTTAACGTCTTGTTGCCAATTTTTTTTGTTTAAATTCTTAATTGCGCCTCTCCATCCATGCCTTTTGTCATATTCTTCCAATCCTTCTCTTAAAGCCCTTAGAGCTTCAATCTGATATTCAGATTTTAAAGGGGTTCTTATAGAAAGGCCTCCTTTGTATAAATTGTCATAACCGTAAGTATCACTTATTATTCTTCTGACTTCTTCTGTATAAAAATTAGCCTCCTCTAGAAGTTTGATTTTTCTTTTTTTTGTTTTAATTTTTTTATCTTTTAACTTTTTGTACTCATTTTCATTGATATAAGAATTGTCATATAAATTCTTTAAAACAAAATCCCTTCTTATTTTTGCTCTTTTTTTTGATTTGTATGGGTTATATTTACTTGGAGCCTTTGGTAACGCTGCAAGCAATGCTGATTCTTCATAGTTTAGCTCGTTAACTGCTTTATCAAAATATTCTAAACTAGCTGCTGCAATACCATAAGTTCCTTCTCCTAAATAAATTTGATTTAAATAAAGTTCCATTATTCTTTCTTTTGAATAAGCTCTTTCAATTCTGAATGCTAATATTGCTTCTTTAATCTTTCTTCTTACAGAAACTTCATTTGTTAATAAAAAATTCTTAGCAACTTGCTGGGTAATTGTTGAAGCTCCTTCTAATCTCTTTTCTGAAAAAATATTTTTTAGATTTTTAATTATTGCTCTTGTTATGCTTTTGGCATCTACTCCTGGATGAGAAAAAAAGTTTTTGTCTTCTGCGGATAGAAAAGCATTTACTACATTTTTAGGTATTGATTCGTAAGGAATAAATAGTCTTTTTTGTAGCGCATATTCAGCTATTAGTTGTCCTTCACCAGAGTGAACTCTGCTTGAAATGGGAGGTTTGTAGTTCGCCAATATTTTGTAATCAGGAAGATCCGATGAAAAATACCATAAAGTAGAAATGGAGAAAATTAAAAGCCCTAATAGAGCAACAAATATTAATTTTGTTAATTTTTTTAAATAAATAAGCACAATAAACTATAGAAATGATTGAATTTTGGCTATCTTAAGGCATTTAATGTTTTTATACTGTATTGCAAGGTAAAATTGCATATATTTCCTGAAATATTTAATATATATATAATACTTATATTAGTAACAAAATTCACTTTTATGGAAAACAACAAAATCAGAAATTGGAAAAAAATTACATGGAAAAAAATTTATATATCGATGCATCGCATCCTGATGAAACTAG
>CEUZ01029749.1_pt1 | contig 10585 bp, 8 predicted proteins | sample 361511 | NCBI WGS metagenome assembly CEUZ01 (sample SAMEA2622822, study PRJEB7988) | marine metagenome | biome: marine biome (ENVO:00000447); feature: surface water layer (ENVO:00002042); material: "saline water (ENVO:00002010), including plankton (ENVO:xxxxxxxx)" | depth 5 m | reverse complement strand
TCCATTCGTTGGCAGGAAAATCATGAACAATCTCAGATTCCGTGGATCTTAAGTTTTCGAAGTCGTATATGACTAAGTCGGCAGGCTTTCCTTCGCCAATAATTCCTCTGTCATTGAAACCAGCCATTCTGGAAGGCAAAGCAGAGAGACGGTAATGCGCTTCTTCTAGACTGCAATTTTCTTGGTCCCTCGTGAAGTCCGCTATAAAGTCGGTTGTATACGAACCAAGTGTCACGAATTTCGTGTGTGCGCCACCGTCAGAAACGCCAGGGACCGTATACTCCGAATCAAGAAGCTCCTTGTTATATCCTGGGTCCGTATTGAACGCGGGAGTGAAGATCACTGTCTCTAGGTTCTCCTCGACTACCATATCTAGAAGGGTATCAATTGGGTGTTTCCCGCTAATAGCCTCAAGCTCGCGGATGCGCTTGCCCTCGTACTTCTTGTTTGCGGGGTTCTTCACCTCCAAAATCATGAACTCTTGAATTGGGCCAGTTGCGACAGGCATTCGACCATTATCGTAATCGTCACGCAGAGCTTCTCTGTTTTTCGGTAACTGCATCTTTGCCATTTTTTCTTCAATCGTTCCGAGCGTTACTTCTCGCCAGCAATCTTGACCGTCTAGAAGGTTGAAGTCCTCAAACGTGAAGGAAAAGTCGTTTCCCGTTGTTAAAAGCTGTCCCCAAACCTGATTCCCTCGGTCTTGGCATTGATTGACCCAATCGACCAACCTTCGATGTTGTTTCGGGTAATATTCGTTTGCCAAGATCGCATTGTAAAGAACTGGGCACCCAGAGACCTCAGCGAGCTTCTCCACGAATTTCATGTCTCCGCGGATGTCGTCGCTTGCTTGCGTGATTTGTATGTGTCCTTTGCTGCCACGCTTCTTTAAAACTTCCGCGAAGGCGAGGCACAGATCGTCGTCCATACAGTCCGTTACCATAGGTGTGCCATCGTAGTCCCTCTGAAGTGACATGAATCCGTCACCCAGGCGCTGAACCGACCAACCGCAACCTCCAGCGTCAAGTGAAAGTTCGAGCAAGCGGCACATTTCCTTTACCTCAGCTTCGGTGGCGCTGCGCGTTTTAGCTGCTTCCAAACCCATGACCCATATCATCAGGGGGCCCACTGGGACGTACGATAGGACGTTTACTCCTTTCGGAATCCGCTCTAGAGTGTCCAACCATTCCGGGAAAGTTATCCAGTCCCAAAGCATTCCAGCTTTCATCGATTCAAAAGGGATCGCTTCAACTCGAGACATACTGAGCATTGCCCGGTCTCTGTTTTCGGGGGCTACGGGCGCAAATCCAAATCCGCAATTTCCGAGTACTAGAGAAGTAACTCCGTGCCAACCCGAAAGGGTCGCGTAAGGATCCCATTGGATCTGGGCGTCGTAGTGAGTGTGGAGATCAACAAATCCCGGCGCTACCACTAGCCCCTTGGCGTCGAGCACTTCATCGGCGTCTCCGGCATCCAGTTCGCCTCGGGTGATTTCCGTTATTACTCCGTCTTTGATTCCGAGGCTTCCTCGAAATCGTGGCGCGCGTGTGCCATCTACGATCGTTCCGTTAACAATGATTTTGTCGAATGTCGCCATGGATACTCTCTCCAAAAGTTGTTTGTCTCAATTTTAGTAGCCACTTCAGTAGCCACCCGCTTAGGCCGAAAGCCCGCCTTTACCGCTGGTTGGTGGGCTCTCTCATCCCCACCTTTATTGTGTTCTCGAATGGGCCCCAGGTCAAGGTCATTTTAGGACGTACGTCCTGGGAAGGTTCGCGAAAGAGAGCCCTAATCCCCCAGGGGTAAACTATGCGAGCTTAGGGCGCGCGTAGTCAAGAAGGTCGCGTGCTGATTCCAGCGCTTCAACGTTTTCAATACATTTGTGAAGTTTTTTAGCTCTAGTGCCTACTACTGGCCCAGCCAATACATCAAATTTGGAGCTGAGCCTAGTCCATTGCTCATCTAAATCCTTGTTGGGTATCCCCGCGTCACCGAATGACTCCGTCTGACCGCTGTCAGTTTGAATTATTACTTGAGCTTGAGTCGTCGTTAGTTCATCGACACCGGTCAACGTTATTTTTTCGCGTAATTTAATCAATTCGTCAGAAGACATTTGTTGATCGGTGTAGGAGCGAAGGTCGCTGGTGTCGATGTCGAGAAGGGCCATCGCTACAGTTGCGCGCACACTGAACTTTCCCTCCAGGCCAGTCTTGGGGTTAGGAATAGTGCAAACTTTAAAAAGTTCCGGAGAAATTTTCACCTCCACGGAGACGACATTCTGGGGCTTAACGCCTTCCATGACGAGTTGTCGACTAGCATCGATTGCAGCGTGGGTGAGGTAGCAGGCCGCGTGATATTTAAACAGGGTATCCTCGATTAAAAATTGATTTTCGAAACGTTCTAGTTCCTTCTCGGAACAGCCTTCCCCGTGGAGTGCGGCGGCAAAACCTTGCTCGGTCTCGATAAGCTTGGGGTTACCAGTAAAGCCGCCTCTGGCCAGAAGCGCCGACATCAAACCTGATTGAGCTGCGCAGCCAGCATGAAGGGGCTTCGCCATCGACCCAAAGCTAGCCTTTAAACCTGCAGCTTGTGTTGCACCGAGAGCCAGAGCATGGCAAAAGCGCTCTTCGTCAAGTCTCAGAGCGTGCGCGGCAGCTGCGGCAGCACCAATTGACCCGATGGTTCCAGTTGCATGAAAGCCAACACTGTAGTGTTCAGGATTCAGGAGAGCACCTAGTCGGGTTTCGACTTCGACTCCAGCGATAAGTGATACGAGAAGATCCTTGCCTGAAAGGTTCTCCGACTCCGAAATTGCAAGCAGTGCTGGTATTACAGGAACAGTAGGGTGTCCAAACATCCTCATGTGAGTGTCATCGTAATCCAAGGCATGGGCCATGGCTCCATTCACTAGAGCAGCGGTCAAGGTTGAAGCGTGCTCGACGCGACCAAGTAGTCGCGCGCTACTCGATCCTTCAGGATGTACGACGTTGGAAACAAGAATATTGACCAATTCTTCGGATGAGCCCGCTAGTGCACATCCGATTGAGTCCAAAAGGCAGTGTCGAGCGACTTCAGTCGCCTCTGGAGTTAGACTTTCAAACTTTAGGTCTCTCGCATATCTGGCAAGTGCACGTGTTGCTCCCGCGTTTTCGTTCATTCTACTCTCCCTATTCTTTGAGAAGCTCTTCCGCGATGATTATTTTGCGAACCTCCGTGGTACCGGCACCAATCTCAAGTAGCTTGATACTTCGATACAGTCGATTCAATTCGGTTTCCCAAATGTAGGAGTAGCCGCCATGAACTTGGGAAGCGTGATCGAGGACCTTGTTTAGTCCGTTTGCGCAATACATTACGGAGGCTGCTGAAAGTTTATGAGCCCAACCTCTTCCACCTTCTCCAGGCCTAAGTTCATCGAGGGATGAGAGGCATCTCCAGTTGTAGATCTTCATCGTGTCCATTTCGACGTACATGTCAGCTAAGTGGGATTGGACCATTTGGAAGTTGGCAATGGGCTGACCAAATTGCTCGCGTTGTCGGGAGTAGTCTACCGAGAGGCTTACTGCCCGCTCTGCAATGCCAACGCAGAGTGGAGAAATCATGGCTCTTTCGAGGTCGAGTCCACTCATTACGCAACGAACGCCCTCGTTCTCTTTACCAACTATATTTTTCGCTGGTACTCTGCAGTCTTCAAATGCTAGCTCCGCAGTGGGAGATCCTCTGAAGCCCATCTTCTTAAGCTTCTGGGTTACCGAGACTCCGGGACTATCCATTTCCACTACAAATGCAGAAATACCGTGCGCGCCATCCTCCGGGTTAGTTTTGCAGTAGAGCAGAATAACATCCGCTACCGGACCGTTAGTTATGTAAAGTTTCCTGCCGTTAATTATGTAATCTTCACCGTCACGTACCGCAGTAGTCGCCATGCTTCCAAGAGCGTCAGAACCCGCACCCGGTTCGGTAAGCCCTAACGCTCCGATGAGCGAACCGTCGCATAAACCGGGCAGGTACCGCGATTGTAAGGCCGGGTCGGCATTTCTGTAGATATTGTTAAGACAGAGGTTCTCGTGGGCTACCCAGGAAAGGGCGAATGCATGATTCCATCGAGAGAATGCTTGCAGGACGAGACCACTATCCCAAAGGCTCAGCCCGGCGCCCCCTAGTTCCGGAGGTACGGTTATTCCCAAGTAACCTTCCTTTCCAAGCGCGCGAAATTCGGTTTCGGGAAACCATTCTTCGTCGTCCATCCGCTGTGAGAGTGGGTAGAGTCGTTCTCGCGCATATTTATCTGCGGAGTCTAAAATGAGTTTCTGGTCATCGCTTAGCTCGAAAGCAGGTTTCATAATTAGTGACGGGTCCTCAGGAGTGTTTTGATTAGATTACCAGTCTATGATCATGTTCGCGAAGCGAGACCAAGAGGCGGCTTTCGCTACGATTATCTTAGATGGACTTAGCGGCCAGACGAGAAGGGTAAGACTTATGGAAAAGGTTTTGATTGCGAATCGAGGGGAAATTGCGGTTCGGATCGCAAAGACCCTTCGGGGAATGGATATGAAATCTGTGGGCATTGCTCACGAATATGAGGGAGAAACGCCTGCCACTCGGTGCGTAGACGAGCTGATTGTCCTTCGTGGGGATTCACCTATCGCAGCATACCTCGACGCGAAGCAGATCTTAGAAGGCGCTCGTGAGCGCGATGTCGATGCTATTCACCCCGGATACGGTTTTTTGTCTGAGAATCCGAATTTTGCCCGTTCCACACGTGAGCTTGGAATGACTTATATCGGTCCTAGCCCGGAAGTCATTGAGTTGATGGGAGATAAGATTCTGGCGAGAGAATTTGTGTCTAAGGAGGGGTTTAGAATCTCCCCTTCCGAAGAGGAAGAGGAGGATCCTCTTTCCTTCAAAGAACGATCTGAGGCCATCGGTTTTCCTTTGCTCCTAAAGGCGGCCGCCGGAGGTGGTGGAAAAGGGATGCATATCGTTCGATCTGCAAAGGACCTTGTCGGAGCTATAGAGCTAGCGAAGGGGGAGGCCGAGAGATATTTCGGTGATGGACGAATATACGCCGAGCGTTATATCGAAAACCCTAGGCATATCGAAGTGCAAGTGATGGCTGATAAGGCTGGAAATTGTCTTCATTTCTTCGAGCGAGAATGCTCGATACAGAGACGTTTTCAGAAAATTGTCGAAGAGTCACCAAGTCTCGCCCTGGATAAAAAATTGAGAAGGAAGATTTGTAGCGAAGCAGTCGGTATTGCAATTGCAGCGAAGTACGAGAACGCCGGTACGATCGAATTTATTCTTGCTCCCGATGGCGAGTTTTATTTCTTAGAGATGAATACTCGACTTCAGGTTGAACATCCTGTTACCGAAATGATAACGGGCAGAGACCTTGTGGAGCTGCAGATACGCATTGCAAGGGGAGAAGAGCTTTCGATTGCACAGGAAGAGATTAAAACGAAAGGGCATGCCATCGAGTGTCGTGTCTATGCTGAGGACGTCGAACACGACTTTTCCCCCTGCATTGGACGTCTCGTCGATGTGCGTGAACCGGTCGCAGAATTTGTTCGGTTTGACTCCGGAGTTGCAAAAGGGTCGGATGTAAGCGCGGACTTTGACCCCATGCTCGCGAAACTTATTGTTTACGGGGAAACGCGTGAGGAGGCCATTTCTCGTTCTGTGGAATCCCTGAAGCAGACGTCGTTCTTAGGAGTGAATACGAACCTCGCGTATCTATCGAGGATTGTCGCACACCCCGCTTTTGTAAAAGGTGAGACCGACACAGGTTTCGTTGCGCGTCATAAACTTGACTTGGCTCCAAAGGAACTGTCGACAAAAAAGCGCCGAATGCTTTTGGCTGCCGCTGCACTGTCCAATCGCGACTTCCGCGAGCGTGTTGAAGCAGTTCCCGAGCCGTATGCGTCAATTGGGGATTGGAGTAATTGATGGGTTATCTCTTTGAGCTTCTGGGCGAACAGTCGGTTATCGAGCCCGTTTATCAAGAGGAAGGAATCGGCCTTCGGGTAGACGGAAGAATCACTGATTTGGACTTTAAGGACTTAGGTGGGGGGGAGTTCATATTTGAAGTCGAAGGGGATATCTATCCCGTGAGAATAGCCACGTCAGGAGACTCCGTCTTTATTCATTCTGAGGGAGAAAGCTACGAAATCTTGGCAATTAATTCCCTTGAGAAGGTCGTTGAAGAAGCACGGGGGGGTTCAAGTTCAGATAGCTTGATAGCACCAATGCCTGGTGTGGTAATTCGAGTTGAGAAAAAAGCTGGAGATCTGGTCAAACGAGGGGAAACGATACTAGTAATCGAGAGTATGAAACTCCAAACGGTCGTGACATCTTTCAGAGATGGACTTGTGAGGTCGATACTGGTGGAAGAGGGCGGCGGGTTTGAGAAGGGATCGGTGCTAGCCGTTTTGGCTAGCGATGAAATTGAGGAAGACCAGTTATGATGCGCAGAATAAGAAGCCAAGTCGATGTTCGAAGTGAGACATTTCAGCGCTATCGCACAGCCAATCGAGCTCGCATCTCTGAGTTTCGAAGGCGTCAAGAACAAGCTCGTTTTGAGAGGCCGGAAAGAGATATGGAACGTCTCTCACGCCATGGAAAGCTTTTCGTACGTGAGCGTATCGAGCGACTAATTGATCCCGGCACACCATTTCTCGAATTTTCTAGTTTGGCAGCTAACACGGAATATGGTGGCGAGTCCAAAAGTGCTAGCTCGATTACAGGCATCGGGATAGTGAGTGGTCGAGAAGTCATAGTTCGCGCCGATGATCCCACCATCAAAGGTGGTGCATGGTATCCACTCACAATTAAGAAGATTGTCAGATGTCTTGAAATAGCTATTGAGAATGAACTTCCGGTTATTCACTTGTGTGACAGCGCTGGAGGTTTTTTGCCTCTCCAGGCCGAGCTTTTCCCTGACAAGTATTTGGCGGGAAGGATTTTTCGAAACCAATCAATTCTCTCTAAGATGGGGTGTAAGCAACTTTCGTTAGTTTTTGGGCACTGCACAGCAGGGGGTGCTTATATTCCGTCTTTATCCGACTATGCCGTAATTGTAAGAGGTACGGGAGGTATCTTTCTAGGCGGTCCACCCTTGGTTAAAGCCGCGACTGGAGAAGTGGTAGATGCTGACACTCTTGGTGGGGCCGACGTCCATACCCAAATTAGCGGTACAGCTGACTATGCTGTCGATTCTGAGGTCGAGGCCCTTTTGCTTGGACGGGAAATAGTTGGGCAATGGACGCGAGGAGAAAAGACTCAGATAGAGACAAGACAACCTGAGGAGCCTTTCTACGATAGTTCCGAACTCTATGGGATTATTCCTGACGACATCAAGACTCAATTCGATATTCGAGAGGTTGTTGCTCGGATAGTAGATGGTAGTTACTTCCACGAATACCAACCCGATTATGGCACAACTCTTGTTGCCGGGTTCGCACATATCTGGGGATTTAAGGTTGGACTTTTAGGTAACAACGGAGTTCTTTTTAACGATAGTTCTTTAAAGGCAGCCCACTTTATGGAGTTATGTAACCAGAACCGAACTCCCCTGGTGTTTCTCCAAAATATTACAGGTTTTATGGTAGGAGCTGATTACGAGGCTCGAGGAATATGTAAAGACGGCGCGAAGATGATCATGGTTCAAAGTTGCAGTGAAGTGCCGAAGTTTACAGTAATGATTAATGGCTCGTTTGGTGCTGGAAATTACGGAATGTGCGGACGCGCCTTTGATGGGAGGTTTGTGTTTAGCTGGCCGAACCATCAAATCGGTATCATGGGGGCAGAGCAGGCGGCAAGTACTCTTGTTGACGTGAAGGTTCGACAGTTAGAGAGAGCGGGTCAGGAGCTAACGGATCAAGAAGTAGAAGACATTAAGCGTCCAATTTTAGAATCTTATGAAAAAGAGCTATCAGCTTACTACGCGACATCTCATCTTTGGGATGATGGAATTATTGATCCAGTAGACACGCGCAACGCTTTAGGTATTTCTTTGTCGGCCTCGCTCAACGCACCTATAAACGAGACCACCTATGGGGTACTTAGATTGTGAATGACACTGAACGCGTTAGCCGGTTTAATCTTTCCGATGATGACATTTTCGAGCTGCCCACCGTCTTCAGAACAGATCTTTTTGCTGGAAAGGTCGCCTTGGTTACAGGGGCTGGAACGGGCATCGGAAAGGCAACAGCAAGTTTATTTGCTCGATTGGGGGCTTCCGTAATATTGTCCGGACGCACTCAGGAGAAGCTTGAAAAAACTGGTGATTTGATTCGACGGACCGGCTCAAAATTTCTTGTTGCCGTAGGTAATATTCGAGATCCCGAGCAAGTTGAAGATATTTACAAGCGGTCCTATTCGAAGTTTGGTGCTGTTGATTTCGTGATAAATAATGCGGGAGGCCAGTATCCACAAGACTCAATCGATTTTTCTGTTAAGGGTTGGAACGCGGTTGTTGATACCAACCTAAATGGGACTTGGTATATGATGCAGAAAGCCGCTCAATACTGGCGGGACCGAGGGGGACAGGGCTCGATCGTAAATATTGTTGCGCCCTTCCAGCGAGGCATGCCTGGAGTTACTCATACAGTCGCCGCTCGAGCGGGTATTGTTTTTGCATCCCGCAACGTGGCGGTGGAATGGGCTCCTCTCTCAATTAGAGTGAATTGCGTTGTTCCTGGCCCTATCCTGACTGAAGGGATGGACGTATATCCCGAGGAAGCGTTTGAAGGCTTGAAGCGTAGCAATCTGATGATGCGGCACGGCGATGTTCAAGATATTGCCGAGGCCTGCGTATACCTTTCCGCTCCTAGTGCGAAATTCGTAACAGGTGAAACGCTTACAGTGGATGGCGGTTATCAGATTTGGGGCGAGATGTATCTTGCAGGTCAACCCGACTACTTCAAGCATCCTGATAAAAAGGGAGCGTGAGCTTATAGTCCCTTCCTAGGTACGGATGGACAGGAAGGGGTATCCTGGGTGGGTTGTGATGACCTGCCTTGAAAAGTGTTCGGCGAGCAGAATTTTGGGTTGCAGGATTTTCAATTCGTTCATCTTTCGATGGATCGTTAAAATTTGTCACTTCTAAATTACGTCGCACGTTGTCCGGTTTTTCGGCGGAGCATTTGAATTTTTTCCTTAAGCCCTCTCATATGAGGATGAATGAGTCTGACCCGTTCGTACGCCTCGAGCGCATTCCGTGATTCACCTAAGTTTTCATAAATCATTCCACGTCCTTCAAGTGCACCGAAGTGACGGGGTTCTAGAATTAATGTTGCCTCGATATCCTCTAGAGACTCTTTAAATTCTCCTCGCAAAAATCTTACGGTTGCTCTTTTGTTCCAGCCCTCCGAAAATTCGGGGTCAAGGGAAATGACTTGATTGAAAAAAGTTAATGCTCGATCGTAGTCACGTTGCCCGAGTGCTCGTATTCCTTTCCTCATCAGTGAATCGACATCTCCTCTTCCTGAATCTGTCCATAAGCGCCAGATTTTTCTCTCGATCCGAAGGACACTTTGCCCTGGAGGAATATTTTCTTCCGAAAGAAGATCAAAGAGTTGAGAGAGGCCCTTATCAGTTTGTCGAGCATTTGCTGGGGTTGTAGCCAGGAGTGAAATAATCAAGACACACGAGACAACGCCAAATATGTGGATAGTAAGCCTTCTGTTGCTGCGTCCTGCTGTTTCCTGAAAAATGTCTGCTCGTTGCACCGGTAAGTCCCGAAGAATAGATTTCAAAAGTGAGACGCCTTTCTTTTTCAGAAGATCAACTTCTTTCAACGAACTCGAGCACGTTTCCTGCTGGATCTCTGACCATGGCTATCGTGGTCCCAGGGCGAATTTCTGTGAGTGGTATTTCAAACGGTACGTTTTCTTCGGTCAGCTTAGTTACTACTTCCTTGATGTTTGAGATTACCATCGTGAAATATCGAATGCCTTCTTGAGCTTGCAAACCTTCCGGTCCACTTTGCTTGGCCTTCTTCGGGACGAGGAGCTTGACGTCACTATTACAATATTGAAGTCGGTGGAGAGTACCGAGCCCCATCGTAATTTCTTCTGTTTTCTCAAGGCCTAGTATGTCCCGATAAAAATGTAGGCATTCGGTTGGGTCGCTTACAACGATACCCAGGTCGATATTTTGTTTAACGGGGTTCATTAACATAGTGTCTCCTAGTTAGTTTTAGTTCGAGGTGGGAGATTTTCAAAGTCCCCCTTTCGTTTTTCTGCATTTGCCTTTATTGCTTCCTGCATTTCTTTTGGCTGTAGCATACTCGCGTTCCAGATACTGATATAGTCAAGAGTGTCTGATGTGGTGTGATCCTTTGAGTAATTAATGATTTGTTTGGTCCCAAAGATTGCGAGGGGTGCCTTTTTTGAGATTTCTTGAGCGGTCTCCATGACTCCAGAAAGCATCTCTTCGTGGTTAGGGTATATCCTATTAATCAGCCCTGCATCCAAGGCTTCCGCGGCAGTCATTCTTCTCCCAGTATAGGCCAACTCTTTCGCGAGACCTTCGGGGATCAAGCGCGTAAGGCGGGGAAATGTGCCAACGTCTGCGGTCATCCCGA
>CEUZ01213046.1_pt1 | contig 10587 bp, 9 predicted proteins | sample 361511 | NCBI WGS metagenome assembly CEUZ01 (sample SAMEA2622822, study PRJEB7988) | marine metagenome | biome: marine biome (ENVO:00000447); feature: surface water layer (ENVO:00002042); material: "saline water (ENVO:00002010), including plankton (ENVO:xxxxxxxx)" | depth 5 m | reverse complement strand
CCGCCGGCGGGCGGAAGACGGACGGCGTCTGGGCGAAACATTGGTACGACCGGGTGAAGAAATCCACCGGCTTCCTTTCGTATCAAGAGAAGCAAAAGAAGCTTCCCGAAGAACTGAAACCGCTCTGGGAAAAGGCAACGGAGTATTATGAACTGCTGAGTGCAAACCGACTGAAAGGTGATTGATATGAATATCTGGCACACCGACTATACAGCGGAAGAGATCGGACGGATAGAGGCGACGGGCCTCAACAGCCGGATCGGTATCGAGATTACCGAGGTCGGCGACGATTACCTGAAAGGGACCATGCCGGTGGACGACCGAACGAAGCAGCCCGCTGGGCTACTTCACGGTGGGGCAAACTGCGTTCTGGCGGAGACGCTGGCCAGCTGGGCAGCTACTCTGGTGATCGACCCTTCACAGAACAGGGCCGTAGGACTGGAGATCAATGCCAACCACATTCGAAGTGCTACCGAAGGGGAAGTCACCGGTGTATCCCGCCCCATCCACATAGGCCGGCAGACCCACGTCTGGGAAGTGAAGATCAAACGCCAAGATGGTAAATTGTCTTGCGTCAGCCGAGTGACTATGGCCATTATTGAGAAACAGGAGGAAAAAACGTGAAAACTTTTCGGTGTATTCTTGCTCTCTTTACATTTGTTGCGCTGGTTGCCTCAGGTCAGACACCTCACCAACACAGCCACAATCGCAAGATTGATTTCCCGGATGTTCCGGGATACAAAACTCTCCTCTGTGATTTCCATATGCATACCGTTTTTTCTGATGGGAGTGTCTGGCCTGACATCCGTGTGGAGGAAGCGATCCGTGACGGCCTCGATGTTATCGCTGTGACTGAACACCTTGAGTACCTTGGACACAAGAATGACATTCCTTTTCCAGACCGAAATAGATCCACTATTATCGCCAAGGATGCTGCAAAGGGTAAAGATCTGATTGTCCTGAACGGTTCTGAAGTGACTCGGGACATGCCACCTGGGCACGTTAACGCAATCTTTGTAGATGACTCAAATCGACTTCTTCAGGATGATCCCACGGACGTTTTTCTTGAGGCTAAACGGCAAGGCGCCTTTATCTTTTGGAATCATCCCAACTGGTTGGCTCAGGCCCGGAACGGCATTGTCCCACTCACCAACATGCACAGAGAACTGATCAGAAAAAATCTCCTCCATGGTATTGAGGTGGTGAACGATCTCACCTATTCGGACGAGGCGCTTCAGATTGCTCTTGATTATGATTTGACCATCATTGGCACCTCAGATATTCACGGTTTAGTGGACTGGCAATTCCGTGTCCCTGAGGGAGGGCACCGACCGGTGACGCTGGTGTTTGCCCGGGAGAAGTCGCCTGAAGCTGTTAGGCGGGCCCTGTTTCAACGGAGGACCGTGGCCTGATTCAGGAACTTTCTTATTGGTAGAGAACGACACCTGATGCCCCTGTTAAAAGCATCTCTTACTATAGAGGAAGCTTTTTACAGTGAAGGCAGAGATGTGGTTGAGGTGATACTTAAGAATCATTCCGACGCTCGATTTGAGCTGAAAAATACGGGGAAGTTCAATTTTCATAAAGGGATTGATCTAGTAACCGTACAGCCTCATTCATCGGTTACTCTTATAGTAAAGACAGTGGAGCGTCGCAGGTCATTGAAGATGGCGTTTGAAGTCATGAATGCAATAACCGCACCACGAACACATCCCACGCTGACACTGTCCGTCTAGCCTGGCCCGTAAGGCTGGTTTCCCTTGAGATCTCGTCGAAGAAACTTTACCTTCAGCGGGGAGAGCTCAGGGCACAAACAATCTTTATGGTTAATACTTAAAGCAGCAAGTGATTACATAAATAATTACTAATTTGACTTTCGTCATATTTCACATAAAGGAAGAAACAAATGAAAATTGATTATATAAAAAGTACAACCCTTTTTTGTATGCTGATTATTACAAGCTTTGAATTTTCTTATAGCCAAACTTTAGAGGAAGTTATTGAGGGCAAGCATAGATCTAAAGAAAATAAGGCCAGGGACCAGTATAGAGACCCCTTAGAAACACTTAAGTTTTTTGGAATTAAGAATACGATGACTGTTGTAGAAATTTATCCAGGAGGAGGCTGGTATCAAGAAATATTAGCACCCTTTTTAAAAAATAAAGGTCAATACATTAGTGCAACATTTGATGAAAACTCTGAAAATGAACGTACTAGAGCAAGATACCAGAAAGAAAAAGAAAAACTAACTTCAAATAAAGACTTATATGGTAATGCAATCATGGTACCTATGACAGGCTCTGTTTACGGAGAGGAAGAATCAGCAGATATGGTATTAACTTTTCGGAATTATCATAATTGGATTGGAAACTCTGAATTTGAAAAACTTCGTTCAATTTATAAAACTCTTAAACCGGGAGGGGTTTTAGGAATCACCGATCATCGAAGTAATTCAACTATAGATGAAAAAGGCTATAGTTGTGAACCTTGTATGATTAAAGATGCGGAAGCTGTTGGTTTTGTTTATGTAGCTTCTTCGCAGGTAAATGCAAACCCTAAGGATACCAAAGATTATCCTATTGGAGTTTGGAATTTACTCCCAACTTTATCTGAGGAAGGTTTAGATAAGAAATCAATTAAATCAAAACAGAGACAACTCAAATTGATAGGAGAGAGTGATAGATATACTTTAAAGTTCATTAAGCCGATAAATAACTAAATCTCGCTAATAAACCAAAACAAGTAAAGGGGCACAAGATGAAAAAGTTCACAGGTGCGATTGTTTTCTTCAGCTTCTGTCTGTCATTATCGCTGGGTCAGGATAGTAGGCTTGTCTATCAAGTTCGCTTATGGCACCCGAAGCCGATGCAGGGCCCTCAGATGGAAGACGCCATGGCCAAAAAAACGAAAAAATACAATGTGGGTAACGAGAACTATCCCATGTATTCCTTCCGAGTCCTTACTGGTGAAGATCAAGGTGCGGTAATAAGGGTTACTCCCCGCACGTTTTCCGATAGAGATAAGTATCCGCTACGCAAAGCAGAATTGGACTACTGGGAAAAAAATGTTATTCCTTATGTCGATATGAGCAAGGATGAAGGAACTACCTTATGGGTACAGATGGAAAACCATACCTATAACGGTTCCGGGAATACAGAATCCACAAGGTATTCAGCGGTAACGCAGTATTTGGTTCACCCGGCCAAGGCAGGTGAATGGGGGGAATTAAGGACTCAACTAGTTGAAGCCCACAAGAAAGCCGGCAGCAAAGCTCGTTTCGCTCATTACAACCGATTCTCAGGCGGAAAAACCCATCTTATACTTATGACTGTCCCTTTTGATTCCTGGGCGGATTATGAGAATCTACCCGCGATTTTTTCTCGTGAGATTTTTGAGAATGCACACGGTGAAGGTTCTCATAAGAAGTGGTTAGACCGTGTTGCAAATATTCTTGAATACAGGAAAACATACATCAGGGAATATTTGCCTGACCTGAGTACCGGTTAGCAGAACTAAAGCGATAGCAATAAAGCCTCCGTATGGAGGCTTTATTATTTTAGAGCTGATGAAATCATTGATTAATTCTCTTGACTATCAATCATCAGATGACTCTGAGGCAAAATGAAAAGCCTATGGCAAAATAAGATGAGTAGACATGAAGCGATATAAGCATCGTCTATTACTATTTTTATTTTTCACGCTAGGGGTGGGAAAAGGCCAGGGAAGTCTGTCAAGCCTTGCACTGGAGTTGACCCGGCTGGGTGAGCTTTCCGGCGGAACCATGGGCGTGGGTGTCATTCATATAGAATCGGGGCGCCGGGTCTATGTGAACAATAATGAAAGATATCCTATGGCCAGCACATATAAAGTGCCTATTGCCGTTCAGCTCCTCAAAAGAGTACAGATGAAAGAGATAACGCTCGATCAGATGGTGGAGGTGCAAACCTACGATCTTCATCCCGGCAGTGGCACCCTGTCTCGGCTGTTCATTAACCCAGGTGTTATTCTTTCGGTTAGAAATCTCTTGGAGTTGATGATGCTTATCAGTGATAACAGCGCTACTGACATCATGCTCGATACAGCGGGAGGGTCAAAGCGGGTGAATAGAATACTGAAAACAAATGGCATAAGTGGGATGAATGTTGACCGTTCAACCGTGCGGTTAATCGCGGACTGGGTGGGTGTTGACATCTCCGCGGGAAAGGAATTTTCAAACGAGGAGTTCATTGACACATATGGATCACTTTCGGAAGAAGAGATCAAACGTGCGAACCGGGTTTTTTCTAGGGACAAGCAAGACACATCCACGCCGGAAGCCATGGCTGTTTTGCTGGAAAAAATCTGGAACAAGGAAATACTCAATCCTGAAATGTCGGAACTTCTCATTGATATTATGGGACGCTGCAAAACAGGGGAAGATCGCTTGAAAGGGATGTTGCCAGAAGAAACTTTCGTGGCGCACAAGACAGGGACCATCGGCAGCACCACCAACGATGTAGGCATCATAGAGCTGCCCCGGAATAAGGGACATGTGGTGGTAGCCGCTTTTGTAAAAGATTCAGAACTGGAAATTCCTGAGAGAGAAAGGGCAATTGCCCACGCGGCCCGAGCCGCACACGATTACTTTTTGTTTAACTGAGTGATAAATTGTTTTGATGAAAATCGGCAATTTATAATTTGGTTTAAATATCTGATTAAAGTAAAAAACAGGAACACACCTGAACGAAAGGCCTTGGTAAAATTATAGAATGAAGAAAAAAATTATATCTATATCACTTGTTTATTTTTTAACCGGCTGCTCATCGGATGATAGCAAAACGTTTACAATTGATTACGAAAAATACCAGCTCGAGAACGGCCTGACGGTAATTTTACATCAGGACGATTCTGATCCGTTGGTAGCTATGGCAACAGTTGTTCATGTTGGGTCCAATAGAGAGAAGCCAGGAAGAACAGGTTTTGCCCATTTTTTTGAACATGTCTCTTTTACAGCATCTGAAAATACTCCACCGGGTGCTCATCGATTATTAATTCCTACCTGGGGCGGACAACGCAATGGTGGTACCAGCTATGATTATACATTTTATTATGGAGTAGTGCCTAAAGATGCCATGGAAAAACTGGCCTGGGTTGCATCTGATATATTGGGATTTGTTATTAATACCGTTGATGAAGAGACGTTAGAGGGCGAAAAACAAGTGGTTAAAAATGAAAAGCGGCAACGGGTTGACAATCAGCCTTACGGCCATAGCTCAGGTATTATTCAAAAAGCGCTTTATCCCAAGGGACATCCCTACAGTTGGTCTGTGATTGGAGATCTGGAGGATCTGCAAGCCGCTACCATCAGTGATGTAAAAGAATTTTATAACGACTTCTACGGACCGAGTAATACAACCGTCGTTATCGCGGGGGATATTGAAATAGATGACACGAAAAAGATGGTGGAAAGATGGTTTGGAGAAATCAAACCCTCATCAAACATAAATGAAGATCCAGAGCCTCAACTAGTAACGTTAGAGAATTCAAAAAAATTGTACCATCTAGACAAATTTGCCAGACTGCCTGAATTGAGAATCGTTTTCCCTACTGTTGAAAATTATCACCCTGATTCCTATGCACTCAATACCTTGAGTGATCTGCTCTCAGATGGGAAAAATTCTTCTTTCTATAAAGAAATTGTTGAAAAACAAAAGCTGGCGCCATCGACATCCGCCTATAATTATTCATCAGAAATTGCCGGTCAATTCGCAATTATTGTACGATCCAATCCAAATATCAATCTCGATGATGTGTACCTAGCTATTCAAACCGCTCTGGAAAATTTTGAAACAGACGGGATCAGTGATAAAGACTTGGACCGCATAAAGGCCGGTCAGGAAACAGCATTTTATAATGGTATTTCGACCAACCTTAACAAGTCTATTCAGCTTGGACTCTACAATGAATTTGCCGGAGATCCCGGATATATTGGTGAGGATATCAACAATATTCTTCGTGTCTCTAAAGAGGACGTTCAACGGGTCTACGATAAATATATAAAAAATAAAAATGCAATCTATCTGAGCATTGTACCGCAGTCACAACCGGACTTAGTGCTTTCCGATTCAGAAGAAGCTTACGTTAGTGAGGAAAAGATTATTCAGGGCACTGAAAAAGAATTCAAAATGAATTACGGTGAATCGGGTTCAAGTTTTGAAAAAACTCCAACCGTCCATGACCGCTCTGAGCCGCCTTTAGGTGAATTGCCACTTTTAGAAGTCCCTAAAGTATGGAGAGGAAAATTATCCAATGGTATTCAGCTTTATGGAATAGAGAATAATGAACTGCCAGTTGTTCGGTTTTCAATGCGAATTGATGGTGGTCAATCGCTGGATGCTGAAGATAAGGCAGGTACGTCTCTTATGCTTGGGGCAATGTTGAAAGAAGGTACAAAAAGTAAAACTCCCGCTGAGCTGGAGGAAGCTATCGATCTGTTGGGTTCAAGCATATCCGCGTCAGCCGATCTAGAAGGTCTTTATGTATCGGGAACAAGCCTTGCGAAAAACTTTGATCAAACCATTAAACTTGTGACTGAAATGCTAACGGAACCCCGTTGGGATGAGCAGGCCTTTGAAATTGTAATAAATCGAAGGCTTACTCAAATCAAAGAGAGGAAAACAAATGCCCAATCAGTGGCTTTTAACGCACTAGCAAAACAACTGTATGGCAATGATCATCCTGCCTCAATCCCCACCGGAGGGACAGAGAGTTCTGTTGAGTCTATCTCTATGGAGGATATAAAAAACTACTTCGAACAAAATATTTCCCCACAGGTTTCCCATTTGCATATTGCAGGAAATATAACTCAGGAAAGAGCTGAAAGATCGTTGCAAATACTCTCCAATAAATGGAATGGGAATGAAGTTAATATTCCAGAAATTTCTAAAGCTGAAATCCCATCGAAGCCTAAAGTGTTTTTTATTGATATCCCTGACGCAAAGCAATCGGCAATCAGCGTCGGCACGCTCACAATTCCGGGCGGAAGTCCAGAGTTATATAAATTAACCGTTGTCAATAACAGACTTGGAGGGGGTATGGAAGCGAGGTTAATGCGGACCCTGCGGCTTGAGAAAGGCTATACCTACGGGGCCGGATCTTTTCTTAGAGCCAACACATTTCAGACACCCTTTTATGCATACTCCCAAGTGAGAAGCAATGTAACCTTAGAGTCTCTTGAAATATTTAGGGATATCATGAACGGCTACGCTGATTCCTATAGCAATGAGGATTTAGAGACAACGAAAAATAAACTCATCAAGGGTAACGCGTTACGGTTTGAAAGATTGGCCAGTTTAATCAATATGCTGGGTACGATGAGCAAGTTTGGTTATCCTGACAGATACATTCAAAAACAACAAGAGGTTTTAACTTCAATAGGCCTTGACGAAGCGCGCTCTATTGCCAGGACGAATTTCAACGCAAATAGGATGTATTTTGTTATCGCTGGGGACGCAAAAACTCAGCTCAACAGAATTGAAAAATTGGGATACGGCAAACCAATTATACTTGACAGAGAAGGAAATAGAATCGATTAGTTATACTTTTAAATATTGGATCTCAAATGAAACGATCTTAATCAACTGATTAATTGACTCTCAGGTACTGAGGGGTTAACTTCAATCAAAGCGGGCGAGCTCAGGGCAAAATAGGCAATGATCAATAAAAACTGAGAGGTAGCTATGTTTAAACGGACACTATCAGCCGCTATAGCGGTGTTTTTTTGCGGTGCGCTTTACGCCCAGGATAAACCCACCGTATACAGGGGCGTTTATATTAAACCAAAGGCTGGAATGGCACAAAAACTCGAAGACGGGTTTAAGGACCACAACAAGAAGTTCCACACGAAAGAGGGGCTGGAGGTTACAACCTTCCAGATGATGTCAGGCCCGAAAATGGGATGGTATTTGCGCATAATGGGAGGCAGTGACTGGGAGTATTTTGACAAGTCCAAGGAACCGGACAATGATGCCGAACATTGGGCCAAGCACATTTCACCCTATGCTGACTCGGTTCCGACCGAATTTGCCGGGCAGTTCTACGCGGTACTTCTCTCTGACCTTACCCACAACTACGAAAGCACATCCATGTCAAGGGTATTCACTGATTATGTGCGGCCGGGAATGGCAGGAAGCTATTACAATATTCTTACCAAATGGAAGACAGCTGAAGAAAAAACTGACAGTGAAGAAAGATTTGCTGTCTATCGCATGGCTGATGGTGGCGATGTTAATCAGTACGCGATTATCTATGCCATAGACGGTTGGTCTGACTTGAACCCCCGATCAACCGGCCTGGGTGCAAGGATCGACAAAGTCCACGGTGAAGGAACAATGGAAAAAATGTTGAAGGATTTCTCTGAATCGGTGAAAAAGAGGACCAGTGAAGTCCGGCTTAGAAGACCGGATCTCAGTACGGTGAAATAACGGTATCATTTAGTGTGAACCGATGGAAAAAGCCCCCTCACGGGGGCTTTTTTTCTATGTGTATAGAGAGGCATTTGACAATCAAGGGTCTTCATATTCATCAATAATCGTGATTGTTGGCATATCCTACATTGGAAGAGTTGAGTGGCTCGGGCCGGAATCGAACCAGCGACACATGGATTTTCAGTCCACTGCTCTACCGACTGAGCTACCGAGCCTGAAAGTTCGGCGCGAAATTACCGCCCCCTGCCGTCGCAAAGCAACCGCATAATCACTCTTGTGGGGCGGCCGGCGCATGTCTATGTTTGGCCCCTCAGGATCACGAATGAAGATTGTCATCGCCACACGGAACAGCCACAAGAGGGCCGAGCTGAAGCGGCTGTTGACACCCCTGGGTGAGGGGGTGGTTTCACTGGAGGAGCTCGATCCCCGGGGGGAAATCCCCGAGGTAGAAGAGACGGGGACAACGCTGAAAGAGAACGCCTTCCTGAAAGCGCGGGCCATCTTCAAAGCGACGGGGCTGCCCGCCGTCTCCGATGATACAGGACTGGAAGTGGAGGTGTTGGACGGGGCGCCAGGGGTCAATTCCGCCCGCTATGCCGGCGAAAACTGCAGTTACGAGGATAACATCAATAAACTCCTCCAGGAGATGGTTTTCGTCCCCCCGTACCAGAGAAAAGCCTCTTTTAGGACCGTGGCTGCTTTTGTCGATGATGAGCTGGAACTCTCCGCCGAGGGGGCCGTAGAAGGGGTAATCACAGAAAAACCGGAAGGATTTGGTGGTTTCGGGTATGATCCCGTATTTTCCGTGGAAAATATGAAAAAGAGTTATGCACAACTGTCTGACGATGAGAAAAACAGGATCAGTCATCGAGGTAAGGCCGTTCGGAACCTTGTGGAGAAACTCCGACAAAACGGCAAAATCGCGGAACCCCTTTCCAATATCTAGGAGAACCCCCCCTATAGCCATAGTGCTACCTGCTTAACTCCTGAACGGCAAACCGATGTTGTTTCAGGACTGTAACGATACGTATCGGAGACGAAATGAATCGACTTCTTCGGCCGTTGGTCGGAAAAGCAGGAATGGTCTGTTTGCTCCTGAGCGTGAGCGGTTTCAACCTCAACGCCCAGCAGGAGGACTCCCTCCATTTCCACCGCCCTGTCTCGCCGGTGGTCCGGTCCTTATGGATGGTGAACGCCTTTGATTTTCTTCCCTACTATTCCGCTTTTTCCATGGATTCCGTCACCACCCTTCGAGGGCTCCTGAAGGTAAAGTTTGAGCGGATGGACGAATGGACGGAGTTTGATGAGACGGGGGAGACCATCTTTCTTTATGAGAGTGGTTACGACAGGCTCTACCGCCTGCCGTTCCAGGCGCCCCTCCTTTGGTACGTGGGACAGCGGCTTCAGAGAAACAGAGTGAGAAATTTCATGACCCTGCGGCCCGCCCCTGGCGAAGCGGTGGGCCCCCTGGCCGGCGGCGAGGGGGTTGAGCTGATGGCGGTGGATACGCGCCTGGGAAGGGCGTCCCTGACGGTAAACGGAAATGTTAACCTCACGGGAAAACTGGTGTTTCAGGACCAGGAGCTGACCCGGTCCAACTTTCGAGAGTCACAGACCACCCACTTTGAGTTTGACGAAACGCAGCAGATTGTGGTTCAGGGGAAGGTGGGGGACCGTGTCAACGTAGACCTCAACTACAACAGTGAGCGGGACTTTGATTGGGAGAACAATATTCGCATCAACTACACCGGCACCGAGGACGAGATTATTCAGAAGATTGAGGCGGGAAACATTTCCTTGTCGCTCCCGTCCACTCAGTTTGTCACCTTCTCCGGTCAGAGTAAAGGACTATTCGGTATCAAGTCCCTCATGAAGCTCGGCCCCGTTAATGTCACATCCATCGCCTCCATAGAGCGGACGAAGAAAGAGAAGCAGAAGTTCGAAGAGGGGGCCGAGGCGCAGGAGCAGGCGATCCCCGATTACCAGTACAGGCGGAACCAGTATTTCTTCGTGGATCGGCTCTTTCGTGACGGTGGTCTTGTATTTGGCGAGGACGGCGGTCCCATCGCCGGGGCAACGGGTGTTTTGGGGTTGCCGGGCTTTTACCCTCTGAAAGAGGGGA
>CEUZ01123031.1_pt1 | contig 10588 bp, 11 predicted proteins | sample 361511 | NCBI WGS metagenome assembly CEUZ01 (sample SAMEA2622822, study PRJEB7988) | marine metagenome | biome: marine biome (ENVO:00000447); feature: surface water layer (ENVO:00002042); material: "saline water (ENVO:00002010), including plankton (ENVO:xxxxxxxx)" | depth 5 m | reverse complement strand
AAATTTACTTCCCAATTATATTTTTTTGTTGGATCCTCTTTATTTTCCAAAATAAAATATAGATGAATTGCATCTTTTATATCATTAGCTATAGACTGTAATTCTTGATTCTGACTATCGCTTTTTGAAACAACATTAGCTTTACTTAAAAATTGTTGATAGGCTTGCGCGCTTTGTTTATTTATATAGCTATCAGGTAAAAGTATTAGTTGTTTACGTTCACTTACTGGTACAGTTTCACAGCTTAATAAAAAAAGAAAAACTAAAATATTAAGAATTTTTTTCATAAAATTATTATAAGATATAAAAATAAATGAATTTAAAAATATTTAATACTTTATCAAAAAAAGTGGAGTCTTTTAAACCTCTAAATGATACTGTAAAAGTTTATGGTTGCGGACCAACAGTTTACAATCATCCTCATATCGGAAATGCGAGACCGGCTGTTGTTGGAGATATATTAATTAGAATTTTAAGGAATATATTTAAAAAAGTTGTTTATGTAAGAAATATTACAGATATAGATGACAAAATTAATAAAAAAGCAAAAGAAGAAAAAGTGTCTATTGAAGTAATTGCACTAAAGTACACAAAAATTTATCAAGATAATATGCGTTCTTTAAATGTATTACCGCCAGATATAGAACCAACAGTTACGCAAAATATACATTCAATCATAAAAATGATTTCTACTCTTTTAGAAAAAAAAAATGCTTATCAAGCAGAAAATCATATTTTATTTCACGTACCATCATTTAAAAATTATGGTGAATTATCAAAAAGAAAAAAGGATGAAATGTTAGAAGGTGCAAGAGTTGAGGTTGCACCATATAAAAAAGACGCAATGGATTTTGTTTTATGGAAACCATCTAGTAAAGATCAACCTGGGTGGGATAGTCCGTGGGGTAGAGGAAGACCTGGTTGGCATATTGAATGTTCTAGTATGATAGAAGCATATTTAGGTGAAACAATTGATATACATTTAGGTGGCAATGATTTAATTTTTCCTCATCATGAAAATGAAATTGCACAAAGTAATTGTGCACATAATGGAAAACCTTTGAGTAAATATTGGATACACAATGGATTTATTTCTATGGATAAAGAAAAAATGTCTAAGTCAGTTGGTAATATTATATTGATTAATGATATTCTAAAAAAATATACTGGTGAAGTTATTAGATTAGCAATGCTTTCAGCACATTATAAACAACCCTTAAATTGGAATGAAAGTATATTAACTCAAGCAAATAAAAATTTAGAAAATCTTTATGATATAATTGGAGATGAAAAAAATTTTAATAATGTTCAACCTCCAAAAAAATTTTTTGATGCACTTTTAAATGATTTAAATACACCAGAAGCTTTAAAAGAATTATATGAATTATCAAAAGATAAAAATAGTAAAAACCAATTAAAATCAGCAGCAAACTACTTAGGGATATTACAATTAACTAAAACAGAATGGATTAATCAAAAGAAAAAAATCAAAAATCTAGATGAGAAAAAAATAGATAAATTAATTTCTTATAGAGATAAAGCAAGAAAAGAAAAAAAATTTACAGAAGCTGATAAAATAAGAAATGAACTTGCTTTAGATGGTATAATTTTAGAAGACTCGCCATCAGGAACTAAGTGGAGAATAGGAAATTAAAAATTGAAATCTTTTATAATAATTTTCTTTTTTTTTTTTATATTAATTTTACTTTATTTTTTAATAAATAAAAAAGAAAGAAGAAGGAAAGAAAAAATTATTGATGTTGAATATGAAGAAATAAGAAAAAAAAAGGACTAGTTATATGAAAAAAATTTTTACATACATTTTTTTATTTTTTTTCTTCAACATAAAATTTGCTTTTTGTTTAGATGAAAAATTAATAAATAAGTTAGAAATATATTTAAATGAACTTAATAATATTACTTCACAATTTATTCAAACTTCATCTGAAGGTGCTGATGAATCGGGAATCATTTCAATATCAAAGCCTGGAAAATTAAGAATTGAATATAAAAAAAATTCTAAACTATTAATCATAGCTGATGGTAAGTGGCTGCATTATTTTGATGTAGAACTTAATGAAATGCAATCAGTGATTATAGAAAAAAGTCCGGCTTGGATATTATTAAAAAAAAATATTAATCTAAAAAAAGATTTCAAAATAAATAAGTTAGAAAATAAAAAAGGAAAAATTACTCTCGAAATAATTGATAATAATATTGATAATATTGAAAAAATCGAATTAGTATTTAGCGCAAGTCCAATAAAACTTAAAAAATGGGTTATAACTGATAGCCAAGAAATTGAAACAACTGTTGCACTATTGAATATTAAAAAAAAAAAAAAATTTAATGAAAAAACTTTTGAATTAATTTTAAATTAAAAGAGTTTGTAAGAATTATCTTTAACAATAATAAAATTTTTTATATTAAAATTTTTAACTATTTTTTTTCTCAATCTGTAAATATGAGTTTCCAAAGTTCTTGTTTTAACTTTATTGTTAAAACCCCATATTTTTTCCAATAAATTATTTTTTTTTGTAAATTTTTTTTCTTTAATTAAATATTCGATAATTTCAGATTCTTTTTCAGTTAGAATTAATTCTGAATTCTTTTTTTTATAAAAAATTTTTCTTTGTGATTTATTAAACATTAAACCTTTTTTTAAATTAAAAAACTTTTTTTTATTAGGGTTAACTTTTTTTGTTTTTAATAAAATTAATAAGAGCTTATTAACTGCAAGTGGTTTTGTTAAATAAAAAGTGGAAAAATTATGTTTAGAATCATTATTTTTATCTAAAATTTGAATTATTTTATTTTTTGGTTTTGATTTAAATATATTTGTAATTACACTAAAAGAATTTAATTTTAGACCAAGAGAGCTGATGATTATAAAGTCAAAATTTTTTTTTCTTACTATCTTTTTTACATTGTTGACAGATGATGAAAATGTAAGATTAATATTTTTTTTTAAATCTATTTGAGGAAAAAAACTTTCTTTTAGTAGAAAATTACTTTCGATAATTAATAAATTCATGATATTTATAAATTCTTAACTATTTTAAAAATATTAGCAACTAAAATGGAAATAGTAGTAAAAAAAACAGGGATAGTTGAAATTGCTAAATCTACATTTAAATGTATCTTAGGTAAAAAAGGTATAACTTCAAATAAAAAAGAAGGTGATAATAAAACACCTAGAGGTCTATTTATTTTAAGATCTATTATGTATAGACCTGATAAAATAAAAAAACCAAAAACAAATTTGCCAACATTTATAATAAAAAAAAATCATGTATGCTGTGATGATCCAAATAATTCAAATTATAATAAAATTTTTGAAACTAAAGATTTCTATTTAAGTGAAAGATTATGGAGAAAAGATTCATTATACGATATTTGTATTGTTATTGGATATAATGACTCACCTATTATTAAAGGAAAAGGAAGTGCAATTTTTTTGCATTTAATGAAAAAAAATAGTTTTTCTACTGAAGGTTGTATTGCAATTAAAAAAAAAAATATGATTAGTTTATTAAAATATTATCCAACTAGAATTAGAATTCTTTGATTATTAATTATTTTTGAAAAAAATAATTAAAGTAGTATAAATTTGATCGCTTATATCTTGTAAACTTTTTTCTCTAGCATCTTTTTCTGCAACTATTGTTGCATAAACAGATTCAACGACATCAAAACTAGATATAGATTTAGTACTGCTATCAATAAGTATATTTCCATTTTTAATATTAGTTAAAATATATTTTGCATCTATTTCTAAATCTGTTCTTGTAGCAGACATATCTTGTCTATAAGCTAAATTGTTTTGACTTTCTGAAATTTCAATTGTGAGTCTATATTTTGTAATTACCCTTTTATTTTCTGGGTTAATTTTATTCATTAAAGAATTTCTTAAAATTTGGCCTGGTCTATTTTTTATATTTTTTACTGAAATTGCTATTAAATCTTCATTATTTTTTTTTGAATATACTGGCGTATAGCCACAATTATTAAAAAAAAGTAAAATTATTAAATATAAAAATGGTTTTAAATTATTCATTTATATCACTATATTTGCTATTTTGTTTTTAACCACGATAATTTTTTTTGGTTTATTATCGCCTATTGTTTTTATAATTTTTGGTGAAGCTAACGCTTTTTTTTCAATTTCTGTAGAACTAGTATCGAAAGGAATATCAATAGTATCCTTTAATTTTCCATTTACTTGAATTGCTAAGGTTATATTTTCAATTTTTAAAAATTCTTTTTTTGGAATTGGCCATTTGCTCTTTATTAAAAAATCTTTATTTCCTAATTTCATCCAAATTTCTTCTGATATATGAGGGACCATCGGGCTTAAAATTTTTAATGTATTTTCTATTAAAAATTTAAATAAATTTCCATTTTTTTTTAACATTTCTTCATTTTCAAACAATTTATTGGTAAATTCTCTAATCCTTGCAATTGCTCTATTAAACCTAAAATTTTCATAATCCTCTGTAACATAATGAATTGTCTTATTAATTGATGACATAAACTCATTATCAGAATCTAATTTTTTTTGATTGTTTTTATCTTTCAAAATATTTAAATTATTTTCTACTAATTCCCACAATTTATTTAGATATTTGAAAGCTCCCTTAATTCCTGTATCTGTCCATTCTAAATCTTTTTCAGGTGGGCTATCGGATAACATAAAAAGTCTTGCTGTATCTGCACCAAAATTTTTTAAAATTGAATCTGGATCTACTACATTTTTTTTAGATTTACTCATTTTTTCACTTTTTCCAATTAGGATTTTTTCTTTATTTTTTTTTTCGCTATACTCATTTGGACTAAACCAATTACCTTTCTCATCTTTAAATGTTTTATGACATACCATTCCTTGTGTTAACAAATTTTCAAATGGTTCTTTCACTTTTAACAAACCACAATCGTAAAGTGCTCTGGTAAAAAATCTTGAATACAAAAGATGTAATATTGCATGCTCGATACCACCTATGTATTGATCCACAGGAAGCCAATAATTTGCCTCTTCTTTTTCTATAATATTTTTAGAATAAGGCGAACAAAATCTTGCAAAATACCAAGATGACTCAAAAAAAGTATCAAAAGTATCTGTTTCTCTTAAAGCATCTTCTCCTGTTTTTGAATACTTAATATATTTCCATTTTGGATGGTCTTGTAATGGATTTTGAGTTTTGGATAAATCAACATCTTCAGGTAAAGAAATTGGTAAATCTTTATCAGTTACAGGTATTGACTCACCATTTTTTAAATAAATAATAGGTATTGGACAACCCCAATATCTTTGTCTTGAAATACTCCAATCTTTTAATCGATAAATAGTATCTGCTTTTGCTTGTTTTCTTTCAATAAGAAAACTTGCTATTTTTTCTTTTGCTTTTTCAACATTCAAATCATTTAAAAAATCTGAGTTTATAAGTTTGCCATCACCAGTATATGCTTTTTTCAAATCTATATTTTCATTAGATTTAATAACTTGTTTAATTTTAAGATCATATTTTTTGGCAAATTCAAAATCTCTTTGATCATGAGCGGGACAACCAAAAACTGCTCCTGTGCCGTAATCCATAATAATAAAATTTGCTATGTAAACTGGAATTTTTTCTTTTAAAATAGGATGAAAAACGTTAAATGGTAATTTCAAACCTTTTTTTTCTAATTTTTCAAATTCTTCTTCTTGTAAATTTAAATTTTTTTTACATTCATTTATAAAGCTTTGAACTTTTTCATTTTTTTTTGAATATTCTTTTGAAATAGGATGTTCTGCAGAAAGAGCGACAAATGAAGCTCCAAATAGTGTATCAGGCCTTGTTGTAAAAACTTCTATGAATTTTTCTTGATTTTCTATTTTAAAATTTATTTTTAATCCTTTTGATTCACCTATCCAATTTTTTTGCATTACTTTAACTTGGTCAGGCCAAAATTTAAGATCTTTTAATGATTTTTCTAAATCTTTTGCATATTTAGTTATTTTTATAAACCATTGAGACATTAGTTTTTTTTCTACAATTGCCCCTGATCTCCATCCTTTACCATCAATAACTTGTTCGTTGGCTAAAACACACTTTTCTTTTGGATCCCAATTTACATATGTTGATTTTTTGTAAACTAATCCTTTTTTATAAAATTCTAAAAATATTTTTTGTTCTTGATAATAATACTTTTCATCTGAAGTTGAGATCTCTCTATCCCAATCATATGAAAAACCCATTTTTTTTAATTGGGTTTTCATTATTTCTATATTTTTAAGAGTCCATTCTTTTGGATGAATATTATTTTCCCGAGCAGCATTTTCAGCAGGTAGACCAAATGAATCCCATCCCATAGGATGTAAAACATTAAAACCATTACTATGTTTAAAACGTGCAATTACATCTCCTAAAGTATAATTTCTTACATGTCCCATATGTAATTTCCCAGATGGATATGGAAACATTTCTAGAACATAGTATTTTTTTTTTTTATCTTTTGTTGCTTTGAAAAGTTTTTTTGATTCCCAATTCTTCTGCCATTTTTCTTCAATTTCCTTGAAGTTATATTTTGTCATAATTCTTTGCGTCTTCCATTATTTTCAACTTAATACTAGCAATAAAAGCTTCGCTAACTTTTGTTTTTGTCCATACTCCTTTTTTATTAAATTCTTTTTCACAAAAAACTATTAAATTTTCTTCAATAAAACTAGATCCTAAAATATATATAGATATTCTAAATCTGCTATTCGGGCTTTTTTTTGTGATTATCCAATCTGTAGAAATTAATCCTTCTTTTAAATTTTTTTCAACATTAGAATAATTAGATAATAAATTTGTAGATGCGGTCCATAATGCTTCATTTATTTTTAATTTTTCAAAATCACTTTTTTCTTTTCCAAAACCAAAAACATTAATTTTACTACAAGCAGTAGTAAATAAAAAAAGGATTAGAAAAAATAAAATTTTTTTCATTACTGTCCTCTTTGAAATGCATACCCTGTGATATTAATAGCAAATAAAGATTTTACATTTTTTACATTTATTCCGCCAAGTGCATATATGGGCATATTGGTTTTTTTAATAATTTTTGAAAACTTATTAATTCCTAAACTTTTTTTTTTAGGATGACTTTTAGACGGAAATATTGGAGACAATAAAGCTGCATCAATACTATAATTTTCACCATTTTTTAATGCTTTTAAATTATGTGCAGCCATAGTTACTATCCATTCTTTTTCTAATTTTAACTTTTTAAAAACAACCCAATTAACTTTATTTTCTTTTATCATATATTCGGGAAAATGTACTCCATCTGCGTTAATATTTTTTGCTAGTTTTATGTCTGATCCAATTAATAATTTTATTTTTTTCATTTTACAAAATTTTAATAGTTGTTTGGCAATTTTCTTTCTTTCTTTTATTTTATAAGATCTTAATAAAAAAGCTGTTTCTTTTGGAATTTTTAATTTTGAAAATTTTTTTTCATTAAAAACCTTATCATCAAAAACTATTATTATTTTAGGTAATTTATTGCCTTTAGTTTTAATTGCCTTTGAATAATCTAAAAGTTTGTTTATTTTAATATGTGGATTTAAAGATCGCATTTATAATAATTGTAGTAAAAAAAATGGAAAATCAAAAAGTTTTAGAGAATATTAATTCTATAAAAAAAAAAATTAAAAAGGATACAAGGATTATTGCTATTTCTAAAAGACAGCCTTTAAAAAGAATAATTGATGCATTAGATGCTGAACATAAAATTTTTGGTGAAAATCAAGTTCAAGAAACACTTAAAAAATGGCCTCAATTAAAAGAAAAATATAAGAATATTGAATTGCATTTAGTTGGACCTTTACAGAGTAATAAAGTTAAAGATGCTATTTCAATCTTTGATGTAATACAAACAATAGATAGGGAAAAAATCGCAAAAGCATTAAAACAAGAAGAAGATAATCAAAAAAAAAAGATTTCATACATGATACAAATTAATACAGGAAAAGAATCACAAAAATCAGGTATTTTACCAAATGCCGCTGATGATTTTTTTAATTTTTGTAAAAATGATCTTAAATTAAAAATAGAAGGCTTAATGTGTATTCCTCCTTATGCAGATGATCCAACAAAGCATTTTGCTTATCTTAAAAAAAAAAGTTTAGAATATAAACTGCCATATTTAAGCATGGGTATGAGTGGAGATTATCAAAAAGCTATTACTTTCGGAGCAACTCACATAAGAGTTGGTACTAGAATATTTGGAGAAAGACCTAAAAATTGATTAAATATTACGAAATTTTTAAAATATATTTATGAATAAAAATTTATTAAAAATATTAATTTGTCCTAAATCAAAAGGACCTTTGATTTATGATAAAAAAAATAAAGAATTAATTAGTAAAAAAGCAAAATTAGCTTATCCGATAGAAAATTCTATACCTATAATGTTAATTGAAAAAGCTAGAAAAATAAAAAAATAAAGATATTTTTTTTATATGAAATTTGATCTTATTATAATTGGAGCTGGACCGTCAGGTTTATCATTAGCTTGTGCATTAGATAAAACGAATTTAAAAATAGCAGTTATAGAAAAAAATTCTAAATCTATATTTTCGTATCCGAAAAATGATGGCCGTGATATAGCAATTACACATAGATCAAAAAATATATTAAAAAAAATAGGTGTTTGGAAATATATAAAATCTGAAACAATTTCATTAGTTAAAGAAGCTCGAGTTTTAAATGGTAATTCATCAAATTTTTTACATTTTGATCATACAAAAACAATAGAAAACTCTTTAGGTTATTTAATTTCAAATCAAATTATAAGAAAAGCTATATATAAAAAAATTCAAAAGCAAAAAAATATTAAATTTTTTCCAAAAAATGAAGTAACAAAAGTTTTTTCAAATTCTCTTTCTTCAAAAATATTTTTAAAAAATGGAAAAATTTTTGAAGCAAAACTAACAATTATTGCTGATGGTAGACTTTCTAAAATTAGAGACAAAGTTGGTATTTATGCAAATAAAACAAATTTTGAAACAAAAATGACTGTTTTTAGAATGAAACATTCTCTAAGTAATTATGGTATTGCTTCAGAATATTTTCATTACGATCAAACTTTAGCCGTATTACCAATAAAAAAAAATTTGTCATCTATAGTAGTTACTTTATCAAATGAAAAATCAAAAAAGCTTTTAAAAATGAATAAATTTGAAATCAATAAAAAAATGGAAAAAGATTTAAAAGAAAAATTTGGAAAAATGAATTTAATTGGAAAAAAATACACATATCCAATGTTAACTGTTTATTCTGATGAATTTATAAGAGATCGATTTATTTTAGTAGGAGATGCTGCTATAGGAATGCATCCAGTTACCGCACATGGCTTTAATCTTAATTTAAGAGGAATAGATATACTTCAAAATGAAATAAAAAAAGCTTTAATGAATAATATAGATATTGGAAGTTTAAGTCTTTTAAAATCATATGAAAAAAAGTTTAGAAAAGTCTCTCTGCCTATTTATTTGGCAACAAATGCTATTGTAAGGCTATATACTGATCAAAAACCAGTTTCAAAGATTGCTCGCAAATCTTTTTTAATTTTAGCTAATCTTATGAAACCAGCAAAAAATGCAATTATAGATAATTTATTAATAAAAAATTCTTAAAAATATAATATTTAAGCTATTTGGTACGTTTATTGCTGTATGTTAAGCAATATTTTTATAAATTAGTAAATTGAAAAAATTATTATATTTCATAGGAATTTTTCTTTTATCTAGCTATTCAGGAATCTTAGATTCTTTAGCAGATACAGAAGTTAGTCTTGATACAGGAGATACTGCCTGGATTATGACAGCTACTGCTCTAGTTTTATTTATGACATTGCCGGGCTTAGCTCTTTTTTATGGAGGTTTAGTAAACTCAAAGAATGTTGTATCAGCTTTAATGCATGTTATAGCCTTAGCTTGTCTAATGTCAGTTCTATGGCTATTTGGTGCTTATAGTTTTGCATTTACAGATGGGGGAGATTTAAACAAATATATAGGAAGTATCACAGAAAAATTTTTATTTAATAATGTAGAATGGAATGCGCTTAGCGGAACAATTCCAGAAAATGTTTTTTTTATCTTTCAAATGACTTTTGCAATAATTACGCCTGCTCTAATGGTTGGAGCATATGTAGAAAGAATAAAATTTTCTGCTGTTCTTTTAATTTCTGCTATTTGGCTTTTTGTAGTATATGCGCCAGCAACACACTGGGTTTGGGGTGGTGGCTGGTTAGCAGATTTAGGAGTTTTAGACTTTGCCGGAGGATTAGTAGTTCATACAACTGCTGGTGTTTCTGCGCTTGTTATAGCAATCATGTTAGGAAATAGAAGTGAATTTCCAAATAATGTAAAACCTCCTCATAATCCTGGTCTTGTTATGGTAGGAGCATGTATGCTTTGGGTTGGATGGTTTGGATTTAACGGAGGAAGCGCTCTAGCATCAAATGCAAATGCTGGTATGGCAATGGTCGTAACTCATATTGCTGCAGCTACAGCTTCATTAACATGGATGGCAATTGAATGGTTTAAAAATGGCAAACCAGG
>CEUZ01015048.1_pt1 | contig 10591 bp, 13 predicted proteins | sample 361511 | NCBI WGS metagenome assembly CEUZ01 (sample SAMEA2622822, study PRJEB7988) | marine metagenome | biome: marine biome (ENVO:00000447); feature: surface water layer (ENVO:00002042); material: "saline water (ENVO:00002010), including plankton (ENVO:xxxxxxxx)" | depth 5 m | reverse complement strand
TAATATTAATAGATATATCTAAATTTAAACATAAAAAAGAATATCAAATCAAACAATTTGATAATTCATTTTTAGTACAAGATAAAAACAAAATAATTTTTAAAAAGAAAGATTTAAAATTTGTTACAAATCTTAAACCAACTAAAAAAGAGATTAAATCTGCTGAATTTGCCTTAGGCATATGTAAGTTTGTTAAATCAAATTCAATTGTAATTGTAAATAATTTTTCGACTATAGGAATAGGAGCGGGACAACCCAGTAGAACTGACAGTTGCAAAATTGCTATTCAAAAAGCAAGACAGTTCCAGCCAAAAAAACTTAAAAATTCTGTTGCTGCTTCTGATGCTTTTTTCCCTTTTGCTGATGGAGTGAAAAGATTAATTAAGGCTGGTGTAAAATTAATAATTCAACCGGGTGGCTCAATAAGAGATAAAGAATCAATCTTGGCAGCCAATAAAGCAAAGGTAAAAATGATTTTTACTGGTGTTAGACACTTCGATCACTAAGAGATTTTATCAACTTTAGCAGCCAGAATAAAATCACTTTCGTGCAAACCTTTTATGGAGTGAGTAAAAATTTTTATTTTAGCATATCCCCAACCAAACCAAATATCTGGATGATGACCTTCTTTTTCAGCTATCTCCCCAACTTTATTTACAAAATTTTGGCTTTCTAAAAAATTTTTAAACTTAAATTCTTTAATCAAATAGTAAATTTTATTATCATCGGATTTTACATCCCACCCATCAATTTTTTTAAGATACTTATGAATTTCTTTTGTATCAAAGCTTGGAATACCTCCTTCGCAAGGGATACATTTTTTATCAGCTAAGTCAGTCATATTTTAATATTTTTGGAGCGGGAGAAGGGAATTGAACCCTCGGCCTAAACGTTGGCAACGTTTCGCTCTACCACTGAGCTACTCCCGCACATAAATTTAAAGCATTATATTATAAAAAATTTTAATACGTCAATAATTTATTTAAAAATGCCAGTATCGGCGATTCTAAGATTTAGTTTTTTTAAAAATTTAAGTTTATTTATGTCCTTCAAAATTATTTTCTTAATAGGATTAACAATTTCGTTATTTCTAAAAAATTTATGTATAAAATTTACGCTTAGTCCGAAAAGGAAATTTTCTGGTTTCCTAGAAGTCATAAATTGATAAAATATTCTAGAATCTTTTAGTTGCATACCTAAAGATAGGTGCTCTGTGAGCTTTTGATTCAGTTTCTGAATATCCCTTAAAATTAAATTAAACCCCTGGCCAGCAACAGGATGTATATTGTACGAACCTTCTCCCAAAACCAAAACATTTTTCTTTAAAAAATTTACATTAAAATTAAAAGATATCGGAAAAAAATCTATCTTAGAAATACTTATTTTATCTAGGCCCAACATTCTTTTCAATTTTTCTTTTATTAAATTTTCCGTAATATCTAATTTAGAATTTTTACTGACGCTCCAAACTAAAGAAAATTCTTTTTTATTAATAGGCAATATTGCCAAAGGACCTTCTTTGAGAAAATATTGTTTAGAGTTAATAATATTTAAATTGTGTTTGATAATTGATGTAAAGGCTATATCGTTAAGATCGTCACTCACAATTCTTTTCCCAATCAATTTTTTGACCAACTGAGATCTTCTGCCTGCACAAAGAAAAATGGAGTCATAGTTAATCGTTTTATTTTTTAAAAATACTGCAGTGTTTTTTTCATCAACCTTTTTAACTTCGGTATTAATAATTTTTATTTTTTTTTGATTTTTAATTTTTTTAAGAATAATTTTTATCAGCTTACTATTCTGAGCTATATACATTAAATTTTTTCCGTTGTTTTCAAAATTCATAAAATGATAATATCGATTGGATTCTTCGTGATAAAGATCAATATTTTTAGATGGCCAAAATAATTTAGGGTTTTCTTCGCCTAAAAATTTTAATAAAAAATCATAATTGCTTGGTGAAATTGCTGTCGTTCTATTATCCAAAAATTCTTCTAATTTAAATTTTGCTATCAAGTCTATTTCTAAATTTAACTCGCCCAAAACCAAGGCGGTGGTTAATCCTGTTAGGCCGTTTCCTATAATACAAACTTTTTGTCTTTTCATTTTTTATTCCTTGCCGTCCGAACAACATATTCTATTGTTTCTGGCTTAGTTTCCGGCAAAACACCATGCCCTAAATTAAAAATATATGGGTACCCAGAAAATATTTTAAGGTATTTCTCAACAGAATTTTTTATTTTTTCTTTTCCGGACAAAAGAATTTTGGGATCCATTCCGCCTTGAATTGTTATCCCTCCGGACCTTTCCTTGATCCACTCTGGATCTACATCGTGATCTATGCTTATACAGTCCGGCTTAACTATTGAACAAAAATTTTCATAGTTTTTTCCTATTCCTTTTGGAAAACAAATAACGGGAATTTTTAAAGACTTTGTGTGCTCTACTATTTTTAAAGTTGGGTCAAAACAGTAATTTGAAAGCTCCTCCTCGGGCAACAAGCCAGCCCAAGAATCAAAAATTTGTATTACGTTTGCTCCTGCCTCAACCTGTCTGTCAATGTGTAAACAAATAGTTTCTTCGAGTTTTTTTAATAATTTTTTTATTAAAGATTTGTCTTTATTAATTACATTAAAATTAAAATCTTTTTTTGGGGACTGTTTGTTTAGCATATAAACCAGCAAGGTCCAAGGGGCCCCCACAAAACCAATGAGGCTCTCTTCTCCCGTTGTTTGTTTTACTTTATTTATTGCTTTATAAACTGGTGACACTTTTTTTATAAAATCTTCAGGTGTATTTTTTATAATTTTATCTAAATCAAAATTTTCTAACACTGGGCCAGTTCCTTTTTTAAATTCTACCTTTTGGCCAAGTCCATAAGGTATTATTAAAATATCCGAAAAAATAATAGTTGCGTCTAAATTAAACCTTTTTAAAGGTTGCAAAGTAATATCTTTAACTAGTTCAGGGTCTAGACAAAGTTTAATAAAATTTTGATTTTTCTCTCTTATTTTTCTAAATTCTGGCAAGTACCTACCAGCTTGCCTCATAAACCAAATTGGTACAACCGAAGATTTTTTATTTATTATGCATTCGAACAATTTATTCATTATTAATATTATAGATTTAAAATATAATTGTTGTAATAGGTCATGTTAGTTAGTGAAATGGGGATTATTTTCATTTTATCTACATATTTGTGAACTAAAAAACACTTATAAATCTATCTTTTTCTTTATTATACACAATGTTAATTAATAGATGTAAAATTATAAACATCGGGGTAATTGTTAGGAGATTGTTAATTAAAGTGAAGAAAAAAATTATTATTATGAACTATCGTTGATATCTAATACTTATATTAAAAACATCCACAAAATTAATGACAAATAAATATCAAATATTTTTAATATCGGACTCCACGGGCGAAACCCTTGATAGAATTTTTTTAGCTCTACAATCACAGTTTGCAAATTTCGACTACGATAAAAAAGAGTTTGTTTTTATAAGGACAGAACAGCAAATTAATAAGATTATTAATGAATGTAAGATAAAAAAAAATTCAATAATTTTATATACAATTGTTGATACAAAACTTGCCAAATTTTTAGCGAACGAAAGCTCAAAAAATAATATTCCTTGTTTTGGGGTTTTGGGAAATTTAATATTAAGTTTTTCTAAACTTCTCAACCAGAAAGCAACACACAAGGCAAGCGCCCAACATGTTTTGGACGAAGATTACTACAAAAGAATAGAGGCCATACAATTCACCATGTCGCATGATGACGGCAAAAAAAATGAAGATGTTTTAAAAGCAGATATAATTTTGATAGGAGTGAGTAGAACAAGCAAAACACCAACTTCAATTTATTTGGCCAACAGAGGCTACAAGACACTAAATATACCTTTAGTTTTAGAACAAAATATTCCGGATCTTCTAGAAAAGGAAAATAAAAATCTTTGTGTTGTAGGATTGTTTGCAGATCCAGAAAGATTATCAGAGATAAGAAAAATAAGAGTAAATGTAAACCAATCCATCGATTTAAAAACTTATACAGATGTTGAAAAAATTAGAATTGAAGTAGAAAATTCAAAAAAGTTGTTTAAAAAACACAATTGGCCCACAATAGATGTCACTAGAAGATCGGTCGAAGAAACAGCTGCTTCCATTATAAAAATTTTTGAGATAAAAAAAACTAAATGAAAATTGTTTTGGCATCCAAAAGCGGTGTAAGAAAGGATATTCTCAACAAACACAACATAAAATGTGAGGTTTACCCGTCTAATATCGATGAGGATGAGGTAAAAAAATCACTTATTTCAACAGGGGCCAATCCTTTACTAATATCAAAAAATTTAGCTGAATTAAAAGCCAACAAGGTTAGTACAAAGAAGCCAGAACAGATAGTGTTGGGTGCAGATAGTGTTATAGATTTAAATGGAGAGCTTATCTCAAAACCAAAAAATAGGGCCGAAGCACTAAGCATACTTCAAAAATTAAATGGCAAAAAACATCAGCTAATTAGTTCTGTTTGTATATCTAAAAACGGATCTATGATATGGAATTGTACAGACGCTTCCACTTTAACCATGAAACAACTTAATTTAGACCAAATTAAATCGTATTTAGAAAAGATAAAAGATGAAAAATTATATGCTTATGGTGTTTATCAAATCGAAGCAAATGGAAAATCTTTATTTTCAAAAATAGAGGGAGACGAAAATACAATTATGGGTTTGCCCGTTAAAAAAATTAAGGAATACTTGAATCAGTCAAAATGAAAAAATATTTAGTTATAGGAAGCCCAATCAAGCATTCCCTATCACCAAAATTGCACAATCATTGGTTTAAAGAAAATAATATTGATGCTGCTTATGAAAAAAAGCAGCTCAAAGAAACTGATATAGAAGGAATAATTACAACAATGAAAAATGGTGATATCGAAGGCATGAATGTTACTGTTCCATTTAAAAAATCGGTTATACCTTTTTTAGATGAACTGGAATATCTTGCAAAAAAAACTCAATCTGTAAATACGATTTATAAAAAAAAAGATAAAATAGTCGGAGATAATACGGATGTCAAAGGCTTCCAGCATGCATTGCAGCGCACCAAATATAACGTCAAAGGAAAAAAAATTTTTATTTTGGGAGCTGGGGGAGTAACTTCTTCAATTATTTTTGCCTTGAAGCAATTGGAAGTTTCTACAATTATGTTAAGCAACAGAACAAAAGAAAAAGCGGAAAATTTAAAAAAAATATATCCTGATTTAGACTTGATAAAATGGGGAGATATTAAAAATTTTGATATGATAATAAATGCTACAAGCCTGGGTCTTAAAGAGAATGATAAAATACCAATAAATTATGATCAAATAGGCTCAGGAAAATTTTTTTATGATGTTATTTATAACCCTAAAAAAACAAATTTTCTTTTGGAGGCTGAAAAACGTGGTAATCAAATCGAAAATGGAAAAATGATGTTTGCTTACCAAGCCCAACAAGCCTTTGAAATGTGGACCGGACTCTTACCGCAGGTTAATAAAAAAGTTCTTCAATTATTAGAAAATGATTAAGATAGGAATCACAGGTTCTTTAGCATCAGGGAAATCAACAGTAGCGAAATTAATATCTCGCAACAAGCATCCCATTTTTAGTGCTGATAAAGCGGTAAGGGCTCTCTATAAAAAGAAAATTTTTATAACAAAGGCTAAAAAAAAATTTAATTTTAAAAATACAAAGAATTTAAAAAAAAAAATTAAAAATCTCATAAAAAAAGATAAAAAAGCACTTCAGAAATTGGAGTTAATTATTCATCCTTTAGTGAGAAGAGAAATGAGGGCTTTTATGAGATCAAAAAAAGATATTAAAATTAAAATTTTTGAAATTCCACTTTTAATTGAAAGCAAACTTACAAAGTATTTTGATGTTATTTTGTTTGTTGGCGCCAAAAAAAATATTAGATTAAAAAGATATGTTGCCAAAGGAGGAGACAAGAAGATATTCACAGTTCTGGAGAAAAGACAAAGCAAACCAAGTAAAAAGATAAAAATTAGCGATCATGTGATTTATAATAATAGGTCTATAAAAAATTTAAAAAAAAATGTTAAATTTTTGATTAATAAATATGAATGAAATATTTTTAGACACAGAAACCACAGGTTTGTCAGTGGAACAAAATCACAGAGTTGTTGAAATTGCCTGTATAGAAACAAATAATCTCGTGCCAACAGGAAAGATTTTTTATAAATTAATTAATCCAGAAAGAAAAATACCCGAGGAAGCTACAAAAATACACGGCTACACGAACGAAAGACTAGAAAAGGAACCAAAATTTAAAGAGATAGCTAATGGGTTTTTAGAGTTTATATCTGGCAAAAAATTAATTATTCATAATGCCCCATTTGATATTGGTTTTTTAAATAATGAACTTAAAAAAGCTAATATGAAAATTCTTGATGATAAAAAAAATGTCATTGATACGCTTGATTTTGCTCGATCCAAATATCCAGGCTCTTCTAATTCATTAGATAACTTATGTAAAAAATTTAATATTGATTTGTCAAAACGAACAAAACACAATGCTTTGTTAGACTGTGAGCTTTTAAGAAAAGTTTACATTAATTTAATAGGTGAGAAAGAGCCTTCCCTAATTTTTCAAGAAGACACTAGCTCAGAAAATGTTTCTTTAGATGGGAAAAAAACTATAAATAAGGACTATCTAAAGACTGTTATTGGTCCTTCGAACAAAGAAATTGAAAATCATAAAAAATTTCTCAAACATGAACTAAGAAAAAATTATTTTTGATTTTTTTTTGTTTCGTAAAGTTTTAAAAAATCAATTTCTTGATCGAAACTTATTTTATTAAATCCTGATTTTTGAAATAAAAATACAATTATACTTGTTATGTCCGGGTAAACTTCTGTAGGAACTTTAATAAGAATAATTTTTTCTAATTCTTCTTTCCCAAGATTTTTTTCAAGCTGAACTACCGAGGCCAATTCAACCGATACATAGAAATTTTTAACAGAAGATCCTTCTTTTTCTGCTAATCTGACACTAACATCTACTTGTATTATATTTTCCTTAATTCTTGTACTTTTTATATCACAAACAATTTTGTGATTTTTAATATTTTTTTCAAGCAAAAAATATGTTTTTGCGTCAGATATTTCAAATGATGTATCCTTAATATATTTTGTTACAATTTTATAGCTCATCGTTTTTGTCTTTATCTAAAATTTCACCATCTATATAGTTTTTTTTCTCTTTTACAGAATTATTTTTTTTCATAATAATTGAATTTATTATTATTTTTCTCGTGAATGGAATAAGCAACAAAAAACCAATAGCATCTGTTACAAAACCCGGTATTATAAGCAAGAGCGCTGCAAAGGCTATTGAGGCTCCAGAAATCATTTCAAAGATAGGCGATTTGTTTTTATACAAATTATAAATTCCAGACCTCAAAGTATTAAGGCCCGCAATTTTTGCGAAATATAAACCAATAATTGCTGTTAAAAATATAAGGCCAACAGTACTTAATGCTCCTATGTTTTGGCCTATTTTTATCATTAAAAAAATTTCTATGGCCGGTACAGCAATCAAAAATAAGAAAAGTGCGTTCATTTGATAGTTACTAAATTATATTATTAATGTATATTTATCAAACAATGAGTAATAATTTTGGATATCTAGACATTATACTTCTGGCAATGATTGCCGGGTTTATTATTTTGAGATTAAGAAACATTCTTGGTAGAAAAACTGGCCATCAAGATAAAGTTTACTCTGAATTCTCTGGAAAAAAATTTGAACAATTTAAGAATCCAGCGGAAACAAAAGTTAAGAAATCCCCAACAGAATTTGATGTGAATGAAAAAAAACAATTTCTTAAAGGAGCAGAGATAGCCTACGAAACAATACTTACTTCTTTCTCGAAGGGAGATAAAGAAAGTTTGAAAAGTTTGTTAACAGAAAAAATGCAAGCAAACTTTTCTTCAGCTATTGAAGATAGGAAGTCTAAAAAAATTAAATCCGAATTAACTTTTGTTGGAATTAAATCTTCGGCTATTCAAAAATTTGAAAAAACAGCAGAGGCCCTTTTTTTTACTGTAAAATTTGTCAGTGAAATTATATCTGTAAAAAAAAATCAAGATAACAAAATAGTAGAAGGTGATCCTAATAAAATTCAAACTGTAATTGATCACTGGAAGTTCACAAGAAAAATTTCTAGTGTAAATCCAAATTGGTATCTTGCTGAAATAAAAACTCCTTGAGTGAGAAGTTTAAAAAAAATTCTGACCAACAAGACTGGGAAGAATTTTTAAATAATCCTTCAAATATTTTTGACAAAGATAATTCAGAAAATAAGAATCAGAGAATACCCAGTAGATATAAATTTGATTTTCATGGTTATTCAATAGACGATGCCAATAAAAAATTAGAAGAGTTAATTTCTCAGTCCTTAGAAAAAGGAGTTGAAGAACTTCTTATTGTTACAGGGAAAGGTATTCATTCAAATAAGAAAGACGATGTTTATGCTTCAAAAGATTATAGTAAATTACAGAATACTTTACCTGAGTTTATAAAAAATAATCCAGAATTAAATTCAAAAATACAGAAAATAAAACAAGCACCCAAAGAGCTCGGTGGCAATGGTGCTTTGGTTATTAAATTAAAGAATAAACTTTGATAGATCTGTATCTTTAACAAGATCTCCTAAATTTTTCTTAACATAATCTGCGTTGATTATAATTTTTTGTCCAGCTTTATCTGATGCTGTGAAGCTAATTTCGTCTAGAACCTTTTCTATTATAGTGTGTAGTCTTCTTGCACCTATATTTTCCACCGTAGAATTTATTTCTGTTGAAAGTTTAGCCAACATATCAATTCCATCGTCGGAGAAATCTAAATTAACATCTTCAGTTTTTAATAATGCTTTGTACTGTTTTATTAAACTGTTATCGGGTTCTTTCAAAATTCTTTTAAAATCTTCTTCTGTAAGCGCTTTTAGTTCTACTCTAATAGGTAAACGACCTTGTAATTCTGGTAATAAGTCTGATGGTTTAGCTAATTGGAAAGCTCCAGATGCAATAAATAAAATATGGTCTGTTTTAACAGGTCCATGTTTTGTGTTTACAGTTGTTCCTTCTATTAAAGGAAGTAAATCTCTTTGAACACCTTCTCTTGATACGTCTCCCCCAACCCTATCTGTTCTTGCAGAAACTTTATCTATTTCGTCTAAGAATACTATTCCATTATTTTCTGTGGAATCTTTAGCTTCCTTAACAATCTTATCTTCCTCGATCATTTTGTCAGACTCTTGGGCTATTAAAATTTCATAAGATTCTTTGACAGTCATTTTCTTTTTTTTACCTTTTTGGTTCATGGACTTGCCTAGCATTTCTCCAATATTTACCATTCCAATGTTAGCACCAGGCATTCCTGGTATTTCAAAACTTGGCATTCCTGATTTCATTTCGTTTACCTCTATTTCAATTTCGTTATTATCTAAATCACCAGAACGTAATCTTTTTCTGAAACTTTCTCTTGTTGCTAGACTTGCCTTTTTCCCCACAAGAGCATCTAAAACCTTTTCCTCAGCAGATTGTTGAGCCTTTGCATGAACTTCTTTTCTTTTTTTATCCCTTTCCATTGCAATTGCTATCTCAATCAAATCTCTGATTATTTGTTCCACGTCTCTTCCAACATAACCAACTTCTGTGAATCTGGTAGCTTCAACTTTTATAAAAGGCGCTTGAGCTAATTTTGATAATCTTCTTGAAATTTCTGTTTTGCCAACTCCGGTTGGTCCAATCATTAATATATTTTTGGGAAGAACTTCTTCCTTCATGTCGTCAGAAAGAGCCTGTCTTCTCCATCTATTTCTTAGTGCTACGGCAACAGCTCTTTTTGCCTGTTTTTGTCCTATTACGTATCTGTCTAGTTCTGATACTATTTCTCTAGGTGACAAGGCACTAACCTTAGAACTATTTTTTTTTCCTGTATTTTTAACAACCTTAAGATTTGGAACTTTTTGAACCATGATTAAACTTTTTCTGTTGTAACATTATTGTTTGTAAATACACAAATTTCTGATGCAACTTTTAAGGCTTTTTTTGCTATTTCTTCTGCGGACATATTTGTTTCAATTAAAACTTTTGCGGCAGCAAGCGCATAATTTCCGCCTGACCCAATACCAATAATTCCATCTTCTGGTTCTAGTACATCACCTGTACCAGATATAATGAAACTTTTTTCTTTATCTGCTACAGCCATCAATGCTTCTAATCTTCTTAAATATTTGTCTGTTCTCCAATCTTTCGCTAATTCGACAGCTGCTCTAGTTAAGTTTCCTGCATGTTTTTCTAGTTTAGCCTCCAATCTTTCAAATAAGGTTAGAGCGTCTGCTGTTGATCCAGCAAAGCCTGCAATCACATTTCTTTTCTCAATCTTTCGAACTTTTTTTGCTTTACTTTTTAAAACAGTATTGCCCAAACTTACTTGGCCGTCACCCGCCACTATAGTTTGGTTTCCCTTCCTTATTAGAACAATGGTTGTTCCATGCCAATTTTGATTTGTATT
>CEUZ01063697.1_pt1 | contig 10592 bp, 8 predicted proteins | sample 361511 | NCBI WGS metagenome assembly CEUZ01 (sample SAMEA2622822, study PRJEB7988) | marine metagenome | biome: marine biome (ENVO:00000447); feature: surface water layer (ENVO:00002042); material: "saline water (ENVO:00002010), including plankton (ENVO:xxxxxxxx)" | depth 5 m | reverse complement strand
TTTCTTTCTTCTAGCATTTTTTCTCTTAACTCTTTTGGACTTAAAGTTTTTTCAGGTTTTTTGGCATTATCGGTATTTTCTTCCTCGATCTCTTGAATTTCCTCTGTTTCTATATCACTAACTAGAATTTTATCTTCTTGTTCAGCCTCTCTTTTTTCTCTTCTCGAGTCTAATTGTTTTCTATTATTTGTTCTTGTTATTATCCTTAAAATTTGATCACTAATATCAAATTTTCTGTCAGAATAAAGCATTACAATATCTGCAGACTTATCAAAGATAAAATCATATTTTCTAGATTTAGCTATCTCTTTAATTGCTATAAAAATTTGATCTTGAATTGGCTGGATTAGTTGTTTTCTTTGAATAATTAAATCACCACGTGGACCAAATCTCTTTTGCTGATAATCTAGAATTTCATTCCTCTCAATTTCTATTTCTTCTTCTTTCTCTTTAATGAGTTCATCGGTAAGAAGTAATCTCTCAGCATTAAGAGCTTCCTTTTTGTTTTCTATTTCTTCGAATCTATTTTCAATTTCCCTTCTCCACTCATCTGCTTTTTCTTCTAATTGGTCTCTTGTTTCCTCATATTCTGATAAATTTTGAAGGATATATTCAGTATCAACATAGCCAATTCTTACACCTCTTTGGCTATAGATATAACTTGAGATTAAAAATAAGACAATAAGAATGCTAACTTTTTTCATTTTAATTTTTACCCTTATTTAACGCTGTATATTATAATATATTTTAGACATCGGATTATTTATTTTAGAATGATTGACCGATAATAAAATGAGTTTCCCATCCATGTTTTTTAGATTGTCCTGGAACGGGATCAAATCCATGACCAAAATCTATACCAAGTAATCCGAATGCAGGCATAAATAATCTAACCCCTAGTCCTGCTGAGCGTTTAATCGAAAATGGATTAAAATCTCTAAAGCTATTATAAGAACTACCTCCTTCTAAGAATGCAAGAGCAAATATTTTAGCTTGCTCACCTAGACTTATTGGGTAACGCATCTCTAGTGAATATTTATTATATATAGTTCCCCCATCTTGATTAGATAATGATTGATTCGGATATCCTCTTAGTGCTATAGTTTCTCTACCATCTAAACTGTACATTCCTAGTCCATCTCCTCCTAGGAAAAATCTTTCAAATGGAATAATCCCCCTATCATTGTTATATGCTCCTAGGAAACCAAACTCAAATGCAGGTCTTAAAACTAATTTGTTGGTTATTGCTGCAAACCATTCACCCTTAAATTTGATTTTATAAAACTCTAGCCATTTGTATCTTTCTTGATCTATCTCAGCTATTCTGTCTGCAGCTGTATTGTTATTAGGATCAGTAGCTAGATCTTCTACCAATTCATCTCTTTCATCCTTTAGAGCTTTGTAATCAACATTATTAACTGCTGAATATGGGAAAGAGAGTTTAGCAGAAATACTAAAACTTGATCCTCCAGTGGGGTAAATAGGATCAGTAAAAGTATTATTTCTACTTAAGGATACAGTGTAAGATAGATTATTTGATGATCCATTACCAAATGTAAATAGTCCTGTATTATAATCATTTAAATTATAATACTGAAATCCGACATATTGTGCTAGGGTAAAATAATCATCTGGAACGGATAATCTTTTTGCTAATCCAACTGATATCCCACTGATATTAAATGATTTTGATTTGTCAGCTCTATATGTAACTGGATTAAACAAAAATTGTTTTGTTTGAGATAATTGTATTGAAAACTGTACAGGCTTTTTGCCACCCAACCATGGTTCAGTAAAATTAAAGCTATTTTGAGTGTAAAATCTACTAGCTTGTAACCTTAAAGATAATCTTTGCCCATCTCCCATAGGTACTGGATTATAAGCTTCTTTATTAAATAGATCTTTAGCTGCAAAATTATTAAATGATAATCCTAAAGTACCAATAAATCCACCACCTCCATAACCACCTTGAAGTTCAATTTGACTTGATCCTCTTTCAACAAGCGTATACTCTAAATCAACGGTACCATCATTAGGATTAACATTTTTAAAATCAGGAGATATTAATTGTGCATCAAAAAAACCAAGCTGACCAATTTCTCTAATGGTTCTAATTACATTTGCTTTGCTATATAATTGTCCAGGACGAGTTCTTATTTCCCTATATATTACATGATCATTAGTTTTATCATTTCCTACAACAGAAATTTTGTTAAAATAGGCAGGTTTACCTTCATTAATTCTTATTTCAAGATCAATTACATTTCCATCTGCACTAACTTCAACTGGAGTAACAGATGAAAATAAATAACCACTATTCTGATATAAATTAGATAAATCATCGGAATCAGGATCGGAACTATCAGCAATTCTTTTCTCAAGCTCTACACCATTGTATGTATCCCCTTCTTTTATTTTTAAAATTTGATTTAATTGCTCATCTGTGTAAACAGTATTACCTAGATAATTAATTGTACCAAAGGTGTATTTTTCACCCTCTTTTAATTCTATTTTTAATTTAACAGAGCCTTCATCATAATCTAGTATTGTATCTGATAATATTCTGGCATCTCGATATCCATTTTCTTTGTATTTGTCTACAATACTAACTAAATCTTCTTTAAAGTCATCAGAAATATATTTTGATCTTTTCCAAAACCTATAAATTTTGGATTTCTTTGTGTTTTTCATTGATTTCTGAAGAATTTTTGCATTTAAATTTTCAGTTCCATCAAATTCAATTTCTTTGATTTTTATTTTATTTCCTTTATTAATGTCTAATGACATTTTTACCTTGTTTTTATTTGTTGAGTCAACAACCTCTTCAGTTGTAATATTAACCTTTGCATTTAAAAATCCTTTTTTCTTGTACTTATTCTCAAGATAATTAGTTGTTGTTGTAATTAAATTTTCAGTTACTTTAACACCTATTTGTAGCTTGTTTTCTTTGATTATGTCTTCATACTTTCTTTTTTTAACTCCAGTAATTTCAAGCTCAGATAATTCAGGTAAATCAATTAGTCTAATCTCTAAATCAACAACATTATCAACTTCTTTAATTTTATAAACTTCAACAGAGCTAAATAAATCAGATTCCCATAACTTTTTTATTGCTGAACTAATTTTTTCACCAGGTATAGATACCTCATCTCCTTCAGAAAGACCAGAATATGTAATAATTGTAATAGGACTAAATGTAGTATTTCCAGAAACGGTTATTTCTCCTATAATTTTTTTATTTGAATTATTTTGTTCTTGGGCAAGGGTATTATAACTAAAGATTATAGATAAAAAAACTGTTGCAAATAATTTTATTTTCATTGCTGATATAATAGCAATAGTTGTGCCAATTAGCTTTTCTTTAATTAATCTGTTCACTTGTTTGTCCAAATCTACGTTGTCTTTTTTGAAAATTTATAATTGCTTCATAAAGATCTTCTTTTGAGAAGTCTGGCCAGAACTTTTTAGTAAAATAAAGCTCTGCATAAGCAATTTGCCACAAAAGAAAGTTACTAATTCTTTTTTCACCACTTGTTCTTATTAATAAATCTACATCTGGTAAATAATGAGTGTAAAGATGCTGATTTATTAGCGATTCATCAATATTTTTTAAAGAAATTAAGTTATTTTTAACTTTATCCCCTATTTTTTTCATTACAGTTATCATTTCTTCTCTAGATCCGTAACTTAATGCTAATGTTAATGTCATTCTATTATTATTCTTGGTTTCCTTAGTTACTTTATTTAGGTATGATGATACTTTTTTTGGCAACTTATCTAAATTTCCTATTGTTTTGAATCTTATGTTATTTTTATTCAAATTTTTTAGTTCTTGATTTAAAGAAAGCAGAAGTAATTTCATTAATAGATCTATCTCTAATTTTGGCCTATTCCAGTTTTCAGTCGAAAATGCAAATAAAGTAAGGTTCTTTACTCCCAATTCAGTACATGCTTCAACTGTTTTTTTTACAGATTTTCTTCCTGCTTTATGACCATAATCCCTACTTTTCCCTTTTTTATGAGCCCATCTGCCATTGCCATCCATAATTATTGCAATGTGATTAGGAATGTTCTCAAGAATTATTTTTGTCTTTAGGCTCATTTTATATTACAATAGCAAGGTTGTCTACCAAAAGTATAGGTTAGATTAAATCCACTAAACATATACCAATCATTATTATTTTCATTACCAAAAGTAAAATTAAAATTTTCATTATATGGTATGCTTCCATCAATTTTATCAGAAAATGTATATCTAGCTCCTATTTCAAATGATAATATAAATTTTTCAAATATTCTATATTTTAAGCCAAGCACTATTGGTATTCCAAAACTCCAATCATATTCATTGCTATTTTCAAGATTGTTTCCGTTGAAAAATAAGTTTTCATATTTAGAATATATAATTCCAGAATAAATATATGGAGTGAAGGTAACATCATACTCATGTAAATTATAATCAAAAAAATTGAATTCCATCCCTGTTGATATTTCTTTTATATTGCTACTAAAATTATAACCTCTCTCATTTCTTCTAGGATCATTAGAATCCAAATCATTAGCAGTAAGATTACTTGATATAAATGAAATTCTATAGGCATGTCTTGGGCTTCTATTCCATTTAACTATTCCTCCAAAAGCAGATTCATTAGGATTTATAAATTTAGTATCACCTACATCACCTATAAAATTTGTGCCACCAAAAATTCCTCCAAACTCATATATCTGAGAATTAGAAAATTGATAATTGATAATTAACATTAATATTAATGATATAAATTTCAATTTATTTGTTGAGCCCATATATTCTATAAAATTCTAATTATAAAACTATTGTCAATTGCTTTTATTGTTTAGTTCCTCTTATCTTTTCCCCAATATAATTTGTCTCTTAATGTTTGAAGAAAGTTGTCATTATCTAATTGAATCATTTTAATTTTATATGGAGCTTTTTTTATTAAGATTAACATCTCATTACTAAGAGTAGTTATTTTAGAGTCCAATGACACAAAAAATTCATTTTCTCTACCGCTGATTTTTAGGGTAATATTTGTATTATCTGGAATAACCAAGGGTCTTGCATTTAAGTTATGAGGAGCTATTGGTGTTATTACTAAATTTTTTGATTCAGGCATTATAATTGGTCCACCACAACTAAGGGAATATCCAGTTGATCCCGTAGGGGTTGCTATAATTAACCCATCAGCCCAATAAGTGTTAAGATATTCATCATTTAATTTAGTTTCAATGGTAATTAATGAAGTCGTATTTTTCCTAGTAATACTAAGTTCATTAAGAGCCACTCCCAATTTATTTTCTTGTTTTTTGTTTTTGTAAGAGACACTTAACAATGTTTTTTCAGAGATTGTATATTTTTTCTTAGTTATAGCTTGAATAACATTATCTATTTCAACAGCTTTAATTTTAGCTAAAAAGCCTAATCTTCCAGTATTGATTCCAATAATAGGGATTCCCATGTTCTTTACATAAGATGATGCCTTTAATATTGTACCGTCTCCACCCACACATATAATATAGTTGATAGTCTTATCTATTTTAGAGAAGCTTTTAACATGATTTAAAATGGCAGAATATTTCTTATGATTTAATTTATCAAAAGATATATTATCAATCATTATATCAAAATTATTTTTTTGCAATTTCTCAATAATGGAGAGCAAAATCTTGGGAGAATAGTTTTTATATAGATTTGTAAAAATAGCTACTTTCACTTCAATAAAATATTAAAAAAATTTGTTATAATTAGACATAAAACTAAAATGCAAATTAATTAAAATTATGTTAGTTTTAGGATTAAGTAGTTTGTATTTTCGCATAAAATTTTAATATGACTAAACTAAGTGTTAATATCAATAAAATAGGAACACTAAGAAATTCTAGAGGCAGTGATTTCCCAAATCTTGTTAATTTTGCAAAAAAAATACAATCCTTAGGAGCAGATGGAATAACTGTTCATCCAAGACCAGATGAAAGACATATAAAATATTCAGATATATTCGATTTAAAACCAGTAGTATACAAGGAATTTAATATTGAGGGGAACCCAATTAATAAATTTATTGATTTAGTAATAAAGAGTAAACCTGATCAGGTTACCCTAGTCCCAGATTCAGAATCTGATTTAACCTCATGTGCTGGTTGGGATACTATAAAACACAAAAATTATTTAAAGGAGGTTGTTTCAGAATTTCAATCTAATGGTATAAGAACTTCAATTTTTTTAGACCCAGAATTAAAATATACAGAAACGCTTAATGAAATAGGTACTGATAGGATTGAATTTTACACGGAATCATATGCAAGAAAATATTCTATAGATAAGGGAAAAGCTATTGAACCATATGTTATTTGTGCTAAGAATATAAATGAAATGGGAATTGGAATTAATGCAGGGCATGACTTGGCTTTGCATAATATTAAATTTTTTAAAAATAATATTGAAAATTTACTAGAGGTTTCTATTGGTCATGCATTAATTGTAGAGAGCATAGAAATGGGAATTGAAAATGTAATAGAAAAGTATCTATCGTATCTGAAATAAATGTTATTACATTCAAAAATTATTGGTGGTGGTGAAAAGATAATTGTTATCCTACATGGTCTTTTTGGATCAGGAGATAATTGGAAAACATATGCTAATAGAATGGCAACTAAAGGATTTTGTATTCATTTGGTTGACCAACGAAATCATGGCAGAAGTTTTCATAGCGACCAATTTAATTATAATCTGCTTGTGCTTGATCTTAAATACTATTTAGATCATTATAAGATTGATAGTTGCATTTTATTGGGACATTCTATGGGAGGTAAAACAGCAATGAACTTTTCTTTAAAATATCCAGAATATGTTTCAGATTTATTTGTAGTCGATATAGCACCAAGAAAATATCCTATTCATCATGATAAAATTATTGAAGCTTTAAAATCATTAGACCTAAATTTAATTAAAACCAGAAAGGAAGCTGAAAATAAATTATCTAATTTCATTAATGATAATGTTTTAAGTAGTTTTTTGTTAAAAAATTTATACTGGATTAGTAAGGAAAAGCTTGCTTTTAGATTTAATCTAAATTCATTATCAAAAAATTTATCTAATGTAGGTGATGAAATAATTAATAATTCAAAATTTTTAAATAATTCAATATTCCTAAGAGGAGAGTTTTCAAATTATGTAGAGGAAAATGATATAATTTCAATACACAAAAATTTCCCTAATGCATCGATTATAACTGTACCAAATTCTAATCATTGGTTACATATTGATAATCCAAATGAATTTTTTGATATAATACTACAATCTATAAAATAGAAATACTAGGTATTAACTTTGATGCCTTTTAAAAAAGATGTATTTTCACAAACCAATTTTTTAGCACTAATATGAATATTACATCTAATTATATTGATGACCTTAATGGTAAAATCATAATTGAAGTTGAACAGAAAGACTATTCTGAACAGGTAAATTCTGTTTTAAAGAAATATTCTAAATCTGCAAATATTCCTGGATTTAGAAAAGGAAATGTGCCAATAGGCCTTATAAGAAAACAGTATGGCAAGGCTGTAATAATGGATGAAATTAATAAGCTTATTGATAAAGAATTAAAGAATTATATAAAAGATAATGAGATTGATATGTTAGGCGGACCTATTCCTGTTTCTCAAGAAAATATTGATTGGGAATCCGATAGAATAACTTTTGAATTTGAAGTGGGTTTAACTCCAAAATTTGATGTAAAGTTAAAATTTAAAAAACCCATAATTCAATATATAATCAAGGCTGATGATAAAATGGTTAATGACCAGCTAACTAGTATTCAAAAACAATACGGGAAATTAAAATCAAAAGATAAAATTGAGAAGGATTGTGAAATAACAGGAATATTTACTTTTGAAGATGAAATTAAGAACACATCAACATTCAATTTAAATAGGATTAATGATAAAAAAACATCAAAAAAATTATTAGGATTAAAAGTTGGTGAATCTGTTAATTTGCCAACTAAAGACTTATTTAATAATAGTCATGAATTAGTTAGCTTGTTAAACATAACTGAAGAAAGAGCTAAGGAAATTGATATATCTGTTAAGCTAAATATCCATGAAATTAATTATAAAGAGCCTGCAGACTTAGATCAAGAATTATTTGACAAGATATATGGAAAAGATATTGTTAAAAATGTTACGGATTTAAAAAAGAAAATTTCTGAAGATATTGAGAAACAATTTGTAAATCAAAGTGATCAAAAGCTAATGAATGACATTATTGAACATTTAATTAAGAACACAAAATTCAAATTACCTTCGGAATTTTTAATAAAATGGATTAAAATTAATTCTGAAAAGAATATTTCTGATCAGGAGGCAAAACAAGAATATGAAAAATCTGAAAAGGGAATGAAATATCAACTTATTGAAAGTAAGTTGGTTACAGAAAATAACTTGCAGGTTAATTTTGATGATCTCAAATCACACACGAGGGATTTAATTAAAAATCAAATGATCCAGTATGGTCAACCAACTCCATCAGAAAAGGAATTAGATGGTATAGTCGCAAGAGTTATGCAAAATAAGGATGAAATTAAAAGACTAACTGAACAATTAACTAGTAATAGAATATTAACTTTCTTTAAAGAAAATTCTAGTATAAAAACTAAAGAATTATCTTATGAAAAGTTCATAAAAGAAGCATATTCTTCCTAATTTAAAATTACTATATTTATAAACAAATAATTGAACATAAAAATGGATTTTGCTAAAGAATTTGAAAAATTTGCCACTAAAGATCAAGGTATTAGTAGCACTTATTATAATAAGATAATTAGTAGTATGTATCCATCTGGTCTTACCCCCAATATCATTGAAGAAAGGCAAATGAATATTGCCATTTTTGATGTGTTTTCTAGATTAATGATGGATAGAATAATTTTCTTAGGAACTTCTATTAATGATCAAGTAGCAAATATTATACAAGCTCAATTATTGTTTTTGGAGAGTACAGATTCATCCAAGGATATTCAGATATATATTAATTCTCCAGGTGGAGGAGTCTATGCAGGATTAGGTATCTATGACACTATGCAACTTATTAAGCCGGATGTAGCAACAATTTGTACTGGAATGGCAGCTTCTATGGGTGCGGTGCTTTTATGTGCTGGTGAGAAGGGAAAGAGAAGTGGATTAACCCATTCAAGAGTGATGATACATCAGCCAGTTGGGGGAGCTCATGGTCAAGCAAGTGATATAGAAATTACTGCAAAGGAAATTTTATCTTTAAAAGAAGAACTATATAATATTATAAGTAAGCATACTGGTCAAGATTATAAAAAGGTCTATGCTGATAGTGATAGAGATTACTGGATGAAATCTGATAAGGCTCTTGAATATGGCATGATAGATGAAATTTTAACCAAACAAAAATAATCTTCAATGGGAAAGTCTGAGCTACACTGTTCTTTTTGTGGCAAGAAAAAAGCTGAGACAGTTTTGTTAATAGCTGGAATTGATGCACATATTTGTGATCAATGCATTGAACAAGCTAATGGAATTATTCTTCAAGAATCAAAGGAAGAAAAGTCAATTGAGTTAAAGGAATCTGAATTATTAAAACCTCAGCAAATAAAGAGTTTTCTAGATGATTATATTGTTGGTCAAGATTATACAAAAAAAATTATTTCTGTTTCGGTATATAACCACTACAAAAGAATTAATCAATTAGAATCTGATGAAATTGAAATTGAAAAAAGTAACATTATTATGGTTGGCCAGACAGGAACTGGAAAAACATTAATAGCTAAAACAATTGCAAAGATGTTAGATGTCCCTTTAGCAATATGTGATGCCACTGTCCTTACTGAAGCTGGATATGTAGGAGAGGATGTTGAAGGAATTTTAACTAGACTTTTGCAAGCTGCTGACTATAATGTTGAGAAAGCAGAAAGAGGTATTGTGTTTATTGATGAAATTGACAAAATTGCAAGAAAGGGAGATAATCCTTCTATTACTAGAGATGTGTCTGGAGAAGGAGTGCAACAAGCTTTATTGAAACTTCTAGAAGGAACAATTGTAAATGTTCCTCCAAAGGGTGGTAGAAAACATCCAGATCAAAAATTTATTGAAATTAACACTGAAAAAATATTATTTATTGCTGGTGGTGCATTTGATGGAATAGAAAAATTTATTTCAAAGAGATTAAATTTAAATGTAATAGGTTATAAATCTAATAAAGTTGATTCACTATCAAATGAAAATATACTGCAATATATTAACCCAAAAGATTTAAAGGAATTTGGATTAATACCTGAAATTATAGGTAGATTACCAGTAGTTACATATATGAATCCATTAAATAAGGATGCTCTTAGAAGAATTTTAACTGAACCAAAAAATGCCCTTATTAAACAATTTGTTAAACTTTTTGAAATGGATGGAATAGAGCTAAAGATTGATAACTTGGCATTGGATCTAATTGTTGATAAAGCAATAGATTATAATTTAGGGGCTAGAGGCCTTAGATCTTTGTGTGAGGAAATTCTAAATGATGCAATGTTTAATCTTCCTGGAAGTGATAA
>CEUZ01292049.1_pt1 | contig 10593 bp, 11 predicted proteins | sample 361511 | NCBI WGS metagenome assembly CEUZ01 (sample SAMEA2622822, study PRJEB7988) | marine metagenome | biome: marine biome (ENVO:00000447); feature: surface water layer (ENVO:00002042); material: "saline water (ENVO:00002010), including plankton (ENVO:xxxxxxxx)" | depth 5 m | reverse complement strand
CTGCACCAGCTGCACCAGCTGCAGGTGCCACTTTACCTCCTTTAGCAACACCAACCGCTCCACCTTTTCTCCCAGTACATCTAGTACGTTGACCTCTAACTTTTAACCCAAACATGTGACGAATTCCTCGCCAACTATTACTTGTTTTCTCTCTCTCAATATCATTTCTAACTGTAAATGCGATATCTGAAGTTATCAGATGTTTATTCTCACCCGTTTCAACATCTTTTCTTCTGTTTAGAAACCAAGATGGAAAATTAGATGCTGATGGGTTTTTGATAATTCCTTCAATTGATTTAATTTGTTCTTGTGACAGATAACCCATTCTTTGATTAGGATTTATTTTTAAAACGTTTAATATTGTGTTTGCAAACATGTAGCCGACACCTCTTATCTGTGTCAATCCAACTATCATTTTTCTCTCTCCAGGAATATCATTTCCCACGATCCTTACTATATACTGGTATTCAGCGGTCAAGTATCGAGATTTTCAGTGTCCTAGATAAAAACCATACTAAGCATCTGGATTGTTTTAACCTGATTTAAGATAGAATTATAATTTTCTTCTCTAAGATTAATGTGATGTCAAATGATGATTCAAATGAAAGCGAGAAAATTCTTGAATCACTATTTGAACCTGATAATGCTGAAATTTTATTAGAATTAAAAAATGGTCCAAAACCGTTATCTATTCTCATAGAGAAAATTACTATTTCAGAAGCAGAACTTGATGAAAAATTATCATATTTAATGGAAAATGGTTTTGTTAAAAAGGAAAAAAAGAATGATGTTATTTTCTATTCACTTGATGTTGAAAAGCTAGCAAAAGTATTAGAAAATGATGATAATTTTAAAAATATTGATGATGGCCTAGCGAAACTTGATAGCTTTCTAAATTAATCATAAATCATTCAGAATAGTATGAAAATTAACAAGCAATGTTACTTTTTTTCCTGATTAATACATAAATACTCTAAATATCTCGTAGCTTTGTCAACATGAAGCATTTGGGGAAATTCTTTTTGGCAATCGTGGCTTTATCACTATTATCATCTGGTATATCTAGTGCGGCGTTTGCTGCGCAAGAGCCTATCTCTGTTTCAACAAATAAAGAATGGTATGGAGATGGATCAACAATCATTATTTCAGGAGCGGTAAAAGAATACATTCCAAATGATCCACAGAAAGGTGCTGATGTTTCAGTTACAATTTTTGCACCAAATGGTAATCTTGTAAGTATTGCTCAGGTAACACCAAGCGCTGATGGAAGCTATTCTACTTCGATTAAGGCTGCTGGTATGATTAATGCAGCAGGTGACTATATTGTTAAAGTAAAGTGGAGCGCACAATCAAATGAAACTACCTTTGAGTTTGGTGGTAGTAGTGGTGCACCACCTCCAGAACCAGAAGAACAAAAATCAGCAACAGTGGAAGTAAAAGAGCAAGAACAAGATGAAGAACCAGAAGCGGAACCTTCTATGACTCAGCCTATTTGTGGACCTGGTACTGAATTAAGAAATAATGTTTGTGTAGCTGCACAAGAGAAAGGTGGTGGTTGTTTAATTGCTACAGCTGCATTCGGTAGTGAAATGGCACCACAAGTACAATTCCTTAGAGAAATTCGTGATGGCACAGTGTTACAAACACAATCAGGTTCAACATTTATGGCAGGATTCAACCAATTCTATTATTCTTTCTCCCCTGCTATAGCAGATTATGAGCGAGAAAATATTGTATTCAAGGAAGCTGTTAAGATTACAATTACTCCAATGCTGACTTCATTGGCAATTCTAAACTACATTGATATTGATTCAGAAGAAGAAATGCTAGGATACGGAATCGGAATTATACTTCTTAACATAGGAATGTATTTTGTCGCACCTGCGGTAATCATATTTAAAATAAGAAACAGAAAATAACTCTACGTTCTTATAGTTTATTCAATTGATGAAGTTTAATGACTGTGGAATATGAAGAATTTGATTCTATCGAGGACGTATTTCTCTATATGGCTTGTGTAGCACAACCCATGAAAAGCGTGCTGCCAATTAACTCTTACAAGGGATATATCTGCTCCATCATACCACTGGGTCATAGTGAAAACGAAACATACCTGATGATTTATACAAAAGGTGAATTGGAAGCAGGGATTTTGGAATTTGATGTGAATACTAAATCCTACAAAAAGGTTGAATCTATAGAAAGATCAGACAAAACCTATTTTGTAATCATGAAACCAAAGAGAAACACTATAGCTGACGCAGCAATAGAAAAATTATAATTTATTTTGTATAAGTAGGCGCAGTTACAGATCTACTTCGTGCATATTTATCAACAATTTCGTCAGGCATTCTTCCATTAAACAAGTCCTTACATAATCCACGCAAATATCTCATAATTGCCCATGTTCCAGCTTTAATCAATCCATACATGAAAACTTTCATTGGGGGACCGTATGTTTTGTTTCTAAGAATTATTGGTATGATGTCATTAATAACACGAAGGTTATTTTCCCAGCATTTCCAAAATAATGTGAATTGTGCTTCATTCAAGTTTCCAAAGTGCATAGAATTTTTCTCACTAAAGTCTTGGTATAGTAACGGAGCAACTAATCCTCTAAAATCGAATGCTCTAAAGTCACTCATCATGTCAATTGTATACTGAACTTCATCAGGAGTTTCGTCTGGCCAACCAATGATGATAGTAGCAGCAGGGAACCAATGATTTTTGTTAAGTATTTTTGCACCTTCTCTTACTACCCATCCCCATTCTTCTGGTGAAAATGGTTTGGCTTTAATTCCTAAATGTTTTTTCACCATACTAGGAGCAACTGTTTCAATTCCAAGATTTGTAGACAACCATCTGCCATTCTTATGCATATCATTAATTTCAGAAATATCCTTCATCAGTTTTGGATCAGCAACAACAGCTGAGAATGTCATGTGTGTTGTTCCAACAAAATTCGCACCCTGATCCTTCAGTCCCTGCCATAGTGAAGTAATTGCATCATAGTTTGGATAGAAGTCCTTGTTATCACAACCATACAGTAACATCTCATCAGAGTGTAACCAAACAGAATCGAATCCATAATCAAGATTTACTTTTGCTTCACGTCGTAATCTTTCAACTGGAAGATCTTTTTTGGATCTTTTGTTAACATCACAAAAGTCACAACCTCTTCCACATCCTCTCATTGCTTCTATTAAGGAATTTACACTTGGTTTAGTAATCTCTGGAATATTTTGTATATTTCTTACAAAACAATGCATTAATTCTGGTGCATCTCCTTTTTCTAAGTCATGAAACAAATCCAAAGCGAGTTCATCTGCTTCTCCAACAACTACTGTATCAATACCATGAATTCTCATTCTGTCTGACTTTGCTAGTTCCCACGCACCGTTTCCTCCAACTACAACTTTGAAGTCATATTTTTTCTTTAATTGTATGATATCTGCACACATCTTCTTGAATTTCATCGCAACATAGGATAGTTTTTCAGGCGACATAGTAGTTGTAACTGGAGCCATTCCGAGAGGATCCATCACATTGATTCCAACTATCTTAGTGTCAGAACCAATTGATTTTTTAATATAATCAGGGTTTACAGTTAGAATTTCATCTCTCTTGTAACCTTGTAGTAATGCACTTTCTACCCTTCTTAATCCAACTTGTGCAACCTTTGCCTCACCAGTGTTAGGGTCTGTTTCAACAGGAGGACAAAAGACTTTATCAAAAACCCATTCTGGGAGAACCTCATATGGCCCACATGCTATAAAACCATAAAGAAAATTACCTCTATAATTTGTCATTAAACTACGATCTGCTGTAAGTACGATTCTTTTACCAGCCATTGTAAGCTTGACCTTGTCGATAGTATAAAATTTTTGCGACAAGACATCTAATATTTACCAAAAATTCGATTACTAGAGGGTCTTGAGATAAAATGAAGGAAATTAGTGAGCCTAGGCATGCCGAACCACACATGACCGAATCTAGTACGATCCGAGATTTTGTTTTTGGGTTTGGTGACGGAATAAATACTTCACTTGGAATTGCAGCTGGTGTTGGCGGTGCAAATGTTGCATCTGATATTGTAATTTTAGCAGCATTAGTCGGAATGTTTACAGGTGCAAAAGCGATGGCTGTGCAAAATTATCTTGCTGTGAAATCTCATAGACAATTGTTAGAATCAGAAATAGCTCGAGAGAAGTGGGAGATAGAAAATAAACCTGATGCTGAACGTGAAGAGATTGTGGCGATTTACAAAGCGAAAGGATTTACTGGAAAAGACCTCGAGATGATTGTAAACAAAGTTACTTCTGACAAAAAAGTTTGGCTAGATACAATGCTTACTGAAGAACTAAAATTAAACGTAGATGTTGTTGGAAGTCCACTAAAAAGCGCATTGATAATGTTTGTTTCTTTCTTGGCTGGTGGTATGTTACCTATAATTCCATTCTTCTTTGGAAGTGGTTATAGTGCACTAGCAATAGCAATAGGTATCAGTGTAACAGCTTCATTCATTGTTGGTGCCATAAAATCAAGAATGGCAGAAACTGGTATAGTAAAGGGTGGTTTGGAAATGGCTGGACTTGGAACTGGAGTTGCGTTAATTGGGTTTGGTATTGGTAACGAACTTGCAAGCCTAGGAATAATCAACATCTAGAATTATTTTTTATTCTGCTTGCTATATTTGCAGCAGCGGCACCAGCACCAACACCGTTATCTATATTGACTACAGTGAGACCGAGAGAACAACTTTGCAACATTGCTGCTAGGGCGGCAACTCCTTTTTCACCATATCCATATCCAATTGATGTTGGTACCCCGATTACTGGTACATCAGCTATAGATGAAACAATTGATGCTAACGCTCCTTCCATTCCAGCCACTACAACTATAACATCAACTTCTGCTTCAACAAATTGCTTAAGCACTGGAAAAATTCTATGCAATCCTGCAATTCCCACATCATAGCTGGAAATAGAATCACAATTCATTGCTTCACATACTAGTCTAGCCTCTTCAGCTATACCAATGTCAGATGTTCCAGCAGCAATTATTCCAACTTTACCACCTATTTTTTTAATATTTTTTTTGTGAATTAGAACAGCAGTGGTGTTTTTTCCTTTTTTCATTTTGTATTTATTTTTTCTAGAAAATTCTAAAACTTTTGGATAGTCCTTTTGTTTTATTCTTGAAACAAGTACTTCATTATTTTTTGATAAATTTTTTGTAATTATTTTTTTTAAATCTGAAAGTTGTTTTTTCTCAGCAAAAATAACCTCAGGTATCCCCTTTCTATTTTTTCTTCCAGTATCGATTTGGGCAATATTCCCTATCTTTTCAATTGAATATAGTGATAGTAATTTTTTGGCCCTTGATGGGGAAATCTTTCCTTTTTGCAATGATTGGAAAATTTGTTCTACGTTCAATTATCTACATTAAATTTGATTAGTTTAAAAAATGATCAGATGTCAATACCCGCTAGGGCACTTTTAACACTGTTAACTCCCTTATCGAACCATTCTTTCTCATCTTGATTTAAATCGAGTTCATTAATTTTTTCCACACCATTCTTTCCTATTACGGCAGGAACACCAATTGTGACATCTGAATAACCATATTCTCCATCCAAGTATGTTGAAACCGGCATGACCTGTTTTTTATCTTGCACAACGCTTTGAATCATAGATGATATTGCATTTCCTGGTGCATGAACTGTAGCTCCCTTTAATTTTATCACTTCAGCTGCAACATTTTTTGTTAGAGTAAATATCTCATCTAACTTTTCTTGAGAAAGTATTTCTGGTAAAGGCTTTCCAGACACTTGTGCAAATCTAGTTAGTGGTAACATATTTTCTCCATGTTCCCCTATTACTATAGCATCAATTTCTTTTCGTGAACCATTTGTTGCTTCGTGAATGAATTGTTTGAATCTTGACAAGTCTAGCATCCCACCCATTCCAAACACTCTATTTTTTTCAAAACCTGAAGTTTTGTATGTGATGTATGCCATTGGATCCAGCGGATTAGTTACTGGAATTATCAATGAATTATCTGCATATTTTTTTATATTTCCAACAACGCCTTTTACAACTCCCGCATTGATCTTAAGTAAATCCATTCTGGTCATTCCTGGTTTCCTACCAGCACCAGCTACAACAACGACAATGTTCGAACCTTTCATATCTTCATAATTATTAGAACCGGTGATCTCAACATCTATTCCTTGTTCAGATAACAAATGATTAAGATCCATTGCTTCTCCCTGCGGAAGTCCCTCTGCAATATCCAAGAGAAGAATTTGATCATCTAATTTCTTCATTGCAGAATTTAGTGCAGCGGAACCACCTACTTTTCCTGCTCCAATTATCGTTATCATATTTTGCACTTAGATTTTTGATAATTAAATCTTAGGCGAATAAGCATTAAACAGAATTTATATGCATTTTAAAGAATTTAGTTTCATGGTATTTGTTATCGATGCTCAGGTTGCTGGTATTTCTGGCGATATGTTACTTTCCAGCCTTGTAAATATTGGTGCAAACAAATCAAAGATCATAGATGGAATTCATAGTGCCGAATCACTCGTTAAGGATGTTAAAGTAAAAAAAATTGATTTTGTAGAAGAGAAAAAAAATTCATTGAAAGCAACTACATTACTATTAGAAATAGATGATGATGCACATGAAAGAAAGGGTATAACGATAAAGGATATAATTGAAAAATCTGCGGAGAAATTAACAATTTCTGAAAGTGCAAAAACTTTTGCAGTGAAATCTATTGAGACTCTCATACATGCAGAATCAAAAATTCATGGCGAACCGGAGGATTCGGTGCACTTTCATGAGGCAGCAAGTTTTGATACAGTTGTAGATATCTTAGGAACTGCTATTGCTCTAGATGACTTGGGTTGTTTTGATGATGATATAGTTGTGACACCAGTAGCTATTGGTGGTGGTACAGTGACTTTTTCTCATGGTACTAGTTCTAATCCTGCATATGCAATTTTAGAAATATTTAGAGAATCAGGAATTATCACAGTAGGTGGAAATGTAAAGGATGAACTCACAACTCCTACAGGTGCTAGCATGTTAGTTAATTTGGTTAAAGAGTGCTCTGAATTTTATCCTCCTATGAAAATTCAGTCTATCGGATACGGTGCTGGTCAAAAAAATTTTGAAGGATTTTCAAACGTATTGAAAGTTGTTCGAGGAGTTGCATCAACTAAACTTCAACTTGATACAGTAAAAATACTTGAAACAAACGTTGATGATGTATCGGGAGAAGTTCTTGGAAACATGATTGAAAAAATAATGGCTCATGGCGCAAAGGATGTCACAATATCTTCTGCAATCACAAAAAAGGGCCGACCTACAAATTTAGTATCTGTTATTTGTGATTCCCATACTATGAATTCTATTATGGATTTGTTGGTTACTGAAACGGGAACGCTTGGTGTACGAGTAAGAACTTCTGAGCGATACATAGTTCCTAGATCTGTTAAAACAATCTCGGTAAATATTCAGGGTCAGAGTTTTGATGTTAGATACAAAACTAGAGATCTCAATAATGGATCTCATTTTAAAATCGAATCTGATGACATCAAAGAAATTTCTGGGGCTCTTAGTATTTCATTTAAAGATACGGAAGAATTACTAAATCAAGAAGTTAGGAAAAAGATATGAAAACACAACTTACTAAACTGCTAAATTGGTTTGATGACAAAAATAGTGTGCTTGTCGCACTTTCAGGAGGTGTTGATAGTGCTTTAGTTGCTTATTCTGCCTATGTGGAGTTAGGTAAATCAGCCATAGCAGTGACTGCCGATTATAAGACGCTTGCACAAGAAGAATTAGAATATGCAAAAAAAATATCATCAGAGATTGGAATCAAGCATATAATAATAGAATACAGTGAGCTTGATAACGAGAATTTTGTTAAAAATGATGACAAGCGTTGTTTTTACTGTAGAAGTGAACTTTCAGAACATCTCTTGGGAGTAGCAAAAAAATTTGGTTCTGATATAATTGTAGATGGTACAAATATTGACGACTTGGGAGATTACCGTCCAGGTGTATTAGCACTACATGAAAATGGAATTCGAAGTCCATTAGCGGAGACTGGATTCTCCAAGAAAATGGTAAGGAAAGAAGCTAAAAACGTTGGTCTCTCAGTTTATGATAAACCCTCTAACTCATGCCTCGCATCACGTATTCCTTGGGGTCAGAGTGTTACTGCTGAAAGGTTAGCTAGAATTGAAATCGGCGAAAGAATTGTAAAACAACTCACAGGAGCTAAACAGGTACGTGTTAGAGACATGGATGGTATGGCAAAAATTGAGGTTGGTGTTGATGAACTATCATTACTTGAAGATGATTTGGTATTACAAAAAATCAAGAATCAATTAAAATTGGTAAACTTTAAGGATGTTTCTGTGGATCCAGAGGGTTACCGACCTGGAAAAATTAACGTGATAACTAATTGATTTATTTTGATAACGCTGCTTCAACCGCAGTCCATCCCGAAGTAGTTAAAGAAATGACACCATATTTTGACATACAGTATGGTAATCCGTCATCAATTCATCAATTTGGTAGGAAGGCAAGGAATGCAATAGAAAAAGCACGTAAACAAGTAGCCGCACTTGTTGGTGCTGAACCCAATGAAATTCTATTTACATCTGGTGGAACTGAATCAAATAATACAATTTTGTATGGTATTCCAAAATCTCAAGGACCAAAATTTGTACTCAATCATATCATAACATCAGCAATAGAGCATGAAGCAATTTTAGAACCATGTAGGGATCTTGAAAAAAATGGAGTGAAGGTTACATATCTTGCAGTTGATGAGCATGGAACTGTAAATCCAGATGATATTATCAATTCAATCAATCCACAAACAGTTATTGTTAGCATTATGTTTGCAAACAATGAAGTAGGCACAATACAACCCATTAAAGAAATATCAGAAATCTGTAAAAAATATCAAATACCGTTACATACAGATGCAGTACAAGCAATTGGTAAGGTTCCAATTAATGTAAAAGAGCTTGGAGTAGACGCATTATCAATATCTTCACATAAAATTAATGGTCCTAAGGGCGTTGGTGCATTATTTATAAAAAAAGGCTTGACTGTTGCTCCTGAAATTTTAGGTGGTGGTCAGGAGGGTGGAATGCGTTCAGGAACAGAAAATGTTGCTAGTATTGTTGGATTTGGAAAGGCATGTGAGATTGCAAAAGAAAGATTAAATGAAAATATTTCTCACTTTCAATCATTACATTCTTCAATTCTTTCAAAGATAGTTAAAGAAATACCTCATGTAAAACTAAATGGTCATCCTGAAAAAAGAATTTTTAACAATATTCATCTTACATTCCTTGGGGTAAACGGCGAAGACTTGATCATAAAGTTGGATGAACATGGTATTGCAGCCTCAACTGGTTCAGCATGTTCAGTTCATACGCAAAAAGCATCACATGTATTGAAAGCTATGGGATTTAATCACGAGCAGATAACTGGTTCATTACGTCTATCATTTGGATATATCAATACATTAGATGAAGTAAATCAAGTAGTAGAAGTTTTAAAAAAAGTTGTAGCCGAGCTACGTAGTGTTTCACCTTATAAAACAAAATATAATTTTTAAATCTAATTATATCTAACAGCCAATCTACTTTTAGATATTATAATTGCAGATATAGTACCAACCAATAAAATCATCATTACTACACTTCCGAATTCAGGAATTACATACGTTCCTATCACTTCAACCCACTTGTCACCATCTTCTAATGGTATACGTATGGTTCTATATTCATCACTAGTACCAATCTCCTCATATTCAACATTTGCAAAATTTTCTGCATTGGTATTTTCTTTACTAACTAGAACAATAAAATTTTCATCCGTATCACCACTTTGTGCATCAAAACTTTCCCTAGGTAATTTTAGAACTAGGTTTCCATTTCCATCCATTGATGTTTGTACAAGAATTGAGTAACGTTCCAAATCCATTTCTATATTTTTGACTTCACCACCTCTTATGGTATATCCCACATCGAATGTTCCTGAATTAGGAATGTCAACAGGAAAAGCTGAAGAGCTTATATCACTTACTTCATTATAGAACTCAAAAGTTATTTCTGCAATTACGTTCGTACTGTATTGTGCTCTAGCTGAGTATGTACCTTCTTCTACCCATTGTTGTCCATCAGCAGTAAAAGTTGCAGCAAATGTTCCATCTTTCGCAGTTGGAATCTGTGCTACATCGACCAAACTTGATTGATGGTAGATTTGTACGGTTACTGGCATGTTCTCAAAAACAGTATCAACTGAGCCAAAAATTACAATATAATCTCCAGCATAGTATATGTCATTATTAGATGAAATTGATATTGGGTTTGCTTCTGCAGTCTGAAAAATTATACCCATCGAGAATATTATACCAAGTAATGTAACACAAAAAAATCCATTGTTATACATGACCAGTTTAAATTGGAATTCTATATTTCCTTTACTGATTTAATTATGGAAACAAAAGATGAATTTTAGTACCTTGGTACTATACTCAATCTAGTCTTTG
>CEUZ01008351.1_pt1 | contig 10595 bp, 8 predicted proteins | sample 361511 | NCBI WGS metagenome assembly CEUZ01 (sample SAMEA2622822, study PRJEB7988) | marine metagenome | biome: marine biome (ENVO:00000447); feature: surface water layer (ENVO:00002042); material: "saline water (ENVO:00002010), including plankton (ENVO:xxxxxxxx)" | depth 5 m | reverse complement strand
ATGACGATCTGGAGTTGGCCATCGGTCGGGGTGGCGTCAATGTGAATTTGGCTGCAAAATTAACGGAATACCGCATCGATACATTTGGCAAAAAAGAATACGAACGCAAACAAATAGAACAAGAAACACTCTTGGCTGATATCGATGGCATGCCCGCTAGAGCAGTAAAACCTCTAGGTGAATCGGGTATTTCTTCCGTTTCTGATCTTTTAAATAGTGATGAAGATACGCTTTTAGAAATCAAAGGTATCTCAGAAAAGTCGTTGGAAAAGATTTACGATGCGGTTCAAAATTTTGTTGAAGCCAATCAAGTAGCAGCTGAAGCAGAAGATACAGAAGAAAAAGTGCAAGAATACGAAGTCGATTTAGTTGAAACTGGTGCTGTTGATGAGGCAGTAGAAGCGGATACTAATTCCGAACCAGAAGTAGTAGCTGCAGAACATGTACCAGGCGAATCTGAAGAAACATCAATAAAAGTAGAATCATAACTATTATGGCTAAGCGTCGCATATTTCAAATTGCTAAAGAACTGAATATTTCTCATACGGAGATTCTATCCTTTTTAAAAGGAAAAGATATTGTTGTGGGCAGCCATATGGCTCCCGTTGAAGAAGATACATATCAGATTATCTTAGCAGAATTCCATAAGGATAAGGAATCAGTTGATCGTTATCGCAAAGAGCAGGTACGACGGGAGATTCACGATACCCGGATTCTTGAGCAGCAAAAAGCTCATAAAAAATTAAAACTATTAACACTTCAAGAGCAGCGTGAGCTGGAAATAGAAGAACGGAAAAAAGCTGAAATCGAGAATAAGAAGAAACAAGAAGCTGCTCATCTTGCTGCACTTGAAGATGAACAAAAAGCACAAGAAGAAAAAGTCCGCAAAGAAAAAGAAGAGGCTGAACGCAAACTGCGAGAAGCTAAACGAGCAGAGACAGAAAAAGAACGGAAAAAGAAAGAAGCTATCAAGCCGAAGAAAAAATTTAGAAAAATTGATCTTTCTGAAATTGAAGCTCAAGTTGGTAAAGGAACGACTCATCGCCGCACAGCATCTAAAAAGAAAACGAATATTAAAAAAGAAAGATCAGCTGCTGAAACTGTTCGAAAAATCACAGCAAAAATTGATAACAAAGCCAAAAAGAAGGTTTACCGCAAAGAGAAAGACACAGATGCTTTATTAGACGCAAACGAAGTTAAACCGATTAAAATCGCAGAATTTTCCAATGTGGATGAATTATCTAAAATATTCGAAACACAATCTAGTGATGTAATTCAAAAATGTATGGGGCTGGGTATTCTAGCCACTATTAATCAGCGGCTGGATTGGGATGTAATTGAACTTCTAGCTGAGGAATATGGATTTGCTGCTGAAAAAATGAAGGATGTGGGAGACGAATTATTTTCACTTGAAGAAACATCTGAAGATATTGAAAAAGCGGTTGAGCGGTCTCCGGTTGTAACGGTAATGGGCCATGTAGATCATGGTAAAACATCCCTGCTTGACTATATCCGTGAAACCAATGTAGTCGGAGGTGAATCAGGAGGAATTACTCAGCACGTCGGTGCATATCGCGTTGAATTAAAAGATGGGAATGCAGTCACATTTTTAGATACACCTGGCCACGAAGCATTTACGGCTATGCGTGCACGGGGAGCCCAAGTGACGGATATTGTTGTGGTCGTGGTGGCAGCGAATGATGGTGTAATGCCTCAAACTGTCGAAGCTATAGACCATGCAAAAGCTGCAGGTGTTCCTTTGGTGATAGCCATTAATAAAATTGACCTGCCTGACATTGATTTAGAACGTGTAAAACGTGAATTATCAGAACATAATGTATTGGTTGAAGATTGGGGTGGAAAAGTACAAGCCATTCCGATTTCAGCAAAAACCGGTCAAGGTATTGATGATTTACTCGCATCAATGTTGCTAGAGTCTGAAATGCTTGAATTGAAAGCCAATTCAGATACGCTCGCTAGGGGCACAGTGGTTGATTCAAAATTGGATAAAGGGCACGGCCCTATCGCTACCGTGCTCATCCAAAAAGGAACACTGAAAATTGGCGATCCATTTATTTGTAATAATATTCCCGGCAAAGTACGTGCCATGATGAACGAACGGGGGCAGCGAATTAAAGAAGTTGGACCATCCCACCCTGTACAAATACTTGGGTTTGAACAAGTACCGCAATCTGCAGATATATTTGCAGTGGCTGAGGATGAAAAAGAAGTTAAACGTATCGCATCTGATCGCCAGCGATTGAAGCGTGAAATAGATGAGAAAAAGATTGCAGCACAATCCTTGGATGCCATGTCTGCACTTATTAAAGAGGGTGCCATCAAAACACTGCCTATAATCATTAAAGGTGATGTGGATGGATCAATCGAGGCCCTTTCAGAACAATTAGAAAAAATTGCTCATGATGAAGTTGGCGTTCAAGTGATTCATAAAGCGGTGGGTATTGTTTCCGAATCGGATGTATTGCTTGCGGCTGCTTCTAATGCAGTAATTATTGGCTTTCACGTGCAAGTGTCTTCCAATGCAAAATTGCAAGCCCATCAAGAAGGAGTGGATATCCGAACCTACAATGTAATTTACAATGCGGTTGAAGAGGTGACACTTGCCCTTGAAGGACTACTTGAGCCGGAAGAGGTTGAAGAAAATTTAGGTCGAGCCGTTGTTCAGGCTGCATTTAAGATACCAAAAATTGGTTTTATCGCTGGATCGAAAGTACTAGAAGGTACGATTGTAAGAAACGCCAAGGCGCGCGTCATTCGAGATGATGAAGAAATCGCATCAGGTGAAATCAATTCATTGAAGCATTTAAAAGATGATGCGAAAGAGATCCGAGAAGGTTTCGAATGTGGGATTGGTGTTGATAATTTCTCCAAATTCAAAGAGGGGGATATTATTGTGTGCTATGAAATCAAGTCGATAAAGAGGACGCTAGAAGTTAATTGAGAAGCGAACGACCCTATAAAAGAACAGATCGGGTCGCGAATGAAATCCAAAATATTTTAGGACAAATTCAGACTCAGTATATTGATTTATCCAATTTGGGTTTTATTACATTTTCCCATGTCACTGTTTCTCCCGATCTTAAACATGCAAAAGTCTTCTTTAGTGTAGTCCAGAAAAAGAAATCTATTCCTGTAATTGAAACTGAAATAAATGCAAAAGCAAAAGCATTTCGCAAATATTTAGGGCAGGAATTGTGCATTAAATATACCCCTCGATTAAAATTCTTTTACGATGATACTATGTCTTATGCTCAAAAACTGGATAACATATTCCACGATTTAGATTCAAAAGATTAAATGATTTATAATATTTATAAACCTGTGGATTGTACCAGCTTTGATGTAGTGAAGAAAATCCGCAGTATCACTAAAGAAAAAAAAGTAGGGCACGGCGGAACGTTAGATCCATTTGCAGAAGGTGTGCTCATTATTGGCACAGGAAAAGATACAAAATCTTTAACTGAAATATCGGGAACTGTAAAGTCCTATCGAGCTATTTTAAAATTGGGTGAAAAAACTGAAACGATGGATAATGAAGGACCGGTAATAGAGAAAAGGACAATTCCCGATTTAACGACGGATTTTATCCATTCCGTAATTAAAGATTTTAAAGGTAAATATACCCACATACCGCCCATGTTTTCAGCAAAACGTATTGACGGTGTTCGTTTATATAAATTGGCGCGTCAAAATAAAACGGTCGAACGCAAGCCAGTTACGGTGAGAATAGAACAAATAGACTTAAACACATTCGATGGTGAATATATTGATTTTTCTGCTACTTGCTCAAAAGGCACTTATATTCGAGTTCTAGGGCAAGATATTGCAGAAAAATTAGGTACAATAGGCCATCTCGTTAAACTTGTCCGGACACGAGTGGGTGAACACCATATTGAAGAATCAGTTCCGATTAAAATATTTAAAACATCATGGATGTCTACCGCGCATTAACTGAAATACCCAATTTGCCCGGTTCTGTTGTTACCATGGGTACTTTTGATGGGTGCCATCGCGGCCATCAGGAAATTATTAAAAAAGTGGTTTCTATGGCAGTATCAAAAGGAGCTCATTCTGTATTGATTACCTTTGACCCTCATCCCCGCCATGTGTTGCAATCAGGGGATAAATTGCCCATGCTGATGCATATTGATAAAAAGCTGGAAATTCTCAAATCACTTCGTCTTGACACTGTGTTAATTACCCCATTTGACGATTCTTTTTCAAAAATAACGGCTAGTCAATTTCTTAGCGATGTAGTGGTTAAGTATTTTGACCCAACCACGGTGATTGTAGGGTATGACCATCATTTTGGGTATGAGAGGGAAGGGTCCCCCGAATTTTTAAAAACATACGGTGAAAATCATGGATTTGATGTAGATGTGATACCACCGATTTCAGATGAAAATGTCAGACTCTCCAGTACGCATATTCGGAATTTGATTAAAAATGGATATGTACGGCGGGCATCATTTGAATTGGGATGGGTATACGGATTTAAGGCCAAAGTCATTCATGGCGCAGGGCGAGGTAAAGAGCTTGGATTCCCCACTGCAAATTTCATTCCGGAAGAAAAAAACCAGTTGATTCCAGTCAACGGAGTCTATTTTATCCGTGGAAGGATTAATGGGAATAATCTATACGGTATGTGTAATTTAGGAATCCGTCCCACATTTGATGAGACGGAATTTGTGATGGAGGCTCACTTCTTTGACTTATCCTCATCAAACATCTATGGAAAAATAATAACTGTAGAATTTTTAGAACGGATTCGAGATGAAGTAAAATTCTCGAACTCCACAGCTTTAATTGAACAATTAAATAAAGATAAACAGATCTGCATGAGATTGATGCAGAAGTATAAATAGGAGACAAGATGTCCTTAACAAACGAACAAATACAAGAAATTGTAAAACAATTCGGTAAAGATGAAAAAGATACTGGCTCGTCTGAAGTGCAAGTTGCTTTACTCACAGCAAGAATCAGATCGCTTACTGAACATGCAAAAGCGAATAAAAAAGATAACCATTCCCGACGTGGATTGGTCATGCTGGTATCTCAGCGAAAAAAACTATTAAAGTATCTTCGCCGTACCAAGCCTGAGTCTTACTTGAATGTGACTCAAGAACTAGCAATTCGCCGTAACTAAGAGAGAACAAGAGAATAATAATGAAAAAACAAGAAATGAATCTCAATGGCAGTGCGCTGTCAATTGAAACTGGACAGGTTGCACGTCAATCATCCGGATCAGTTATCGTAAGACATGGCGAAACAGCCATACTGGTAGCTGTAAATGCGGCGAAACAAGCACGTGAAGATGTGGATTTTTTCCCTCTACAAGTGGAATATAGAGAACGCCATTATGCCGGTGGTAAAATACCGGGTGGATTTTTTAAACGAGAAGCACGGCCTTCGGAGCACGAAATATTAACCAGTCGATTGACTGACCGTCCGATTCGCCCGCTTTTCCCAAAATCATTTAGAAACGAAACACAAGTTATCATCACGGTTTTATCCAGTGATGGTGAAAATATGGCCGATACATTGACCGGTGTAGGTGCATCTGCTGCACTAATGATTTCTGATATACCATTTAATGGTCCTATCGCCACTGTGCGTGTGGGACGTATTAATGGTGAATTTGTTGTGAACCCTACTCGCACACAAATGGAAGAATCGGATATGGAGATTATTGTCTCTGGAAATGAAAAAACCATTGTGATGGTTGAAGGTGAAGCAAAGCTTATTACAGAAGAAGAATTCTTAGAAGCCATGAAATTTGCACATGGACCTATCAAAGAATTAATTGCATTACAAAGCAAACTGGTTTCTGAAATTGAAGTAGTCAAGCGGGATATCGTTGAAGAGGAAACGGATACTGACTTAGAAAAAGCCATTTCTGATTTGGTATCATCAAAAATAGATGATGCCATTAAAACCGGAGACAAGCATGACCGTGAAGCCAAGATTGATGTATTAAAAACAGAGGCAGTAGCTGCGTTTGAAGAATCTCATCCGGAGTCTGAAAAAATAGTTTTGGGATTCGTTAACGATCAGTTAAAAACAGCATTCCGCGAACAAATATTGTCTGATGGTGTTCGGTCTGACGGTCGTAAAACAACAGATATTCGTCCCATTACTATCGAAACAGGTATGCTGCCTAGAACACATGGGTCTGCCCTATTTACACGAGGAGAAACACAAGCAATTGTTGTTTTGACTATGGGTACCCCCAGTGATGAGCAAATTATCGATAGTATGGATGTAGATGCGAAGAAGAAATTCTTTCTTCATTACAATTTCCCCCCTTACTGTGTAGGGGAAACCGGTCGAATTGGATTCACCAGTCGTCGTGAAGTGGGTCATGGAAACCTTGCAGAACGTGCAGTGAAAGAAGTCCTGCCTGATTATGATGATTTCCCATATACAGTGCGTATTGTATCTGAAATCACCGAGTCTAATGGATCTTCATCCATGGCATCCGTTTGTGGTGGATCATTGGCATTGATGAATGCGGGTGCGCCTTCAAAAGGACATGTTGCTGGTATTGCCATGGGACTCATCAAAGACGTGGATCGCCATGCTGTACTGAGCGACATCCTTGGCGCTGAAGATCATTTAGGTGATATGGATTTTAAAGTAGCTGGGACGCGCGATGGTATTTCAGCCATTCAATTGGATTTAAAAATTGATGGTATTTCTTTCGAATTAATGGAAGAAGCACTTGCACAGGCCAAAACTGGACGAAATCATATTCTCGATGTGATGTATGAAGCTATTCCTGAACCGCAAGAAATGTCTAAGTATGCGCCGAAAGTGCTATCACTTCAGATTAATCCTGAAAAAATTGGCGGCTTAATCGGTCCTGGTGGTAAGACGATTAAAAAGATTATCGCCGATACCGAATGTGATATTAATGTGGATGATGATGGCATAGTTACCGCAGCCAGCTTGGACCTGAAACGTTGTCAAGAAGCGATCGAAATCGTTCGTGCGATTACGTTGGAACCAGAAGTTGGTATGGAGTTTGATGGAAGTATCACCCGTTTGATGACATTTGGTGCCTTTGTTGAATTCGCACCTGGCCGTGAAGGACTAATTCATATCTCTGAATTAGAATGGCATCGGGTCGAAAAGGTAGAGGATGTGGTGAAACCCGGTGATCAAGTTCGTGTGAAATTAATTAAAGTTGACGATCAAGGCAGATTAGATTTCAGTCGCAAAGCTCTTCTTGATAAGCCAGAAGGTTATGTGGAGAGACCACCAAGAGAACGACGTGATAATCGTAGAGGAAATCACAGCGGTGGAAGAAAACCTTTTAGACGTCGTTAATTTAGGATTAGCAAGCTGAAGCAAATTCCGGTAACAAAACGCGCTTCCCAGATAGAATATGCGATTCGGGACGTAGTAGTTCCTGCTGCTGAATTAGAGGCCCAGGGCCATAGTATAATAAAATTAAATATAGGCGATCCTTTGGCCTATCCGGGTCTGCCGACACCAAACCATATGGTCCAGGCTTACCAAAAAGCAATCTATGATCAGAAAAATGGTTATTCACCTGCATATGGGATTGAAGAATTAAGGGTTGCCATTTCTGAGAATGAGCACAATAAATCCAATGGTGGATGGAATTGTGAACCCAATGATGTCTACATTTGCCATGGAGTGACTGAAGCTCTTCAAATTATCTTTGCTTCATACTTAGATAAAGGTGATGAAGTATTATCACCTGGGCCTCATTATCCTCCATACATGGCTTATCCACAAGTTTTTGGTGGGAAAACTATTGAGTACAAACTTGATAGCGAAAACGGTTGGGCCATTGATATAGATGATCTTAGATCTAAAATGAATGATCGTGTGAAGTTGTTAGTTTTAATTAACCCAAATAATCCTACAGGAAATGTTATCACTAAAACGGAGCTAGATCAAATTATTGATTTGGTGTCTCAATATGAAAACTGTACCATTATATCTGATGAGATATATGACCGATTAAATTTTAATGAAAATCATATCAGCACAGCATCCAGATCAAAAAAGGTCCCCATTATCACGTTAAATGGTGTTTCTAAAGTCTATTATGCCCCTGGGTGGCGTATAGGCTATATGGCTTTCCACGATCCAACACATAATTCAAAAGAGGTCCGTGATGGTATTGAACGAATGCTGAGGTCCCGAATAAGTGCTTCCACTCCGGCACAATATGGTTATTTAGCTGGATTAAATGGGAATGATGACTGGATGTCTGGATATTTGGAAATGATTAAAGAGAGAAATGAATTTTGTGTTAAACGCATAAAGAATATAGAAGGTTTATCTGTGGAAAGACCTCAAGGTGCATTTTACATGTTTGTTAAATTGGTAGATCCCTATTGGAATGCCAATGATAAAGAATTTGTACTGAAACTCCTCAATCAAAAATATGTACTTGCGGTCCATGGATCAGGATTTTCAAAAAATTATGGTAAAGGACATTTTAGAATAGTCTTTTTACCAAAAAAAGAAATTTTAAATGAAGCGATGAATCGCATTGAAGAATTACTTATTGAATCTCGCCATTAAATAAAAAATTATATCGTACTATAATTATTGATATTTGACAATATCTTAGCTAATATAAAGTATTAGTTGAATAGGTATTTTACTTGGACATCCATACTCAATCAATCAAAAAGCTGTATTACTCAATTGGCGAAGTCAGTAAGGTCACTCAACTGAAGCAATATGTGCTTCGCTATTGGGAAACAGAATTTAAACAATTAAATCCATCAAAAAACAAAGCTGGGAATCGTACATATCGTCAAAAGGATATAGATCTCATCCTGCGGATAAAAGATTTACTTTATAATCAAAAGTTTACCATTGAAGGGGCGCGAAAAATGCTTAGTGGTGTGGAAGCGCCAACGGTAGAAACTGCCCTAGAATCTGAAGCAAAAACTAGCGTTGATTTAGATTTGTTGATTAAAATTAGAGGTGAATTAAAGTCCATCTTAAAGCACTTAAGACAGAAATAATCGGAGCGTGGCGCAGCCCGGTAGCGCACATGCATGGGGTGCATGGGGTCGCAGGTTCAAATCCTGTCGCTCCGACAATCAATTTTCTAACAATAAAAATCACTTTCACGAGAATATTTTCCTACAACTACCTTATGCTTTTTAGATTGTTTTATAATCTAAAATAGTGCTAGTTCATCTAAAATGTATGTCAGTTTGGGCTATTTCATAATTCTAGTCAATAAGTCGCAGGATATCAACCAGTCGCCATATTAATATTTATTTCTATGTAATTTTCAGTATGAAACTCCTCTGGTTAAAATAAAGGGTAAATATGAAAACACAATTTTTAGCATGTTTAATGTCAGGCTTCTTGTTTTTTACCTGTGCAAAACCAAAAGTAATTGATATACCAGGTAATTATTTATTAATGAAAAAATTATCAGGAAATTTGGAAGTTATGGGAACTAGCGTTCCATTAATATTCAATGTATATCGAGATCCTAAGGGTGAATTAATTTCTACTATGGATAGTCCCTTACAAAATATTTATGGCATTAAAACAGATGAAATTGTCTTATCCGATTCCAATATTTTTTTAGCCGTATCTTTAATCAAGGGTATTTATAAAGGAGAAAAAATTGGACCAAATAAATATAAAGGAGTCTGGACACAGGGCACAAATTCATTTCCACTAACCATTGCCCTAATGAAGCGACCACAGGAACCTGTGGACTTCCCTTATATTATTGAAGATGTAGTTTTTAGTAATAAAAAGGGAAATTTTAATTTAGCAGGTACTTTAACGACTCCCTATGGAGATGGACCATTCCCAGCTGTTGTGTTGATTTCCGGCTCGGGCCCTCAAAATAGAAATGAAGAACTAATGGGCCACAAGCCATTTTTGGTTTTATCGGACTATTTTACTAGGCATGATATTGCCGTATTGAGGTATGATGACAGGGGTGTGGGAGATTCACAAGGAGATAGGACTAATGCAACTACTGTAGATTACGCAAATGATGCTGAGGCCGCTGTAAACTACCTTATATCTCGCAATGAATTTTCAAGCGTGGGGCTTGCAGGTCATAGTGAGGGAGGAATTATTGCTCCAATAGTTGCAACGCAGTCTAAACATGTGAATTTTATTATCCTTATGGCGGGTACTGGATTACCAGGGAAGGAAATTTTAAAATTACAAGGTGCACTGATTTTGGAACAAACCGAAATATCCGCTGAAGGTTTAAAAGTTGCTAAAGAAGTGCAATCTTCAATGCTTGAAATTGTAGTAGAAGAAAACAATGATGAAGTAGCAACAGAAAAAATATTAGCTTTATATAAAGCATATAATAATCTTTCAGAAAATGATCAACAACTTATCGGCTACGACCCCAAAACATTTAATACATCATCAATAAATGGGCTAGTCGGGCCCTGGATGAGATTTTTTATTTCATTTGATCCACGGCCAGTATTAGAAAAAGTAAAAATTCCTGTTTTAGCAATCAATGGTGAAAAAGATTTACAGGTACCACCTAAAGAAAATCTGTTTGAAATAAAAGCAGCTTTACAAAGGGGTGA
>CEUZ01221396.1_pt1 | contig 10598 bp, 7 predicted proteins | sample 361511 | NCBI WGS metagenome assembly CEUZ01 (sample SAMEA2622822, study PRJEB7988) | marine metagenome | biome: marine biome (ENVO:00000447); feature: surface water layer (ENVO:00002042); material: "saline water (ENVO:00002010), including plankton (ENVO:xxxxxxxx)" | depth 5 m | reverse complement strand
CAAATGATAGTGTAACAGCTGATACTATTTCGTCTTCCCAATTAAAATTTATTTTTTTTCGATCTTTATCAATCAATAAATTCAAAAAATTATATATATTTTTAGAGTAAAGAGCTGAAGCATCTTTTGCAACTCTCCCTGCGACATTAGAATAACCTAAAATCTTTACATCATTATGAATAACTATTTCATTTAATTTACTTAGAGGGCAATTGCCTCCTGATTCAACAGCCAAATCTATTACAACTGATCCAGGCGCCATAGAATTAACCATTTTCTCTGTAATTAATGTAGGAGCTTTTTTTCCTGGAATTAATGCTGTGCAAATAATTATATCTTGTTTTGCTACTGTTTCTGATATTAGTGTTTCTTGTTTTTTTTTATATTCATCACTCATTTCTTTAGCGTAACCGCCTTCAGTTTCTGCGCTTTGAGATTCTTCATCTTCAACCATAATAAATTTACCACCTAAGCTTTCTACTTGTTCTTTGGTAGCTAGGCGTACATCAGTAGCTGAAACTACAGCGCCTAATCTTTTAGCAGTTGCGATCGCTTGAAGACCAGCAACTCCAACTCCTAATATCATAACTTTAGCAGGATTTACTCTTCCCGCAGCTGTCATCATCATTGGGAAAGCCTTTCCAAATTGTTCTGCAGCATCAATGACGCTTCTATATCCAGCTAGGTTAGCTTGTGAAGATAGTACATCCATGCTCTGTGCTCTACTAATTCTAGGAATTAACTCCATACAACATGCTGAAATTTTTTTTTTATTTAATGTGTCAAAATATTTTTTATTTTCATATGGATTTAGAATGCCAATTAAAACACCTCTTTCTTTTATTTTTTCTAAATCTTTCGTTTCTGGAATTTTTACGCACAAGCAAATATCGGCCTGCAAACAACTTTTTCTGTTAACTATTTTAGCTCCGAAATCAATATACTGTTGATCAGTATACCCAGAATTAATACCAGCTCCTTTTTCTATTAAAACTTCAAGTCCAAGTCGTTGAAATAATTTTAATGAGTCAGGAGTTAAGGCTACGCGTTTTTCATTATCTGTAAATTCTTTAAGGGCAGAGATGAGCATAATTGCTTATAATTATAGCCTAGCTAATTTTAAAGCTTTTTGTTGTCGTTCCATGAGTTTTTTTTGATTAAAATTTTCAATTAAATTATGAAAAATTTTATACCAATTTACTTCAGCTCTTAAATGCATAAAAACTGAACCTAAACCTACGGCTGCTCTATCCATAAACACAAATTCTTTTGGAGGTTTAATTCCTCCTAATTTTTTAAGTTCTCTATGAACTTCTGAAGCGACTTGGGCTCCATAAACTCCACTATCACTTTCTTGTATTTTTTGAACTTTATCATGCATTAAAGGGGAGTAAAGAAAGTTTGCCCATTTGTTTAAGACAGATAGTTTAGCTTTAGTAATATCTTTAAAACCCCACTGTTCATAAGCGAAAACTGCTTTGGCATTATCGTTCTTTTGCAAAGCAAAATATAAATCAATAACACCTTGAATAAATTTACCATCAAAAATTCTCATACAGCCAAAGTCATACAAATTAATACTATGATCATTTTGAATAGAATAGTTGCCTAAATGCGGATCTCCGTGAATAACACCATATTCATAAAAAGGTTTATACCACGCATAAAACATATTTTTAGCCAAGACATTTCGAACTTCTTTTTTTGCATTTTTATAATTTAAAATAGGATCCCCTTCTAACCAACTCATTGTCAATAATCTCTTTGAAGACAATTTATTATAGGTATCTGGGACATGCACAAAATTGGTTTTATTAAATATATTTCTAAATACAGTCATCAACTTTATTTCTCTTTCGTAATCTAGCTCTTCTTTCAAACGTTCTGTAATTTCTTTGTAAACTTCTCCAGTTTTAATAGCCTTATTATAACTCTGATAAATAGAAAATATCATTTTTAATTGTGATAGATCTGCGCTCACTGCTGAAGCCATATCTGGATATTGTAATTTGCAAGCTACTATTTGGTTGTCTTGTAAAATAGCTTTATGTACTTGTCCCAAAGAAGCTGCTCTTGTAGCTTTTTTATCAAATAATATAAAATTTTTTTGCCAATTAGGAGATAATTCTGTTGCCATTCTTCTTTTAACGAAAAGCCAACCCATAGGGGGTGCATTTGATTGAAGATGCATAAGTTCCTTTGAATACTCATCTGGTAAAAGGTCTGGTATAGTAGCTGATAATTGTGCTACTTTCATTAATGGACCTTTAATGCCTCCTAATGCTGATCTAATTTCAGCTGCATGTTTATCTTTGTCTAGTTTAACTCCTAAATATTTTTGTCCTGCTAATTGAGTCGCAAGTTTGCCTACAACACCACCAACTTGAGCATATCTTTTGAGTTGTTTGGATAACGACTTAGATTCTTTATCAACCATATAAATTATTGAAGTTCTTCCAATTGATCAATTAACTCTTCAATTAAATTTAAACCTTTATTCCAAAAATTTTTTTTAGATGGATCTAGTTTAAAAGGTTTAAGTAATTCATTATATTTTTTTGAACCCCCACTTTCAAGAAGTGTAATATATTTTTCTTGAAAATTATCAAAACCATTTTCATAGATTTTATAAAGGGAATTTACTAAACAATCTCCAAAAGCATAGGCATAAACATAGAAAGGTGAGTGAATAAAATGAGGTATATAGCTCCAATAATATTTGTATTCTTCTTCAAATTTTATAGATGGTCCTAAACTTCTTTTTTGAACATCAATCCAGATTTCGCATACTTGTTGAACACTTAATTCAGTTTTTTTTCTCTTATCATGAATATTTTTTTCAAATTCATAAAAAGCAATTTGTCTTACAACAGTATTTAACATATCTTCAACCTTATTAGCTAATAATGCTTTTTTTTCTTTTTTAGTTTTTACTTGTTTTAATATATTTTTAAAAGTTAGCATCTCTCCGAAAACACTTGCTGTTTCAGCTAAAGTCAGAGGTGTTGAAGTATTAAAATGACTTTGTTTTCTTCCTGCAAGGTATTGATGTACTCCATGGCCCAATTCATGTGCTAAAGTTGCTACATCTCTAGCTTTTCCTTGGTAATTCACCAATATAAATGGGTGAGCACTTGCTACAGTAGAAGCTGCAAAAGCTCCCGGTGATTTCCCTTCTAAAACTGGAGAATGTATCCATGATTCATCAAAAAATTTTTTTACTATTTCTCCTATATTAGAATTAAATTCGAAATAAGCATTTAAAATTATTTCTTTTGCATCTTTCCATAAGTATTCTCTATTATTTTGAAAAGGCAAGGGAGCATTTCTATCCCAGTACATTAATTGTTTTTTTCCAAACCACTTTGCTTTTAAACTATAATATCGATGGGATAGTCTAGGATATGAGCTAATAACAGAGCTCACCAAAGAATCCACAACTTCATCTTCAACAACATTTGATAAATTTCTGGAACTAACTGGTCTAGGTAACTTTCTCCAACTATCATTTATTGATTTATCCTTAGCGAGAGTATTAGTTATAGTTGTAAAAATTTTTATATTTCTACCTAATACTTCCCCTACAGATTTAGCTGCAATTTTTCTAACTTGTCCTTTTTTGTCTGAAAACAAATTAAATATTTCAGCGCTAGTTAATTTTTTATTTTTATATGGAAAATTCAAAGAAGCAATAGTATCATCAAATAGTCTAACCCATGCGCTATATGAAGTAATGCTTTTTTCTTGCAATAATTTTTCAGTTTTTAAATCTAGCTGATAAGTCTTAAAAGACCTTTTATTAATAATCCAATTTTTATAATTTTGAAGAGATTTATTTTTTAATAATTTTTTTATATTTTTTTCACTAATTTGGTTCAGCTCTAAAGTAAAAAAAATAATTGATGATGAATAACTGGTAATTTTTTCTTTTATTTGTTGATAGAAAATATTATTTTTTTCATGTTTTATATTTTCAGATACAAGCAAATGAGCATATGAAATTATCTTATCCATTAATAAATCTATTTTTTCCAACTCATTAATAGCATTATAAAGTTTTACTGCGCTAAGTTTTGATACGTTTTTAAAATATTTACTTTCAAAAGATTGGGATTTTTTTCTTAAATAAATTAAATCTTTTTGAATTTCTTTACTGTTTGGTGACTTATAAAGATCTTTCAAATTCCATACTGGAAGATTTTCATAATTTTTTGAATGATACAATTGCTTATTTTTTTGATTCATTGTAAGTTAATCTGATATAGTTTTATAATCCAGGCTTTGTAGGGAGGACAAGCTTATATGTATGCTAATTTAGACAATTTTAATAGTATTGTTAGCCTATTTAATCATCAGGTGTCAGAATTAAAAAATAAGCCATATTTATGGAGTAAAATTCAAGGAAAATATTCATCCCTTTCTTGGGAAGAAACTAAAAGTCAAGTTGAGGCTATTTCTTCTAGCCTATTAGATTTAGGCGTTTTACAGGGTGATAGAGTCGCCATTATATCTGAGAACAGGCCAGAGTGGCAAATTGCAGATATTGCAATTATGAGCATAGGAGCAATAACGGTGCCTGCATACACAACTAGTACCCAAAAAGATTATGAATATATTCTTAATCATTGTGAAGCAAGATGTCTGATTGTTTCAACGGAAACATTGGCGAAAAAAGCAATACCTGCAGCAGCTAACTCTTCTAAATGTAAAAATATTATTATGATAGAAGAACTAAAAGAAATGGAAAATAATAACGTTTCAATAGCTAGCTGGAAAAATTTATTAAAGGAAAACGAAAATAATAATATCAATCTTATAGAAAATGCTAAAAATATAAAAAGAAAAGATACAGCTTGTATTATTTACACCTCTGGAACTGGAGGGAATCCAAAAGGAGTTATGTTAAGTCACGGATCTATGATGCATAATTGTTCAGGTGCTCAAGAACTTCTATATAATGAAATTTCAAACATAAAAAATATTCGCTTTTTATCATGGTTACCATTATCTCATTCATATGAACATACTCTACAATATTATAAAATGAGCGTAGGAGGAGAAATATATTATGCAGAGGGTATAGATAAGCTTTTACTGAATATGTCTGAAGCAAAACCGCATATTATGACTGCTGTTCCTAGATTTTATGATTCCCTATACACAAGGATTTCTCAAGGTTTAAAAAGTCAAAGCAAAATAAGTCAATTTTTGTTTAACAAAACAATAGAACTAGGAAAGAAAAAATATTTAAATGGGGAGCTAAGTGTTACAGAAAATTTTTTTAATAATTTACTTTCAAAAATAGTTAGAAAAAAAGTAAAAAAAAGATTTGGTGGAAATTTATTAGCTCTAGTATCAGGTGGAGCCGCATTAAATTTTGAAATTGGATTATATCTATCAGCTCTTGGATTACCTTTATTACAGGGATACGGACAAACTGAAACAGGTCCAGTCATAAGTGCAAATATACCAGAAAAAATTAAGTTGGATACTGTAGGGCCTCCCCTTAAAAATACAAAAGTAAAAATTGCTGAAGATGGAGAAATACTTGTAAATGGCGAAAATATGATGAATGGATATTGGAATGATCCGGAATCAACCAACAAAGCGATAAAAAATGGTTGGGTACATACAGGGGATATTGGCGAATTAGATAGTGATAATTATCTTAAAATTACCGATCGAAAAAAAGATATCATTGTTAACGCTGGCGGAGATAATATTTCACCTACTAGAATTGAAGAAAAAATCAATATTCAACCAGAAATAGCACAATCTATGCTGTATGGTGATTTTAAAAACTATCTTGTTGCTATAATTGTTCCAGATAAAGAATTTATTAAAAAATGGTCTGAAGAAAATAATAAAAACTTTGATATAAAAGAAATAATAAATGATGAAGATTTCATTAAAATAATAAAGAACTCAGTAGATAAAGTTAATCAAAATGTTTCTGTAATTGAAAATGTAAGAAAATTTTTATTAATTGATGAAGAGTTTACTGTAGAAAATGATATGATGACACCAACTTTGAAGGTGAGGAGATTTAAGGTAAAAGAAAAGTATAAAGAAAAACTAGAAAATCTTTATTAATTTTTTTTACTATTCCATTTTTCAATTTGTTCTTTTGTAGCTTTAGTTTGAAATTTATTTTTCCATTCCTGATAAGACATCCCGTAAATTAGCTCTCTAGCTTGATCATAATCAACTTTGAAACCTTTTTTTTCAGCAGCAGTAACATACCACTTGGAGAGACAATTTCTGCAAAATCCTGATAAATTCATCAAATCTATATTTTGTACATCATTTCTTTCTTGTAGATGCTTGATTAAGCGCTCTAGTACATCAGCATATATTTCTATTTTTTGTTTTTTTTCCATTTTCTTACTTAATTATATTAATAAATTATCTAAATTACTTACAATCTTATTTATTTTGAATTATATATAAAATTTAATGAAACGTAATAGAAAAGCTAAAATATTAGCTACACTAGGGCCAAAATCATCCTCATTAGACGTAATTGAAAAATTATTTTTAGAAGGTAGTGATATATTTAGATTGAATTTTTCTCATAGTTCAATTGAAGATCACCGTAAAAATTGTGAAATTATAAGAAGTTTAGAAAAGAAATATAACCATCCAATTTGTATTTTAGCTGACTTACAAGGTCCAAAATTACGTGTGGGCGATTTTATAAATCAAAAAGCGCTTTTAAAAAAAGGTCAAAAATTTATTTTTGATCTAAACAATAAACCTGGGGATAGTTCTAGAGTAAATTTACCTCACAAAGAAATTTATCCAAGCTTATCTTCTAATACAATAATATTGATAGATGATGGTAAAATTAAAATGCAAATATTGGAACAATCAGATGATAAATTAATTGCGGAGGTTTTAAATGATGGTCAAATTTCAAACAATAAAGGAATTAATATACCTGATGCTATTCTGCCAATTTCATCTTTAACACCTAAAGATGAAAGTGATCTTAACAAAGCTCTAGAAATGGGTGTCGATTGGATTGCTCAATCTTTTGTTCAAACAGTAGATGATGTTAAAAATTTAAAAAAAATTATTGATTCTAAAACTTCAATTATGGCAAAAATTGAAAAACCTTCTGCAGTTAAAAATATTGAAGAGATTTTGGATGAGGCTGATGGTATTATGATTGCCAGAGGAGATCTAGGAGTCGAATTACCTCCTGAAAATGTTCCATCAATACAAAAAAAGATTATTAATAGATGTAGAATTAAAGGAAAGCCAGTAGTTGTAGCAACACAAATGTTGGAAAGTATGATTAATAATGCTACTCCAACAAGAGCAGAGGCTTCAGACGTTGCTAATGCTATATATGATGGATCTGATGCGGTAATGTTATCAGCAGAATCTGCTATAGGTAATTTCCCAGTAGAAACAGTAACAATAATGAATAAAATTATAGAAAGTGTTGAAAATGATAATGAAAATTATAATTTATCCTTCGAAAAACAAATAGATAGTCCAATAAAAGTTAATACTACCGATGCAATCACAAGTGCAGCCTTTACAATATCACAAAATTCTGGTTCTAAAGCAATAATTACTTTCTCGGTAAGTGGAAAAACTACTTCAAGAATGTCAAAAGAAAGAGCTCCAGTACAAATCATTGGAATATCTCCCCATATTGAGACCGCTAGAAAAATTCAAATAATGTGGGGCGTACATTCCTGTCATGCTAAAGATGCGCATGATACAAAAGAAATGGTTAGTATTGCATGCACTGTAGCTAAAGAAAAAAATATAGCTAAGCCAGGAGACTCAGTTGTTATAACCGCTGGAGTTCCTTTTGGTAATGCTGGATCAACAAATTTACTAAGAATAGCTAAAATTATAGCTGATAAAGATCTTAGCTAAGTTTTTTACAAGCTCTTTCTATACGATTACACGCTTCAATGAGTATTTTTTCATTTGTGGCATATGATAACCTAAAATAAGGAGATAAACCAAAAGCCTCTCCATGAACACCTGCGACTCCTTCGCTTTCAAGTAGATACTTCATTAACTCTTCATCATTTTTAATTACGTTATTCTGAGGAGTTTTTTTACCTATCAAACCACTGCAATTAGGATACACATAAAAAGCACCAGCTGGTACATTACAAGAAAGACCTTCTATTTTATTGATTTTATCAACAACTAAGTCACGTCTTTTGATAAATTCGATATTATGTTTTTCTATAAAGTCTTGTTTTCCATTTAGTGCTTCAACTGAAGCAGCCATTGTAATGGAGGAAGTTGAAGTTGTGCTTTGAGATTGAATCTTATTCATTCCTGAAATAATCTCCTTTGGTCCTCCACAGTAGCCTAGTCTCCAACCGGTCATACAATATGCTTTTGAAACTCCATTCAATGTTAAAACTCTTTCTTTTAATTGTGGTTCTACAGAAGCAATGGTATTAAATTTATTTCCATCATAAATAATTTTTTCATAGATATCATCGGTGAGAATTAAAACATTAGGATGCTTAAGCAATACTTCACTTAAAGATTTTAATTCATCGTAACTATATAAAGCACCAGTAGGATTGCTTGGACTATTTAACATTAACCATTTAGTTTTATTAGTTATATATTTTTCAAGCTGATCAGCAGTAATTTTAAAATTTTGAGATACATCACATTCAACAAAAACTGGTTTTCCTTCTGCTAACATAACAATATCGGGGTAGCTAACCCAATAAGGAGTTGGAATAATAACTTCATCTTTAGGATTTAGCGTAGCCATTAAAGCGTTATAAATAATATGTTTACCACCCACGCCCACCATAATTTCTTCAGGCGAATATTTTAAATTATTCTCTCTTTCAAATTTATCTATTATAGCTTTTTGTAAATCTGGAGTGCCCTTTCCAGGAACATAACGGGTCTTACCTGCATCCATTGCGCTTTTTGCAGCATTTATAATATTTACTGGTGTATCGAAATCAGGTTCACCAGCTGCCAGAACCAAAACATCTTTTCCTTGTGCGCGTAATGCATTAGCTTTGACATTAATTGCCACGGTCATTGACGGTTTAATTCTTTGTAATCGATCAGCTTGCAAATTCATAAATTAATAAATTAAATTTTCAATTATAAGACTTATACATGTGCAAATTAAAAAAACAGCAAATATTTTTTTAAGAGTAGAAGTTTTTGTTTTTGATGAAATTTTTGCACCAATATTAGCGGTAAAAACACTAGTGAATGATACTAAGAAAACTATAATTAAATTTACATATCCTATAGAATAAGGAGGTAAACCATCTATTTCCCTACCAGTGATTGAATAAATTATAGCTGCGGGCAATGCAATAAAAAAACCTAATACCGCTGATGAGCCTACTGCTTTATGAATACTTTTTGAAAATGAATTTAAGGTTGGAACACTAAAGCTACCTCCTCCAATACCCATCAATGATGATAGAAATCCAATAATTCCACTTATCAAAGAATTAATCAAAAAATTTTTTGGTAAATCTTCTCTTATAGAAATATAATTTTTTTGAAAAAACATACTAATAGAAATAAAGAACAACAATATAACAAAGATTAAAAATAATAATTCACCTTCAATTTTACTTGCTAAAAATGATCCAATCAGTGATCCAATAATGATACCTAATACCCACTTATTAATTACCTTATAATCTATATTTCCAAGTTTATAATGAGATATTATAGATGACATAGAAGTAAAGACGATGACTCCCAATGAAGAGGCAACTGAAATATGCATTATTAGTGAGGAAGAATATCCAAGATAAAGCAAAACAAAATATGATACAGGAACAATAATGATGCCTCCGCCTACTCCAAGTAATCCTGCTATCAAGCCAGATAAAAGTCCTGTTAATAAAAAAGTTGTAGATAATAATATAAATGTAAAATCCATTTTTTTTGATATAATAATGTAGTAAACATCAATAAGAAAATTAAAAGATAATTATATATGAAAACTATACATTGGTTAGGGGTAGGTTTGTCTTCAATTCCTGGAATTAGAAGGCTAGCAAGTAAAGATTATAATTTAACAGTGTGGAATAGAACTCTTTCTAAAGCTGAAAATAGTATTAATCACGTAAAATCTCCAAATGTTAAAGCCAAAAGCTTTGATTTATCTGATTTAGAAAAATCTATTAAAGAGAATGACATTATCATATCACAACTATCAACAAATATGCATTTTGAAATTGCTAAATTATGTTTAAAAAAAAAATGTAACTTTGTAACTTCTAGCTATATATCTCCAGAAATTAGAGAATTAGATAAAAAAGTTAAAGAATTAGGCTTAGTTTTTCTAAATGAAATAGGATTAGATCCTGGGATAGATCATTTTTTTTCTCACTTACTAGTCCAAAATTTAAAAAGTAAAAATTTAAATAACATTTCAGTAAGTTACAAATCCTATTGCGGAGGGTTTCCTGCAGTACCAAATGATTTTAAATACAAATTTAGCTGGGCACCAGTAGGGGTAATTAAGGCACTTAACAATAATGCAAAATTTATATCAAATTCAAAATTAAATATAGTTACACCTTATAAAAATATTGAAAGTTTTAAAGTTAATCATGAAA
>CEUZ01291987.1_pt1 | contig 10599 bp, 8 predicted proteins | sample 361511 | NCBI WGS metagenome assembly CEUZ01 (sample SAMEA2622822, study PRJEB7988) | marine metagenome | biome: marine biome (ENVO:00000447); feature: surface water layer (ENVO:00002042); material: "saline water (ENVO:00002010), including plankton (ENVO:xxxxxxxx)" | depth 5 m | reverse complement strand
CCCGTCGGCTCGTCTTCTTAGTCTTGTGGCACTTGTGATGGCCTACATGGTGATTGTCAGCTATCAGTATAATGCAGGCGGTGCCGTGCTTCAGACGGTTTTGACAGATGCCGACGGCAATTCTCTCATCAGCATCGACACGGGTACGATTATCGCAGCTGTTTTTATCATTCTCTACACTCTGCTGGCGGGGCTTCTCAGTGTCGCCTACACGGACGTAGGGAATGGTATTATCATGACAGTTTCTCTGATTATTGCATTCCCGATTCTCTTGGCAAAGGCTGACGGTATTAGCGGTATGGAAGCCGCCTTTATGGAAATGGGGCAACCTGAGCATATGCAATTCTTCGGTGTCTACTCCATTCTGGACGTTATCAATTTCTGTCTTCCCCCATTTCTGCTGGTGCTCGGTGATGCCAATATGTATCAGAGGTTTTCCGCAAGCAAGGATGCAAAAGGGGCGACTATGGCAACCTCTGTACTGGTGGTGGTTGTGCTTATTATTGAATTGCTGATTATCGCATGTGCGTGGATCAGCGCCAGCCTGATCCCAGAAGCCGAATCAGGACGGTATGTCCTCATCTACGCTTCTCATACGTTGCTTCCGGCATTCCTCGGCGCCATCATGATGACAACCATCGTTGGAATTATCATCTCCACTGCGGATTCATTCCTCCTGGTACCGGCCAATTCGCTGATGAGAGACGTCTATTTGACATACATCAATCCCGGTGCGAGCGAAAAAAAGATAGTCTTTCTCAGCAGAGTCACTGTTCTCATTTTGGGAATCATCGCCTATGCTGTCTCGCTGGTGTTTGCCCGTTCCACCACAATCTTTGAGAAGGCTCTCTACGCCTACACCATTTATGGTGCCGCTATAACACCATCACTCTTCGCCGCTTTTTTCTGGAAAGGGGCCACCAAAGCAGGAGCTGTTGCTTCCATCGTTTCCGGAACTGCTGTAACTCTCATTTGGAAGGAAGTGACCTTCATTCGCCGTCTGATTCCTGAGAGCATTTACGGAAATCTCGATGAAGTGCTACCGGCGATCACAGTGTCACTTTTGCTTTTGGTGACTGTTAGTCTGCTGACCCAAGAAAAAGAATAGTCAATGAAATCAGCGCTGGACAGGCTTATCCGTTTCCAGCTTGATCATCCCTGGCACGTTTTGGCACTGGTGGCGGTCATTACTGTTGCGGCCGCTATAGGCGCCTCCCGCGTCCAGTTTGATTTCACCATCGAAAACCTATTCCCGGAGGATGATTCCGACGTCGATGCCTACTTCGAATTCCGGGAGGAATTTGAAAGGGAAGACGATCTTATCTCCCTCGCCTATGATGCCGGTGATCCATTCAGTTTTCAGAACCTTACGGCCGTTCAGCAATTGACTAACGATCTTTCGAAGATTGATGGTATGGTTGAGGTAATGTCCCTGACAAACATCGAGCTGTTTGAGTTGGGAGAAGACCTCATCATGGCACCGGTTTATGGTATCATTCCTACCTCACAAGAGTCGCTCGATTCCTTGAAGAATCGGATCATGACTTCGTCTCTGCTTACAGACAATCTCATCTCCTCAGATGGGAAGATAGCGGCAATTCTTCTTGAGTTGGATAACACGGTCAACAACCATGAAGGCAGGACGAAGATTCTTGATCGGATCGGAGAGATAATAGCGTCAAGTGACTGGAAATGGTACGAAGCGGGAATTCCCGTTCTTCGGACACGGTATGTCCAGTACATGTTAGAGGACTTCGGCCGTTTTTTTGTTCCCGTTTCCATAGTCCTTTTCGGAATTCTGTTTCTTCTTTTCAGAACTGTTAGGGGTATGCTTCTCCCGTTTTCTGCAGTAATGATTGCTGACCTTTGGGCACTTGGTCTCATGGGTGCGCTTGGGCTTACCATCAACATTGTGACCTATCTTGTTCCTACCTTGGTTTTAATCATTGGAGTGGCGGACTCCATTCATATACTTGTGAAGTTTCACGAAGAGCTTGTTCATGGTCGAGGGAAGCGTAAAGCGATAGATCGTACCGTGCGTAAGATCGGTGCAGCCATGATGCTGACGAGCATAACTACAGCAATCGGTTTTTTCTCTCTGGTCAGCACAAATATCACAATGATTCGACAGTTCGGTGCCATTGTGGCAGTGGCGGTAATTCTCGCTTTTCTCGTCTCAATCACATTCGTTCCCGCGATGTTGATGATTCTCAAGATGCCATCGGAAGCTCGACTACAACGGATTACCGCAAGCTTTCGTCACCGGTTCCTGAAATGGGTTGTAGGGGTGAATAACAGACGGCACAATTTCATTGTTGTGATCTCCTCACTTCTTGTGATCACATTCATTTATTATGCGTTGAAAATCGATTCCCATTCGGCACTCATGGATGATTTGACAAGTGGAAACCAGCTCTATGATGATATGACTTTTATGGAGGAACGGATGGGTTCAATCCTCCCTATGGAGGTGATCGTGACGGTAAAGTCGCCAGCGGGTCCGGTTGAGGATGGCATCAAGGAACCGGAAACCCTTCGTGCCATTGCGAAACTTCAGGAGAAACTTTCATCTATTCCTGAGATCGGGAAGATGATTTCAGCTGTAGACTATCTCAGGGAAATGAATCAAGCATTTCATGAAGGTGATCCGGATTACTATACGATTCCCGCAACAAGGGAAATGGCGGCTCAGTACATTTTCCTTCAAGAGGAACAGTTCGAAACGCTTACAAACTTTGATTATTCTAGCGCCCGGCTGGCAGGTCGGATTGCCGATATTACCTCATTGCGGGCCCAGCAGATCACAGAAGAAGTAAAACAGTGGTGCAGCAACAATCTACCAATATCCCTTGACGTGCAACTTACCGGTACCACTCTTATGGCACTCAAGATCAATCAATATCTCGTCACCAACCTTGTAGTGAGTTTTCTCATTGCCTTTGGTGTCATCTTTTTATCCATGTTGGTCCTTTTTCGCAGTGTAAAACTTGCTGCTGTCTCAATGATTCCTAATTTCATTCCACTTTTGCTCATGGCCGGCGTGATGGGATTCTTCGAGATTAAACTTCGACCTACCACCGCCATGACCTTCGCCATTGCTTTTGGGATCGCCGTTGATGACACTATTCACTATCTGGCGAGATTCAGGCAGGAATTATTCGCCCACGGCGGCCATTACCGAGAGGCCAATGAACAGACACTGCTTACAACCGGCAAGGCGCTCGTCTCCACCTCTCTGGTGCTGTCGGCAGGTTTTTTCATTATGGTCAGTTCCAATTTTTTACCGAGCAGGGATTTTGGATTTCTATCAGCAATGACAATGCTGGGCGCACTGTTAGGTGATCTGTTCTTTCTTCCCGCGGTACTGACGCTGGTAAGGCCGAAGATGCCCCGTTTCCACAAATCCCGAAAAGAAGACGGAAATATCCTTACAGCATAAGTGAGCCTCGAAATTGAAGCTCTCAAAGTTCCATCCGCTGGTTAAAGCAGGTTAAAGAAAAGAGATTCCCAAGATCATCAGGGTGCCGGTAACCATTTGGAAATAGATGGTATTGGCGCAAGTTTTGGCAAGTGTGCGCTTTTCATAATCCTGGAACACTTTAAAGGTCAGATAGGCTGCTCCGGGAAGAGCGACCAAACCGAGGAGGGCACCCGGTGCCACAATCTGATAAGTGTGAAGTACTGTCAAGGCCACGAAACTCCCCGCCATCAGAGCAAAATAACCCCAGCGGGCGTTTTTGGTTCCCAGTGTCGCCACGAGGTGAACCTTTCCAGTAGCGATATCCGACGGTGTATCCGGAAACTGGTTCACCCACAGAATGGCCGTGGTAAGTAAACCGACAGGGATTCCAAGCCAGAAAGCGCTCCAGTTGTGAATTCCAGTGAGGGCAAAGACTGTCCCCATAGTCATGACCGGTCCAAAGAGGAGTCCAATGGACAATTCTCCTAGACCTCGCCGGGCAGACAGCTTAAACGGTGGAGAGGAATAAAAAAGCCCTCCCACAGCTCCGGCAAGTCCATACCACAACAGATCTATTCCGCGAACCCAAGGACCGAACATAACAGCCACGCCGCAAACTGCCGCAAGAATTAAGAATGAACTGGCCAGTCTGAAAAGTCCGTTTTCTGTGATGATGCCGAGTTCCAGCGCTCTTGAGCCGCCGGAGTATTGTAAAAAGTAATCATTGTTTGCTTGATCTGTTCCTGCTTTCCAGTCAAAGTAGTCATTGAAAGTGTTGGCGGCGAGATGGAGGAAGGAAGCTCCTAGAAAAACAACGCCGAACAGGGAGAAATTGAAGGCTCCTGTCGCTACACCACCATTATACGCCCAAACAGATGCTAGAATCACCGGAATCCACGTAGCGGAAAGGAAAGGAAACCGTGTGATAACCAGTGCGGAGAGCATCTTGAGCCACCATGGATTTTTCGGCATGGTTTCCGCGGGATCAGCTCCCTTTAACACTCTTGTCTGACCGCAATAACCGATCTGTGTTTTTTCACCATCAATCGTCGAAAACGTTGGTGTAATCCTGATATATGCAGGGATCTGGCTCCCATCCTTGTGAAGAAAGGTTGTGTCTGTCTGAAATTCCCCTTTTTCGCGGGCCGTAGCAAGCCACTTATTGATGTGGCCGAGGACCACATTTCCCGGAGAGAAGACCGAGACGCGCTTCTTGCCGACCAACTCATCGGCGGTGTAGCCAAAAATATCTTCGGCACCCTTAGCGAATGTATCAATCCGGCCTTCCATGTCGCAGGTGATGATGGAGATGGAATCTTTCTCGCTGTCATCCATCTCACGTGTCCACTTCTGTTTCTGATTATTCATCTTTAGACCTCAACTATTGTGATAAAAGCTGGTGAAATTTATAGCAGACGGTACTATTCCGGAATAGATGACGAAAGGAAATTTATACATAAAGTTCTAGATTTTGGCAACAAGAGGAGGGTTCTGTCCCGTATAGGCTGAGGGTACTTCTGAAACAAGGAGTCTGCGATAATATTCAAATCTCTTATTAGTACCGTGCCAGTTTTCAAACCGTTGAAGAATCTGAACAGCGCCGCTGAAACGTTGGGAGACGCCATCTTGGACATGCCCCGTTACAAACCTGAACCCTTTCTTTTTCGCCCAACTCAGATAGACTCTCTTTAGAGTTTTGGCGTACCCGTTTCCTTTGTACTTTTGGAAGACCACAAACGCGTAGGTATAAAGTGTATTTTTTTCACCCAAATTGCTGTCACACTGGAAAGAGGGATCATTCGAAAAATACTCCAGAGGTACTCCGATTATATAACCGATGATCACGCCGCTCTGCCGGGCCAAAAATGGGAGTGTATGGGGATAATCAAAATATTTTCGGATACTTGTTTTGGTCAGACGAACATCCTCGGTGAATTCTTCTACCAGGTGTTCGGAAATCAGGATGAGCTGAGAAATATCTTCCTCTCCAACCCTCTCAATCAGTTCAATCTGGAAATTGAGTGATGATGAAGCGATGATCCGAGACCTTGTCTCTTCTGCAATATTAAGAGTCAGCTGGCGGTCATTGGTATCAGATTGCTGATTCATATCTCATAGTTTCTATCGCTTAGAATAAGGTATGATACAGAACCTCGCAACCTTTTTGGACAAAATAAGAACTGTACATTGCTTGCGGCCGGTGTAACTCAGTAACTTTGGCACCTTGAAATCGTTTTCTGAAAGACTCCAGCAAGCGGCCAACGATTCTAATTCTATCCTATGTGTAGGTCTGGATATTGATGCAGAACGGATTGACCCTGAATCACCTCCGTCTCTTGACGAAATGAAATCTTTTACAAAATCGGTGATCGAAGCAACATTGGATCATACTTGTGCATTCAAACTCAACCTTGCTTTTTTCGAGATGTACGGTTCAGACGGCTTTACATGGTTGGAAGAGACACTCGATTTCATTGGCGGGCGTCGTTTCACCATCGGGGATGGAAAACGCGGAGATATCGGAAACACGGCCAAAAAATATGCAACCGCGATGTTTGATCATTTTGGCTTTGACGCCGTGACCCTTTCACCCTATATGGGTCCAGATTCATTAGAACCTTTTCTCGATAGATCTGATCGTGGCGTTTTTATTCTCTGCCTCACCTCCAACCCGGGCTCTCGGGAAATCCAGCTGTCGGAAGCGTCTGGTGTGGCTGTGTACAGGAGAGTTATTTCTATGGTCAAAGATTTGAACGAGAATGATAACTGTGGTCTTGTTGTTGGGGCGACAAAGCCTGCACAAATGGCCAACATTCGTCTTGAAGCCGGGAAGATGCCGTTTCTCATTCCGGGGATTGGTGCTCAGGGCGGTGATCTCGAAGCGAGTGTTGCCGTATGTTCCGGGGATGGGATCGGACTAATTAATGTTTCTAGGGCAGTACTCTACGCTGACAATCCGACCTACGCCGCTTCGGAATTCAAATCCCGAATTAACAGTCTGATGAGCAGTTCAAAGTCTTAGAAGTCATGGGCATTAAGACACTGATGGAAGAGTCCGGAGCTGTGATGCAAGGACATTTTGAGCTAACATCGGGACGGCACAGCGATGTCTATCTCGAAAAGTTCCGATTATTGGAACGCCCTCGGATTGTGGATGATATTGGGAAGAAAATGGCGGAAGAGTCTAAAGGAATTGATATCGATATTGTCCTCGGGGCGGCCATTGGCGGTATCCTGCTAAGCAGTGCCACTGCCAAAGTGCTCGGGACTAAAGGTATTTTTGCCGAGAGACAAGACGGTGAGCTAGTACTAAGAAGGGGATTTGAATTAAATGAAGGCCACCGTGTCCTCATCGTGGAAGATATTGTTACCACCGGCGGATCGGTGAGAGAACTTTTGTATATCGTTAAGTCGCACGGCGCTGAGACTGCGGCAGTCGTATGCCTCGCAGATCGGACCGCGGAAGGCATTGATTTCGGTTGTGTAACGAAGGCACTCCTACGATTTCCCGCTACGTCATGGGAGCCGGAAAAGTGCCCGCTTTGCGATGAGAACAAAGCTTTAATTGTCAGAGGGAGAACCGGTAAATGATGTATATAAGTAGTCGATTTAAAGTTTTACTTTTGCTATGGGGAATTCTGTTAATGTCTTGTTCTGAACAGCCGGAAGAGTATGCCCTAATTGCCACTGAGAAAGGGAACATTTTTCTTAGGTTTTTCCCTGATGAGGCACCTAAGCATGTGGATAGTTTTAAAACACTTGCAAGAGAAGGGTACTTTAATGGCACGGATTTTCACAGAGTTATCGCAGGGTTTGTTATTCAGGGGGGTGATCCCAATTCCAAAGATGGTGATAGATTAAATGATGGTTTAGGAGGAAGATCGGGTAAATATTATGGAATTGGTGATAAGGACGACCCTGATACGTGGAGACTCCCAGCAGAATTCAGTAGTCTACCTCATAAGAGAGGAACACTTTCAATGGCACGTTCTCCAAGTGGCAATGATACAGCCGGAAGCCAGTTCTTTATCTGTATCGAACCGCAACCAAATTTGAATAACCAGTACACTGTTTTTGGAGAGGTGATTAAGGGAATCAATGTTGTAGACAGTGTTGCCAGTGTATTTACGCCTCGAAAGCGCAATCCGAATTATGAAAGACCGGATGGGGACAGTCCAATACCGGATGTATTTATGGATGTACATATTGGCACGGCTGATGAGCTCGGTCTAGAAATTCCTTCAGGATAACTGATGTGACTTCGACCTTCTGTGGGTGCGACGATCGGGACGAGGACTAATCTGAAGTGAACTGTTTGCGCCAGCAATTTGAACTGTCTAATAGCTTGCGTAAACTCAAAGACTGAATATGCTGCGAATATGAACGTTAAAAGAATAATCACTTTCGCCGTCACACTAGTGGGCTTTCTCATTGCCGGGATCATTCTTACCGGAGGCGAAACTAACGATTACGCCGAAGTGAGGCCTGCGGCTGCAACTACTTCCACCAGTTCCTCTACTTCTTCTTCATCTTTTCGCGCCCCCGATTTTAGGCTGAGCGCCATGGATGGTAAGGAAATTTCACTTTCAGATTATGAAGGCAGTGTCATCATCATCAATTTCTGGACGACATGGTGCGGACCGTGTAGGTATGAGATACCTGATTTGATGGAATTGAGGGAAAAATATGATGGCGATCTCATTGTTCTTGGTATTTCCCTCGATTACGAACCATCATCAGTGGTCCCCCGCTTTGCTGAAAAATTGGGAATCAATTATCCCATTCTTTACGGCGACGCTGGAATAGCACGTACATACGGTGGCGTTAGTGGTATTCCTACAACCTTTATCATTGATAGAGATATGAATGTCTATCGCAGATATATCGGCTATCGTCCTCAATCGGTCTTTATAAAAGATATTGAAGACTTGATTTAGCTGTCCAATCTTTAGCTAATTATTACCTCCTTTTTGTTAAGATCTCGTCTTGTTTTCAACTTGAATGATCCATCAAAAAGAAGAATTTCAGCATTGAGATTTAGCACTACACTCCTTTCCACGGCAATATTCTTTCTCGCATGTCAGGATCCTGCGGAAAACGATCCCATGGTAAAAGCTTATGTTACCCTTCAGGGTATAGATAAGGTAGCAGTGATCGACGTTTCCAAGAGGGTGGTCCTTAAGAATATAGATGTTGATTTTCAGGATACTGGAGACCGACCGCACCACATTGTGATTGATAAGACCAACGGGTTCTGGTATGTTACACTTATATCATCGGGTTATGTTCTAAAGTACAGTCTTGAAACCGATGAATTCATTGATTCAGTCAGAGTGGGTAATATGCCGGCACTCTTGGCACTGGATGAAATGAGTCAGACACTTTATGTCTCGAGATTCATGCCAATGCCGGGAATGGGGATGATGGCATCCAATTCGACAGTGGTGAACATAATTGATGCATCTACCATGACCATAAAGAAAAACCTTTCAGTAGAAGCACGGTCTCCTCATGGGATTGCTCTTAGTGCCGATGGTCAGACATTGTGGGTAGCCAGCAATGAAGCGTCTCACTTTTTTAAGATTGAAACCTCGCTGATTTACCATGATAACTATCAACCAAATGCCTTTAAGCTGGGATCAGACGTCCCCGACAACTATACAGTTAACGATATGCTTTATAATGCATTGGAACTCGAGCTGAGTAGCGATAATTCCAAGCTGTTTATCACCTGTTCTGGCTCAAATGAGATTCGTGTTTTTGATACTACTACTGGCGACAGTCTCGCAACTTATGATCTGTCGAACCAACCGTGGCATCTTGCCATCAGCATGGACAACCGAACAGTATATACTACCAATCGAGGCGCTGCCACTGTTAGCAAGATTGATCTTTCTAATGGGGATATTTCGATTCTATCTGATAGTCTGCTGGCACTTCCGCACGGTTGCATGCTTACTCCTGACGAAAGTGAACTGATCGTTACCGCATCCGGTGGAAACCGAATTGTTTTCGTCGACATTGAAACGATGCAGCTGGTTGATGAAATCAATCTGGAAACATCGATGTCAATGCCAACTGGACTTGCAGTGGTTGAAGAATAGCAGAATTTCTCGTGCACCGAGTTAATCTGCTCAATTTGATCTTTTGTTTATTGATTATCGGATGTGAGCACTCTCAAGACTTAACACGAAATCAGGATAAGGGATGGCCGATTCAAGAGTCATTTGAACTGGCAGATTTTGAACCGGCCGGTGATTGTAAATCCTGCCATCCTGTTCATTTTAATGAATGGTCTGGGTCAATGCACGCTTACGCGCTTAAGGATCCAGTCTGGTTTGCCCAACATTCAAAGGAACAGAATAAGTTCGCGTCAGAAGGAAAGGAGTTAGGGGAGTTTTGTATTATGTGTCACAGCCCAGTGGCTTTTCTTACTGGGGCTATTGATAATCTGTTGTCCTTTGATATCGGTGATACAGCGAGTCTCGCTCCGCAGGCGCAGGAGGGGGTGGGATGTACGTTCTGTCATTCAACTACTCACGTTTCCCCTTCTACAGACGCCAATCCGTTAGATGGCGTGACGGGAGCAATTCAGTTTTTCCTCAATACAGATGAAGTCTTCTATGGCTCCATTAAGGATCCAATTCCTAACAGTTTTCATGAATCAGCATTCCATCCTGACTACGACAGATCAGAGGTGTGCAGGGCTTGCCACAATCTGACCATTGATGGTATCGATGCTGAAATGACCTTTGCTGAATGGAAAGGAACAGCTTTCGAAGCTATGGGCATTGAATGTCAGGGATGTCACATGGAAACCTATTCAGGTTATGCTGTTGATACTGTCCTGTTTCCTCTGGCACCCTACAGAGAGAATCTCCACCGACATTCTTTCGTTGGACTCGACCATGCGTTGACATCATTCCCTGAAACAGGAGCTCAAGCAACAGCGATTACCTCACTACTGAAGTCAGCGGCGGAAATAAGTTTTGGTACACCCTTTCCTGACTCCGTCATTCCCGGCGAAAATGTTGATTTAGCAGTGGTTGTAACAAACACCTCAGGCCATAATCTTCCGACCGGTACAACATTCTCTAGACAGATTTGGTTAGAGGTGACAGTGACAGCCGGGACAGATA
>CEUZ01129711.1_pt1 | contig 10602 bp, 10 predicted proteins | sample 361511 | NCBI WGS metagenome assembly CEUZ01 (sample SAMEA2622822, study PRJEB7988) | marine metagenome | biome: marine biome (ENVO:00000447); feature: surface water layer (ENVO:00002042); material: "saline water (ENVO:00002010), including plankton (ENVO:xxxxxxxx)" | depth 5 m | reverse complement strand
TATACATTCCCAAATGGAAAACAAATTTTTATTCTATCAGAAGGAAGGTTAGTAAACTTAGGTTCTGCTACAGGCCATGCGAGCTTTGTAATGTCAACTTCATTTTCTAACCAAGTATTGGCACAAATTTTTCTAGCGAATAATAAACCAAGAATTGATTTGTACCACTTGCCAAAACATTTGGATGAAGAAGTAGCTCGATTACACTTAAAACATTTAAATGCTGATTTAACAAAACTAACAAAAAAACAAGCAGATTATATTGGAGTTTCTAAGCAAGGACCCTTTAAAAAAGATAGTTATAAATATTAATGTTCAGGCAACTTTTTATTGATATAGTAAAAACTATATATTAAATAAATTGGTAAGACTATTAATCTGTATCTAGGCAAGACAAAAAAGACAGAATAGACAAAAGTAAAATAAAGAATCATAAAAATTTCTAATTCATTTTTTCTATAATTTTTTAAAACTGATGGCAAAGAAAAAAGAAAGAAAGGCAACATTGCTATCCACGGTCCCCAATAAAGAATATTATTTAAACCGGGATATTTTACGTTTTTATCATAAATGTGAACCCAAAAAAATATAATTTTTTTCATTGAAAGCTGGACAACTCTAATCGGATTTTCTTTTATAAAAGTAATGGCTTCTTGTTTATAAATTTCATCTAAATTTTTTTCATACATCTTATTTTTTTCAAGTGAACTGATTTTATTCATTAATTCTTCTGATCGAACATTTTGGCCAGAATAGTTAGAGCCAGTCGAATCTTTATTATTCCCTATCCAAAGATTGTATCCTCCTGATACAGTAAGAGGATAGAAAAATTCAAAATGATAATAATTTCTTGCTGAATAAGGAATTATGACTATTAGAGAAAATAATATAATTAATAATCTATTTTTCAAATTAACAGCCTTATGAAAAAAAGTAATTAAAATAAATATTGCAGGAATTAATAGAATTGCATCCGCTCTTGAAAGAGTTAGCAAACCCAAGCATGCGCCTAACGATATTGCTATTTTGGAAGAATTAGATTTAATCAATAAGTGATAGGTATAAAGAACAACAATGATTAAAAAAACATATAAATTACTTGCTGAAGTTTGTGTGCTCATCAAAATATGTAGAGGGAAGAAAGCTGCTAACCAAGCAATTATGAACGAATTTTTTTTATCAAATTTCAATTCATATAAATTTTTTATCAATAAACAACTAAAAGCTCCTAATAAAGATTGCAATATTAAAATTATAAAAACTGAAAACTTAGTATACCCAATTAATGAAACAATCATAGCTAGAAATAGTGGATATAATACTGGCATATAAGCAGATGGAAAATACTTAGATGCGTTCTCTACAATTTCATAAGTTAGATTCCCATCAGGAGTAACAGCCCAATAACTAAATCCATTTCCATTAATAAAATTGGTGACTAAAACATTAAATTCCATATCAATCATTTTGTCGCCAACCAAAAAAGAGGCTATAATTCTTAGCATTAAAGCAGTAAAAAATATAAAACTTCCTTTTTTTAGAAGATTCATTAGTATCCTACCTTTCTAATTTTATTGTAGATAATTTTTTTTGATTTCCTTGAAAATAAAGCTTTTAAATACCATTTAAAATAAAATGGAATCCAATCAAATAACTTAAAATTTGAAGTCCCAGCATACCTATCTTTCCAAGTAGTTGGCACCTCGCTTATAGCTAAACCTTTAATGTATGATTTTACAACAATCTCCATCCCAATTTCAAAACCTCCAGTGCTTTCAAAATTAATTGATTCAATTGCATCTTTTGAATATAATTTAAAACTATTTGTTACATCTGAAGTTGGCAAACTTGTAAAATAAAAGAGTGATTTCCCAGCCAATCTACTAAGAAATTTTTTAAATATTGGACCACCTATTTGTTTACCGTTTTTCATATACCTTGATCCACAAACTATATGAAACCCTTGGCAAAAAAGACCATACATACCATTGATTGAATTTAAATCATCAGATCCATCGGCCATAATTACTACACATGCATCTGCATTAAAAGTATGAAATCCAGTTTTAATAGCATTTAAAGCACCTGTGCCATATTTATTTTTTATTAAATTAATTTTGAAATCAAAATCATTGATTTTTGGTTTAATAACAGGCAAAGTATTGTCATCTTCTTCATCATATATAATTTCAACAGATATAGGAATTTTGATAGAGTCTCTTATATTATTTAATAAAAGAAGGATGTTGTCTTTTTCATTATAAACTGGAATAATTAAAGACAAAATTGGTTTTATAGAATTATGCATTCTTGAGAAAGCTAATAAATTTTAAACTTAAATTAATCCTTTTGTAATTTGATCTCTTACCCATGGTATAATTTCATCCAAAGCATCTTCTAAAGATGTTTCTGCTTGAAATCCTAGTATCTTTTTTGCTTTTGATACCTCTGGAATTCTTTTTTGAACATCATGTATAAAAGGTTCATCAGAAATATATTCAAATTTTTGATTTGGATTTATTTTTTTCCAAATTGTTTCTGCTAATTCCAAAACTGAAGTGCTTTTAGAGGTGGATAAATTAAAATCATTATTTAGTGCATCAGAATGCGTAATGCATTGATATATACCTTCAGCTAAGTCTCCACCATATGTATAATGCCTTATTTGATTACCATCACCTAATATGTGTACTGGATTTTGTCCTTTAATTATCTTTTGAATCAAGTCAGGAACAACATGACTCATTGCTAATTTTACATTACCAGACTTTATTTCTACATCCCCTAATGCTCTACCTTCTCCAATGCCAATACAGTTAAATGGTCTAGCAATAGTAAACGGAAGCTTATATTGTTCCCATGCTCCTTTTGCAAAATATTCTGATGATAATTTTTGAAAACCATAAGTAGAGAATGGTGGCGGTGAAAGTAATTGGTCGCCTTCTGGAGTGGGATAAGTATTAGTATTTTCATAAACCATCGATGAAGATAAAACAGTAATTTTTTCTAATTGATAATTTTTATGTGCATGAATAGCAGCATCGAAAGTCGAAGCCATAATTCTTTCATTTTCAGCTATTAAGTCATAAGCATATTCATGAAAATAGGATATTCCGCCAATCTTTGCTGCTGCTGCAACAATATGATCGCAATCCTTTAAATTTTCAATAAGAATGTCTTTATTGCACACATCGCCATTGATGAATGTATAATTAGGATGATTGGCATAAGATCGCTTTACTTCTCCATATTTTGAAAAATTGTCAATACCAATAACTTCATGGCCTTTTTCTAACAAATTTTCAATCAAGTAACCACAAATAAAACCTTCGGAACCAGTTATCATAATTTTCATATATTTGACCTTTTTTTAAATAAAATCCCACATATCATAGACAAACTTATTTTTTGGAATTTTCAAATTTGAATAATTCTTATGTGGCACACCTATAATAATTATATCAGATTTTTTGATTAAATCTTCTTTTGAGAGGAAATTTTTATCTTTTATATACTCATCAGAACAAAATAATTTCTTTGAATTTAAATCTAATATTTTCTTTAATTTATATGATAAAGAAGATCTTTTATCATCTGATTCTGCTTTAAATGCCATTCCTAATATGCCAATCTTTTTATTTTTTAAATCAAATTCTTTTTGTAGCTGATCAACTATAAATGCTGGCATACCTTCGTTCACCAACATTGCTGAATGTCCAAGAAAAAATTGATTGTTATCAAATGAAGATAACTGCATTGTGTCTTTAAATAAACAAGGTCCTGCAGCAAATCCAGCTTTAGGAAAACTTTGTGTTCTTGGATATTTAAAAGTCATTGCATTATAAATCTTATAAAAGTCTTTACCATTTGAATTAGCAAGCATATAAAATTGATTTGCAATTGCAAATTGTATATAACGCCAACTATTAGTATATAACTTTGCTAATTCCGCCTCAGTAGGATCTAAAACAATAATGTCTTGGGTTAATTTCTTAAACAAATTTGAAACATTAATTGTGACTGAATTTTTATAAGAAGAAACAATCTGAGGTAAATTATAAATTTCTTCAATAGCTTTCCCCTCTGCAATTCTTTCTGGGCAAAATGAAACATCAATCTTTTTTGTTTTTTTGGCTAAATAACCATTTAACCAATCAGAAGTGCCAGGATAAACAGTGCTCCTCAATATAAGAGTTTGTCCATTAGAAAAATATTTATAGTATTCATTAATAAAATTTTTAAAAATTGTCCTATCAGGATTTAAAAATTCATCAACTGGGGTACCAATAACTATTATTACAAATTTAGATTCTGAAATTGAATGTGGATCTGTGGATACATATAAATTTTTATTAATATTATCTTTCAGTAATTTTTCACAACCAGTTTCTAAAAACGGCATTTTACTGTTATTAACCATATCAACAGTTTCCTGATTGATATCATATACATTTACTTTTAATCCTTTGTCAGCAAAACAAAGAGCTAAAGGCAAACCGACATGGCCACATCCTCCTATAATACATATATCTTTTTTATATTTTTTCATTAAAAACTTTCAAATCATAAAGGACAAAGTTAAAAAAAGAAGCAACAATAATACACAAAAGAGTGTTCAGTATATAATTTAAATTTATTGATTGTAATAATGCAAAAAGGACAATCCTTAAAATTGCTGTAAATGCTACAACTGTATGAAATTTTAAAATTTGTTTTGTAAAATTATTTTCACTTTTATTTGAAGTGTTTTTCCATGTCCAATTTTTATTGATAAAGAAACTAAAAATAATACCAATTTCAATAACAATAATATTAGCAATATTTTCTAAAAATTTTGTGTTAAAAAGAAGAACATCAACAAAAATGTATATCAAAAAAATATTTAACGTTGCTAAAGAAACACCAACAATAAAAAATTTTAGCAATTTATCTTTTCTTTTTAAAAAAAAATTAATCAAATCTAACTCCATTTATTTAATTATCTAGATCCATACATTTTTAATAATACAATAAAAGTTTTAACAAATATTTTTATATCAAGAAAAAAACTAATGTTATCAACATAGTGCAAATCATAATCTAATTTCTTTCTCCATGCATCAAAATCACCAACATACCCATAATTAATTTGAGCGAAACCTGTAATACCGGGAAGAACATTATGTCTTTTTGAAAAACTATTACCATATTTATCAATTAGTTGTTGAACAAGATGTACTTGTTCAGGTCTTGGTCCAATCAAACTCATATCATTCTTTAATATATTGTAAAATTGCGGTATTTCATCCAATCTTGTCTTTCTAAGGAATTGACCAAAGAAAGTAATTCTTGTATCATTGTCCTGAGTCCAATCATTATGTGTATTGCCTTTTGATTTCATTGTACGAAACTTATATAATTCAAAAGGTTTAGAATTTTTACCTATTCTTTTCTGTATAAAAAAAATATCTTCATTGTAATATAAAATTTTGTTCATGAATGATATGAAGACTATTAAAAAAATTAGCAAAGGCGAGATTAAAATTAAAAAAAACAAATCCAACAACCTTTTAAAATGTATGTATGTCATTTGGAAATATAACAATATAATTGCATAAAAATTATTATAAGCTATTTAAGCTAGAGAGGAATTTTTGATATTCATTTTCATAATTAAAATTTTTGTAAAAATTATTTCTAATATTTTCTTCAATCTGATTTAAAGAATTTGAATCTTCCATTAATTTTTCAAATAAATTATTTATCGATTGGTATTCATTATTTAGAAAAGTCCACCCAAAATTATAGCGATTAACAATAACGCTCCCATCTCCATCCCCAATAAACAAAATTGGTAAAGAATAATTTAAATAATGAAATAATTTTGATGGTAATGCTCCATAAATTCTATTTTTAAGCTGTACTAACCCTATATCAAATCCAATCAACAATTGATTTAATTCTTTGACACTAACAAGATTATGCAAATAAATGTTATCTTCACATTTATTCAAATATTGCTCAATATCTTTTCTTTGAGAACCATCTCCATAAATATGAAATTCAAAATTATATTTTTTAAAATTTAATTTTTTACATGTTTCAAGAATATTTTGTGCATGCCCAAGCAATCCAGCATAAATAATTTTTACAGGTTTTAAATCATTTTTATTTTTACTTTTATATTCTTCTCTTGGAACATTATAGAAAATATTGATGTTAATTTTTCTATTAATAATTGAACTAATATAATCTTTTGACTCTTCAGATTGAGTAATAATCAAATCTGAATTATTATAATTAAATTTTTCAATTAATTTTAATAAATCATAAAATTTTCCTTTCTTAAATACACCCAGATCAAGCCCTGACTTAGGCCATAAATCTGAAATATTTAAAATTATTTTTTTTCTTAAGAGTTTTTTAAAAATAATCATAGCAAAAAAAGAGCTAATTAATGGGTGTCCTTGAATGAAAACGTATTTTTTATTTTGCAATACAAATAATGGAATAAGTAAAAAAAGATAAAGTGAATAGTTTAACATTGATACTAGTCTTAAAAAAATATTTTTACTAGTTGTACGAAAAATAGGTAATCTTAATATGCTAATATTACCCTGTCTTTCAAAAAATTTAGTTTTTTGATCAATTTTTAATAATGGGAATATAGAAAAAACAAAAATTTTAATATTGTCTTCGGCTAATCTATTTACTAAAAAAGAAATTCTCTGTGATGCAGCTCCAATCTCTGGAGGATAAAAATTTGTTATAAAAATCATTGATTTAAAATTTCTTTTAAAGATTCAATTAATCTTTCTGAAGATTTACCATCCCATTTTTCAGGCAAAGAATAGCTATCTTTAATTTTAAATTTGTTAAGATTAAAACTATCAAGTATTGAACTTTTTTTGTTTCCAGCAAGATAATTTGTACCTTGAGTAATGGTTATAGGTCTTTCAGTATTGTTTCTCAAAGTGTAACATGGAATTTTTAAAACAGTTGACTCTTCTTGGATACCTCCACTATCTGTAAAAATAACCTTACTATCTCTTGTTAAATGCAAAAAATCTAAATAAGGTAAAGCATCGAGCAGAAATATATTATCATTCAATTTAATACTATTTTTTTCAATAACTTCTTTGGTTCTTGGATGTATAGAAAAGAATAATGGGATCTCATCTGAAATTTTAGAAAGAGCATTTAAAATCTCTTTTAATACTATAGGATTATCTACATTTGATGGTCTATGTAGTGTGACAACGCCATATGGATATTCTTTATATTTCTTTTTATGCTCTATTTTCTTTAAACCATAATACAGACTATCAATCATTAAATTTCCTATGAAAAATATTTTTTTATTATCATGACCCTCTTTGAGTAAGTTTTTTTCTGCACTTTTTTCGGTAATAAAGAAGTAGTCAGCTATAGAATCAGTTACAAGCCTATTAATTTCTTCTGGCATAGACTTATCGAAACTTCTTAATCCAGCTTCTATATGAATTAACTTAGTATTATTTTTTTTTGCAACAAGAGAACATGCCATTGTTGAATTAATATCGCCAACAACAATTATAAGATTTGGATTAATTTGTAAACAAATTTTTTCAAATGATTCAATAATTTTTGATGTCTGTTCTCCATGAGATCCTGATCCAACATTTAAATTATAATCAGGTTTAGAAATATCTAATTCTTTGAAGAAAATATCTGACATTTTATCATCATAATGTTGACCAGTATGCACAAGGATAGAATTAACTTCTTTATTTGATTTTAATACCCTCAAAAAAGGAGCAACTTTCATAAAGTTAGGTCTTGCGCCAACAACTGTAATAATATTTTTCATATTACTTAAGAAATAAAATATATTTTTAAATATTGATATTAACCAGAAATTAGAAAACAATTTTTATATTAGACTTCTCATCAAAAATCATAACTAATTTTTTTGATTTTTCTAATTTATTGAATTCAGGTGCATATAAAAAATCTTCTATTTCTATGCTCTTAAATCCTTCTAATTCTATTTTACCTATACTAGTATTAACAACTTGTATTGTATCAGTATCGCCGACACTATATGAACCAAGAGGCTCAATGTAAATTTTTTTATTTGTTATCTCTGGATCAATTTGGACAGAAGGATGGAAATGCAAAGTAGATTGATTATATAGTTGTAATTTGAGAAACTTGTTGGGCTTAAGCCATTGGATTTTATCTGCTATGAATATTTCACTATCGTGAAATAAAAATTCTCTTCTATGTTTTTTTTGCACTAAACCAGTAGTAACAGATTTATAACGAGCTGCGATATAATTATTATAAATTACTCTCTCATCACTATACTCTGAAGTAGGAAATCTACCATATCTATCCATTGAACGTCTTAATTCGTGAGAAAACAACTCAAGATTTACTGATTCATCAAGAATGGTTGGTTTTTGAGGTCTTTTTCCAACTCTAAAACTAGACCAGATTTGCGATTGCTCTTGAACAGTCCGACCACCTAACGTTTTCATCATAACAGTGTTATGAGAGGATGTTGAACGTTCAATATGTCTCCTATCTGTTGAATTATACGTAGAAATACCAGTGTCAACAATAAAAGGGTTGCCCTTTATGTATAGTACAAAGCTAAATATATCATTATGAGAATGCCCAGGAATATAGTCTGGACCAATTTGTCCAACATCGATTAAACATTCATAAGATTTATTTCTTATTTTTCTATAACCACTATCATTTAATGGTTTTATATCGGAATTAATATCTAGTTTTTTTGCATATTTATTTAATTCATTAATTGTAGGATATACATTGTTAGCACAATCATTCACTAATGGGATGTCACCATTCGAAAATACAATATTCTCAATCCATCCTAACATAATTTTAGTATTAGATTCAAAAATAGATAAAAGCTCTTCATCAAATATTTGATTTGATCGTATTAAATTGATACAATCAAGAAAACGATATATTAAATGCTGATGATACATAGGACTTAATTCAAAATGTCCTCCATCTTCTAATATTTGTTCTTTTATTTCAATTTCTAAAATTTTCTTTGAATGCAAATATAATCTTTGATCATTAAAGAAATATGCTCCAAATAATAATGCAATACCATTTTCTAAAATATGATTTCCTCTTAAATCATGCTCTATATTCTTTGATAAATACTCTATTTGAGTTTTAAGGCTTGATAAAAAAAGATTATTAAAAGAATCGCTAAAGCTTTCTTTAAGATCGGGATATATTTTCATCCAGCAAATAACACGATTAGATATTACATAAGAATTCCAATTATCTATATCAAAAGAATTATAGGATAATTCATTTGAATTAATCCAACTTTCAATTTTATCAATAATAGAATATAGATAATGTTCATCTTTTGTTTCTATGTACAATTTTTTTAGATTTAATAAGTAATCTTGATAGTTAATATTGAATTTCCATAATTTCATTTCGTCATATATTGAACTATTGTGCCAATCAATATCATTATCAAATACAAATTTTTTATTTAAAAAAAGAAATTCATTTCTATCGATATTCTTAATGTCGCCTTTGTAATATAAAATATCAGAATCAATAAAAGTAAAATTTGGATTGAATTTTTTATTAGTATTTAATAAACGGGTTAAATATAAAGACGGAAAGAAAGAAATAAATTTTTTCTTGAAAATATAATAAAAACGATACCAGATTTGTTTTCTACTTAAATATTTTAAAGTATTATAGTAAAGAATTAGGTTGCTATTTCTATTTTTTAACATCCATCAAATTTAGTCTTATAAACTTAATTTAAAAATTGTAAGTTTATTCACTTTAATAACATAAAAACAAATATGAAAATAGTATTATTACGTCATGGAGAAAGTGAGTGGAATCTTCTTAATAAATTTACAGGATGGACTGATGTTGATTTAACTGAAACTGGAGTTAATGAAGCAAAATTTTCAGCAAAACAACTTATTAAAGAAAATATTTCTATTGACACTTTATATACATCATTACTTTTAAGAGCGACACGAACTGCTGAGATTGTTTCAGATATTATTGGTTTTAATAAAAATGATATTCAGTACGATTGGAGACTTAATGAGCGACACTATGGAGCATTACAAGGATTAAATAAATCTGAAACTGCTGCTAAATATGGAGAAGAACAGGTTCATATTTGGAGAAGGAGTTATGATACTCCCCCACCATTATTATCAGAAGATGATGAAAGGCATCCAAAATTCAATAAAAATTTCAAAGATATTGATGGAGAATTGCCTATTGGGGAAAGTTTAAAAAATGTCATTGAAAGATTAGGCCCATTTTGGGAATACTTTTCCAAAAATATAAAAGATAATCCAGGTAACTATCTTATTGTAGCACATAGTAATTCTTTACGAGCAATTATAAAAATATTAGATAAATTATCAGATAAAGAAATTATATCAGTTAATATTCCTACAGGCGTACCCCTAGTGTACACGTTTGATAATAATTTTAATGTTATTGATAAAGAATACTTAATTGATAAACATAAGTTAAAAGAAAAACAAGAAATAGTTTTAAATCAAGGAAAAGCAAAATGAATTTAGATTTTTCAGACATCAAAGT
>CEUZ01236735.1_pt1 | contig 10603 bp, 9 predicted proteins | sample 361511 | NCBI WGS metagenome assembly CEUZ01 (sample SAMEA2622822, study PRJEB7988) | marine metagenome | biome: marine biome (ENVO:00000447); feature: surface water layer (ENVO:00002042); material: "saline water (ENVO:00002010), including plankton (ENVO:xxxxxxxx)" | depth 5 m | reverse complement strand
ATGGAAAAACTGGTGAAGTAATTTTAAATCATAAAAATTAAAAAATTGTTTAAGCACTTCATTAATATGAAGTGCTTATAAGAAATTAATTATAATATAATACTATTGTAATAAATATAAAACCTAATGTACTAGCAACTACAGGTTGAGGATTTGGCTTAATCCCATAATCTTTTGGCAAATTAAAGTATCGCGCACCCATTAATAAAAATATTAGTACAAATGTTATTCTTAAAGTTAGAAAATAATAATAAGTTCCATCCAATCCATTTGAACCAAATAAAATTATCAAGCCTGAAACAAGATAAGAAGCCATAAATGCACCTACCAATCTTAAAACAATAGCTGTATTTTCTTGATAACCTTGATCAACAGCAAATTTTTCAGGTAAAAAAATAAACCTAAAGCTAAAAAATGCCATTAAAGCTAGTAATAACAAAAAACTAATAAAAGGAATCATACCTCCTAAATTCAAAACCATAAAAACACCTTTCTTTTATAAAAAGTTTTTTAATATACCTAATATATAAAACATTTATTGCAAATAATTTCTATTCTTATAATCATAAATTGAAAATAATATGACTGATCTAAGCATTGAATTATATTGGGAACTGGGTAATAAAGAATTAAAATTTGGCAAATATCTCACTGACCATGAAATTAAAATCAATGATAACATTAAGGTAAAGGCTGGCTCAGCACCTGAATATGGTGGAAATATTAACAATTTAAACCCCGAGCAGGCTCTAGCTGCAGCAATGAGTAGCTGTCATATGATGACATTTTTAGCATTAGCTGCAAAGATGAAATGGCCTGTAGTTAGTTACACTGATAGAGCAGTTGCATATATTGATAAAAATTCAAAAGGAAAAATGTTTGTAAACAAAATAGAACTTAATCCAGTTATTAATTTTAAAGATAATTTTAAAGTTTCGAAAGAAGAAATGATAAAGATGCAAGATAGATCACATAGATATTGTTTTATTGCAAATTCGTTATCTGATGAAGTTGAAGTAAAAATTAATTAGAATGAAGAAAAACGTAGTTAATTCAGAATTAAAAAATAAAATTTTATTTTTAGAATTAAATAATCCTCAAAATCAAAATACTTTGAGTGAAGAATTAATTGAAGATCTTAATGAAAAATTTAAATTAGCATCTAAAAATGAAAATGTAAAAGTTATAATATTATCATCAACAGGCCCTGTTTTTTGTGCCGGCCATAATTTAAAAGATTTAAATTCGAGGAAATCTGATTCTGATAATGGTAAGAGCTATTATAGAAAAATATTTAGTAGCTGCTCTAATTTAATGCTAAATATTGTTCAAAACTCAAAACCTGTAATTGCCGCTGTCAATGGTGTTGCAACTGCAGCTGGATGTCAACTAATAGCCAGTTGTGATTTAGCTTATGCAAGTGATAAAGCTAAATTTGCTACCCCTGGTGTAAACATAGGATTGTTTTGTTCTACACCTATGGTAGCTCTGTCTCGAAATGTTAGCAAGAAGTCAGCTATGGAGATGTTATTAACAGGTGAGCTTATTGATTCTCAAAAAGCTCTAGAAATTGGACTTATAAATAATATTTTTAGCTCAGATGAGTTAATGAAAAAAGTTGTTGAACAAGCTGAAAAAATAAGCTCTAAATCTATGAAAGCTTTGAAAATTGGAAAAAAGGCTTTTTATAAACAAAGAGAGATGTCTTTGGAAGATGCTTACAACTATACATCTTTAGTTATGACTGAAAATATGTTGGAAAATGATTCAAAAGAAGGGATTGCTGCTTTTCTTGAAAAAAGAAATCCAAAATGGGATAATTAAATTTACAAGAAAGGATCTGGTTGATTCGGATTTGTTGCTAACCAAGTTGATTTAGTTTGCATGTAGCTCTGCATACCTTCCCAACCATTTTCTCTTCCATATCCAGATTGTTTAAACCCCCCAACTGGGGATTGAGTAGAAGCGTTAAAGTAATTATTGATATAAACAGTTCCAGCTTCTATTTTTTCAGCAATTCTAATTGCTTTATTAACATCCGCAGTCCAAATACCTGCAGCTAATCCATAAATAGTATCGTTGGCAATTTCAATTACTTCATTTTCATCATTCCAAGATTCTATTGATAATACTGGTCCAAAAACTTCTGTTTGAGCAAGTTCATCTTTGTTTGGCACATTATCAAAAATAGTTGGGCCAATGTAATAACCTTTTTCTCTAGATTCTTTTCTTCCATCTAGTAATAATTTATGACCTTTTTTTTCAGCATTATCAATTTTTAATAAAATTGATTCGTATTGCTCTTTATTTGCAATTGGTCCTATTTGAGTATTAGGATCTTTGGGATCACCAACTTTTGCTTTTTTAACTACATTTAAAAGAATTTCAACAAATTGATCTTTTACATTTTCATGAACCAAAATTCGTGAACCAGATATACAACTATGACCAGTTGCGGGAAAAATTCCTGAAGCTACCCCATTAGCAGCTAAATTTAAATCTACATCTTCAAAAATTATTTGTGGAGATTTTCCACCAAGCTCCATTATTATTGGCTTAACTTTTTTTGCCGCAATAGTACTAGCCGCACTTCCACCTGAGGTGCCCCCAGTAAAACTAATCATTCTAACATCATCATGATCTATAAGAGGGGCACCAGTCGTTTTGCCAAAACCTGTTACAACATTTAAGAGGCCTTTAGGTAAATCTGCTTCTTCTAAAATATTCATAAGCTCAAGCGTTGAGCAAGATGCACGTTCTGAAGGTTTAATAACTACAGTGTTTCCTGCAGCTAACGCAGGCGCTAATTTCCAAATTAAAGTTCCAATAGGTGAATTCCAAGGAAGAATTAATCCAACCACGCCGTATGGCTCCCATTTTAAATAATTATGCATGTTAGGAACATCAGCAGGAATAAGTCTTCCTTCGAATTTATCACACATACCTGCATAATAATAAAAACTATCTGTTTGCCAGCTTGTCAAGGAAGGGGTAATATTTTTAGGAAGCTTTCCATTATCTTTAGTTTCTATTGAACCAATCTTTTCTGCATTTGATGCAATTACATCTCCAATTTTATTAAGCAATCTCCCTCTTTCAGATGGATTCATTTTACCCCAAGGTCCTTCGTACCAGGCATTTTTTGCATGTGCCACAGCTATATTTATATCTTCAATATTACAATCTGCAACTTTTGCCCATACCTCGCCGTTTGAAGGATCTTCACTATCAAAATATTTACCTGATGCAGGCTCATGCCATTTGCCACCTGCATAGTAATTATATTTTTTTATATCTACCATTTAATTATTACTTAAGCTTATAAGTCATATTTTTTCAATCGCTTTTTTTAAATGTCATAATTTTTCAGTTTCTAAAGGCTCTTTTCCTAGTATCATATCTGCAGCTTTTTCAGCAATCATAATTACCGATGCATTAATATTGCCACTAATCATATCAGGAAAAGAAGAAGCATCTACTACTCGCAAATTTTTAATACCTTTTACTCTTAGTTTTTCATCAAGAACAGCAAGTACATTATTATCAGAGCCCATTGCGCATGTAGATGCAGGATGGTGACCTGTTTGTACAAAATTTCGAACTGCCTCTTTTAATTCAAAATCATTTTTAAAGTTATTTCCTGGTTGTATTTCTTCACCTACTATATTTTTAAAACTTGGTTGAGATATAACTTTTCTCATATGCTTCATACCTTCTACCATATCATTCATATCTAAAGGATCTGAAAACCAATTTGGATTAATTAAAACCTCATCCTTTGGATTTGAACTTTTTAGCTTTACAGTTCCAGTACTTTTTGGTCTGAGTAAATTAATTTGAAAATGCATACCTGGTGAAGCTTTTTTTCCTCTAGAAAAAAATAGTGAACCTATATTTAATATTTTTTCAAGATTAAAGGATGAATTATCAGGCTCTTCTTTAAAACACATAGCTGTCATGAATATTTGTAATTCTGGTAATTCATCTTCTCTTAAAGAATGAAATAAGTTAGTGGACCAAAATGGCGCTGCAGCCAAACCCTTTTTAAAAAAAATATAATTTAGCCCTAATAGTATTGCTTTATCGATACGTTGATATTTTGCCAAACTCATTTTTGGATTTTTAAAAGCCCAATTCATAGGTACTATTGGATGATCATAAAAATTTTCACCAACACCTGGTAAATTATTTACAACTTTAATCCCGTGTTCTTTAAGATGATTTTCTGGCCCTATCCCAGATAACATTAAACATTTAGGACTCCCAAAAGCTCCTAAAGATAAAATAATTTCACAATTAGCATATACTTTTCCAGAAGATAGATTTAATCCAATTGCTTTTGATTTTTCAATAATTAAATTAATTACGTGTGTATTTTTAAATATTGTTAAATTTTTTGGTTTGGTTTTTAAATATGCTTCAGAAGAAGATTGTCTTATACCCTTCCAAACCTTTACATCATATTTCCCAACTCCACTTAGTTTTTCTCCATTAAAATCATCATTATAAATAGCACCTGCTTCTTCACATGCTTTAACAAATATTTCATCAACTTTACTATAATTACCTGCGGGAGTGATTTTTAATGGTCCATTTTGTCCGTGATATTTACTATTTTCCCTATGATAAGCAGACACTGATTTTTTAAAATAAGGTAAAACTTTTTCATATGACCATCCTTCAAGACCCTTTTGTCTCCATCTATTAAAATCTCCTGCACCACCTCTCATATAAATCATTCCATTTAATAATGATGAACCACCCAACCCTTTTCCTCTTGGGTAGAAAATTTTTCTATTATTTAAATTAGGTTGTGGGGTAGAGTATTGGACCCAATCAAATTTTGGATTACCAATTATAAATCCATTACCCCCGGGCATTTTAGTAAATAAACTCTTTCCCGACCCACCTGCTTCAATTAGTAAAACTGATATCGAACTATCTTCAGCAAGCCTTGAAGCCAAGGTACATCCTGCAGATCCACCACCTGCGATAATATAATCGAAATTGTTTTTCAAATCCTATCCCTTTAAACAATTATACTAAAATTATGATTTTACTGGAAGTGATTGTTTTGCGATGTTCTTTTTTAAGTAAGACTCTCTATATGTAATTATTAAGACACTAGAAAAAATAATTATTCCACCAATCCAGGTAAATAAATCAGGTTTTTCATCAAAAACATAATACCCTAGCGCAGATCCCCAAACTAAACCAAAAAAAGTAATTGGTTGAGTAACAGACAAATCAACTAGTTTGTATGAATAATTAAGAGCTAAATGAAGAAAAGAACCAGCTATAGCTGCTAACAAAAGATAAATTAATACAGTATATGACGGTGCTTCCCAATATAATAAAACTATAAAAAAACTAAAGACAGACATAAATGAATATTGGTATGTAAGTATCGTGATGGGACTCTCATCTTTTGATAACGATTTTGAAATTATTATTATAAATGACCACATAAAGCATGAAGCAAGAATCATATACACACCTATATTCATTTCAATAATTCCAGGTCTTAACATTATTAACATTCCTATAAATCCTATAATAAGTGCAGATATCCTAATGAAGTATATTTTTTCTTTGAAAATAATTACAGCAAGTAATGTTACAATCAAAGGAACAATAAAATGGAGAGCATTAAATTGCTCTAATGATATATAGACAAGCGCACCAAATCCTAAATACATCATTGGTAAGTTTATTATACTGCGAAGAAGATGAAGCTTCAGATGTTCAGATTTATAAACTTTAAACTTAGTATAAACAATGTATGGAAGAATAAATAAAAATCCAAGAAAAAATCTTAAAAATCCAGCTGTAAATACATTAATTTCTTCTTGAGCAATTTTTAAAAACATACCCATTAAACTTCCAAAGAAAGTAGCTATTAATACTAAAATAATAGCTAGTATTTTTTTATTCACAAATTAAGTTATTCTTTTACTTAACAAATTCGTTAACCAGTCTGGATCCATTTCTGGAACAGAAGACAATAAAAGTTCTGTGTAATCTGGATATGGTGGGTTTAATATTTTACTTTTTAATCCTTGTTCGATTACTTTTCCTTGATACATTACTACAATTTCATCAGATATTGCTTTTACAGTTGCAATATCATGAGTAATAAAAATATAAGTTACTCCAAGATCTTTTTGTAATTTTTGTAATAGTTTTAATATCCCTTCTTGTACAATTTGATCTAAAGCAGATGTAACTTCATCACATATTATTAGTTCAGGATTAGCAGCAAGGGCTCTTGCAATACAAATACGTTGTTTTTGACCACCGGATAATTCTGATGGCAATCTATCTAGAAAACTTTCATCTAATTCAATCATTTTTAATAATTCAATAACTTTTTTTTCACGCTCCTTTTTTTTATATCCATGATAAAATTCTAGCGGCCTACCTATTATTTCATCAACCGTTTGCCTAGGATTCATAGCTGTGTCAGGCATTTGAAATATTATTTGTATTTTTCTTAATTGCTCTTTACTGCGTTTTTCTAATCTTGATGGAAGTTTTTCATTATTAAAAATAATATCACCTTTTTTTTGAGGCAGAAGGCCTGTTACTACCCTAGCTGTAGTTGATTTTCCTGAACCACTTTCACCAACTATGGCAACTGTTTTACCTCTAGGTATTTTAATTGATACATCGTGAAGAACTTTTGAAGATCCATATGCAGCATCTATATTATCAATCGATAAAATTATATCTTCACTGGTTTCTTCTGGTTTAATTAGTGAGCGAACTGACCAAAGAGTTTTAGTGTAATCATCTTTTGGGCTCGAAAGCATCTTTCTAGTTTCTGCTTCTTCTACTTCTTCACCATATCTTAAAACTTTTATTCTATCAGCCATTTGAGCAACGACAGCTAGATCATGAGTTATATATATTGCTGCTGTATTAAACTTATCTACTATATTTCTCATAGCAGCCAATACTTCTACTTGAGTAGTTACATCTAAGGCTGTTGTGGGTTCATCAAATATTATTAATTCGGGTCTTGGAGACATTGCCATTGCAGTCATAACTCTTTGCAGTTGACCCCCAGATACTTGATGTGGGTATCTTTCTCCAATTATTTCAGGTTCTGGAAGTTGTAAGGAAGTATAAAGTTCAACCGCATCTTTTTTTAATGCTTCTTCTGAATTTAGTTTAGCTCTTCTTGCAGCACTAATAGTCTGTCCCATTAATCTATGTGCAGGATTAAATGAAGCTGCAGCAGATTGTGCTACATAAGAAATTTTTGTTCCCCACATTTTTCTTTTTTCGGTTTCACTTATTTTAGTAAGATCAACTCCATCAAAATAAACGTTACCACTAATAATTTTACAACCTGGTTGAGTATAACCCATTGCAGCTTTTCCCATTGTAGATTTACCAGCACCACTTTCACCAATTAACCCTAAGATCTCACCTCTATTTAGTTCTAAGTTAATTCCCTTTATAATTTTATGCCATCTTTCATCTGAAAATCCATCTATATAAATATTTTCTATTTTTAAAAGTAGATCACCCTTATTATTTTTTGAATTATTTAAGCTCATCTTTTAATCCACTAATTATATAAAGATACCAATCGACAACAAAATTTATTGCAAGACATAATAGAGCTATTGCTGCAGCTGGTATCAAAGGTGTTAGCCCTGCTGTTATGTCAAATTGAGCATATTGAATAAGAATTGCATTTTCTCTTACCATTGATGCCCAATCAGCTGAAGGCGGCTGAATACCTACACCCAAAAAACTTAAGCTCGAAATTGTAAAAATTATATAAATAAATCTTAATCCAAATTCGACTATTAATGGAGATGCAATATTTGGAAGTATTTCTTTATAAATAATATATGATAATTTTTCTCCTCTTAGACGAGCAACTTCAACATATTCTAAAACTACCTGTCCAACAGCAACAGATCGGGAAATTCTAAAAAACCGAGTTGATTCTAAAACACCTAATATTATTATTAAATTAAAAGTAGTAGGCCCAAATACAGATAATAGCATTAATGTGAAAATCATAACAGGTATAGACATCAATGTATCAACTGTACGACCTAATAATTGATCAATATATTTTCTATCTATTGCTGCAATAATCCCAAGTATTGTTCCAATAACCAAAGCCATAAAACAAGCTAAAAAACAAATCCCAAGAGTATTTCTTGCTGCAAATATTAATCTAGAAAAGATATCTCTTCCAATTTGGTCTGTTCCCAATAAATGAATACCTCCCCAAGGAGCATAGGCAACCTCAAAAATTTTTGCTTCTGGGTGAGGAGCAATAAAGGGAGCAAACAAAGCAGCAATTAAATAAATTAAAACTACAATCATTCCAAACCATGCTGAGAATGGCGCCTTAGATAATGCAATCTTTAATCTTTCAATTTTTGTTCGACGTTGTAAAATATTTCCAACCTCTCCAGTTGCTGAATATGAATTTGTATTTTCGTTCATTTGGGATACAAAAGTCTAGGGTTAGAAATGATGCCTATTAAGTCGGCAATCAAATTAAGTATTACATAAGTTGAAGCAAAAATTAGAGCACACCCTTGTACAACAGGAAGGTCTCTATTATAAACGGAACCAACCATTAATCTCCCAATTCCTTGATAATTAAAAACATACTCAACCACCACTGAACCAATAAGCATATAAGCTAAATTTATTGCTATTACTTGAGCAATAGGTGCCCAAGCATTTGGTAATGCATGTTTTACTATAACTTCATATTTTGTAGCACCTGATAATTTAGCCATTTCAATATACTCACTTGATAAAATATTAATTATTGCGGAGCGACTCATTCTCATCATATGACCCATAGTGACTAATGTAAGAGTAAATACAGGAAGTGCAGTTTTATAAAATCTTTCAATCAATAATGTTTCTTCATTAACATTTGATATTGTAGGAAATAATGGAAACAAAGTAGCAAGTAATAAAATAAATATATATGCAGTAAAAAATTCTGGAGAAGATGTAGTCACTAAACTAAAACCAGTAGCAGACCTATCATAAAAAGAATTTCTATATAGAGCAGCAGATATTCCTAAAAATAATGAAATAGGGATAGCTATAACTGCACAAACAGCAGTTAAAAATAATGTATTTTTTAACCTTGGTATTATAAGCTCTATCACCTCCCTTGATCTATCTCCTTGATCTCCTTGGACTTTAGATCTTCCTGAAAAAGAACTACCAAAATCACCTTGGAAAACATTTCCAAGCCATTCAAAGTATCTAATGACAGGGTGTTTATCTAAACCTAGTTCTAATCTTAATGCTTCAACAGCAGATTTGGTGGCACTTTGTCCGAGAATCTCTGTTGCAAAATCTCCAGGCAAGAATGAAAAACAACTAAAAATTATTACAGAAAATGCAAACACTGTAATAATACCAAGACCTATACGTAATAATACAGTCTTAAAAATTGGGTGAATTCCGCTAATTTTTAAACTCCTTAGTTATTTAGGTTATCCATTAAAGGTTATTATGAAAATAGGACAAAATGCAACCTAAATTTGACAAATTATCCGTTGAATTAAATCTTTATATATGTTTGTATGTATCCATAAAGTTTGTTTTTTGTTAATTTTAGTTAAATAATCAACAAATGCTTAAGTTTTTTGTTTCTATAGGGAGGAAAAATGAAAGATAAAAAAATAGATAAATATATTAAAGAACAGTCATCACGATTGACTAATAACATAATTAGTCGAAGACAGTTCGTAATGTCCGTGCTTGCAACAGGAGCTACTCTTCCTATTGCTTTATCACTAGCTGATAAAGCTGTTGCAGCTACAGCAAATAAAGGTGGTCATTTTAGATGGGGTAACGGAGCAGCTGATACAACTGATACACTTGATCCAGCTACATATCAAAGTTCTTTTATGCAAGCTGTTGCTTGGTCATATCAAAACTGTTTGACTGTTGTTGACTCAGACCATGCTGTAATACCTGAACTTGCGGAAAGTATAGAATCAGACGATGCACAGACATGGGTTTATAATCTTGTTAAAGGTGTTGAGTTTCATAATGGCAAAACCATGACAGCAGAGGATGTAGTATTGAATTATCAATATCATATGAATCCAGATACCGCTTCTGCAGCTGGAGGTCTATTATCTCAAATAGATACCATTACAGCTGATGGACCTAACAGGGTAATTTTTAAACTTAAAGGTGCAAATGCCGATTGGCCAGCAATTACTACCGATTACCATATTATGATCAAACCAACTAAGGACGGTGTAGTTGATGCTCAATCTACAATTGGTACTGGTCCATACATTATGGATGAGTTCAATCCAGGAGTTGGAGCAAAATTTGGAAAAAGAAATCCAAATTATTTCAAAGGCGATTCATATGCTCATTTTGATTCAGTTGAAGTAATTGGAATTAATGATCCAGCTACTAGGCAAGCAGCACTTCTTAATGGTGAGATTGATTGGATGAATGGAGTTGACTTAAGAACTGCTACTCTTTTAACAAGAGATCCAAACGTTGAAATTACTGCGGCATCAGGATTTGCTCACTATACTGCACCAATGAGATTAGATGTAGCACCATTTGATAATTTTGA